>Ga0209633_10002946_pt1 | contig 16000 bp, 16 predicted proteins | sample Cruoilmetagenom1_FD_187290 | JGI IMG/M metagenome (GOLD analysis project Ga0209633, IMG submission 187290) | Oil polluted marine microbial communities from Coal Oil Point, Santa Barbara, California, USA - Sample 1 (SPAdes) (version 2) | ecosystem: Environmental > Aquatic > Marine > Oil seeps ... | reverse complement strand
GCAAATCCCAGATCGCGATCGAACTGGGGGTGCCAAAACTGTCGCGAATTTGTTCGCGCGTCAACTCGCTTGGCACTTTCAAAGTCGGAAAGTGTTGTGCGTCGCGTTCGGGATTGGCGCTGCCCAGTAGCCGCCATTTTTTCACATCCGTAAGGTTCCACGCGCCTTGGGTCAATTCGGCCGAGGCCGCCTGCAAGCGGCTTAGCGGGGTGCCGCTGGCGGTAAAGCTGAAAAAGCTGACATCCACCAATTTGGTGCCATCAAGGTTGGAACCAAGGGCGCGGATCACGGTTTGGCCGTCAGCATTGCCTTGGCGCAACCAAAGGCCTTCGGCGGATATTGATAATACGCTTTCAGTGCCGCTGGCATAGCGGCTGGCGGTGGCCTCGTATTGTTTGGAGGTGGCGGCCACGATGGGGTTGAAAACCGACACCAAAAGCAGGCCGAACACCAAGGCGACCACGACAGGGGCCAGCAGGTTTTTCATGCCGGACCGACCCGCCGCACGCGCCATCACCAATTCGGAACTGCGTGCCAGACCCAAGAACATCATCAACGTGGCCAAGATCACGATCAGTGGCATGATCGGATACATCAAGGCCGGCAAATGCAGCAATGTCAGCTCGACGACCTCGGAAAACCCGACCAGATTGTTTTTAAGACGGCTGAATTGTTCGACCACCTCGATCATCAACACAATGCCCGTGAACACGCCTGAAACAATCATGATTGCAATCAGGAACCGGCGCGCAAAATAGCTGTAAAGTATCATGCCTCACCTCTTTTGAAACGGTGAGCGGGGCGAAACAGACGGGTCAATTGTCCAGGTCGTTCCGCCAACCACAGCATCGTGGCACAGACCAATAACCCAACAAGCACTGGCAAGTAAACCAACGGCCAATAGGCTTCGTTCTGGTAGATGTAGCCGGTCAAACCACTGTCCAGCGCTTTGAGCAGAATAAGCAAAATGGTTGCGGCTAAAATCTGGCGGCTGGTGCCAAACCGGCTAAAACTGCCAACCAACAGGACGGAAAACCCAAGCAGCGCGGTGACAATGGCAAACAGCGGGCGCGCAATCCGGTCATGGCCCAATTTCAATAATATAGCACGGTTAAATCCGGTCGCGTCTTGCAGGCCGGGGCTGGGTGACAACAAATCCAGCGTCGACAATTCAGACACCGAGCGGCTGTCGCGTGGGCTGTTGTCGATCAATGCTCCGATGTCATAGGAAAAGTCGGAAAAGCTGGTGGTGAACAGCCGTGCGTCCTTGGTGCCAAGTGTCTGCGCCATGCCGTCAAACATAACCAGCTTTGGCCCGGTGTCTTCGCGGACCAAAAATGCGTTCTTGGCGGTATAGATCACCTGAAAATCGGGGTCGCGGGTGTCGGACATGAACACATCCAGCAATTCGCCCTTGGGGCTGATTTCACGAATGTAAAAGGTCATGCCCTCGGCGGGGTGCAAAAATGCGCCCTCGGTCAGGAATTTCGAGGTGATGTTTTCAGTGATTTCAGCACTGCGTTCGGCCAGCAGTCGTTGGGAAACGGGCACCAACACATGGGTCAGCACGCTGGTCAGCAGGCAGACTATGACGCCGAATAGCAGAACAGGACGGGCCAGCCGAAACCCGCTAAAGCCCATAGATTGCACCACGACCAGTTCGCTTTCTGAGCTTAGACGGTTGGTGGTGTAAACCGCAGCCACAAAGGCAGCGATCGGCAGTACCACGCGAATAACATTGGGCAGGGTTAAGGCTGTGAACTCCAAAAACACCATAGCGGATTGCCCGTCAGCGATCAGCAATTCAAACAGCGATACCGCTTGGTTGATCCAATAGACCATGACCAAGATAAGGGCAAAAAAGCCGAAGAATACCATCAGTTGCGACAGTAGGTATCTGTCGAATCTGGCCAAGTGCTCAATCCCCCCCGAGATGGTTTTTTAATTGCGCCCAACCTAGCCGAAAACATTGCGGGGATAAACTGCTATCTGGCGTTTGCGGGCATCAAGCGCTAAGCATGGCAAAACCCTGCCTTAACCAGACCAAACAGGAGCCAGACATGACCACACCACGCCAAATAGAATTCAAAGAAATTGACCTTGATACTGTGGCTCAAATGACGGGGCGCATTACGGTGTTTGTGGGGTTAGAGGGCCAGTTGGACCAATGTGCGCGGCGTGTGAACCGCCTGTGCAAAGGCGCGTTGAAACGGTTTGTCGAATCGGAAGCCTTTGAGAAAATGAAGCCCGCCGAGGCCCGTGATTTGGGCTATCCAGCGGGTATGATGTGTGAGGCTGTACAGGTGATCAAACTGAAGCGTCGCCCAAAAGCGGATGAGGCGCGTGCGGCCGGCGCGATGATTGCCAAATCCGCGGGGGCGGCCGAGCTGCACATTCTGGCGGGGAATTTGGGGCAGGCGGCCGAGGTCTCTTTGGGGGTTGCGTTGCGGGGTTATGATTTTGATGTTCATAAAACCAAGGCGCCCGTGAAAATGGATTTGGCAACCTTTATGGTCACCAGCCCCGAAGAAGTTGCCGCCGCGGCTGGCCCAATGGCGGCTGTGGCCGAAGGTGTGTTTTTCACTCGTGACCTGATAAATGAACCTGCTAACATATTGACAACAGACGATTTTGCCGCCCGTTTGGCCGCGATGCAAGAGCTGGGCCTTGAGGTCGAAATCCTTGAAGAAGCAGAATTGGAGAAGTTGGGCATGGGGGCGTTGCTCTCGGTTGGCCAAGGGTCGCGCAGCCCCTCCAAGGTGGTTGTGATGCAATGGAACGGCGGTAAAAAGGGCGACGCACCTTTCGCGCTGGTCGGTAAGGGCGTGGTGTTTGACACCGGTGGCATTTCCTTGAAACCAGCCGCTGGCATGGAAGAGATGACCATGGATATGGGCGGCGCTGGCGTGGTTGCGGGCGTGATGCGCACCTTGGCGCTGCGTGGAGCCAAGGCCAATGTGGTTGGTCTGGTTGGCTTGGTTGAAAACATGCCGGACGGGCAGGCGACACGACCTGGCGATGTGGTGCGTTCTATGAAAGGCGACACCATCGAGGTGATCAACACCGACGCCGAGGGGCGTTTGGTTTTGGCGGATGTTTTGTGGTACGCCCAAGAGCGGTTTGCACCAACGGGCGTGATCAATCTGGCGACGCTGACGGGGGCTGTGATCATCGGGCTTGGCCATGATAACACGGGTGTGTTTTCCAACGACAACACGCTTTGCAACAATTTCCTAAAAGCCGCAAAAAATGAGGGCGAGGGCGCATGGCGTCTGCCACTGGATGACAGCTACGACAAGCTGATTGATTCTCGCATTGCCGATATGAAAAACACCGGTGGTCGGCCAGCCGGGTCCATCACGGCCGCCAAATTCCTGCAACGCTTTGTGCCGGATGAAATGCCGTGGATCCATTTGGATATCGCCGGTACCGCACTGTTGAAAACGGACTCAACCTTGGCGCCCAAAGGCGCGACCGGTTGGGGTGTGATGTCGCTGGACCGTCTTGTCCGCGACATGCTGGAGGTCTGATGGGCGCCGCCTATTTCTATCACCTGACCCGCGCCCCGCTGGAAGCGGTCCTGCCGATGCTGCTGGAGAAATCTGTTGCGGCTGGGTGGCGCGTGTTGGTGCGCGGCACCGATGATAACCGTTTGAAGTGGCTGGATGAGCGGCTGTGGCAGGGGCGACCAGACTCATTCTTGGCGCATGGATTGGCGGGCGGCAAAAACGACGCCATGCAACCCATCATTTTGACGACGGCCGATACGGCAGCGAACAACCCCACTTGCATTTTGGCCGTCGACGGGGCCGATGTGACGGCCGAAGACGTTGCCCAAATGGAACGTGTCAGCATCCTGTTCGATGGCAATGACGAAGCCGCGTTGACCCGCGCCCGAACCCAGTGGAAATCCCTCACGGATGCGGGTTGTTCCGCACAATACTGGTCCCAAGAAAGCGGCAGTTGGGAAAAGAAAGCCGAGCGCTAACCCCGCGCGGCCTTTCTTCTTTTCTTAAATATCCGCCGCGCAGCGCATCAAACCCTTTAGCGGCGCAGCACCATCTTGCCACCACCCAGCTCGATCTTGGAATAGCGCTGTAAATAAGTCATGCCCAACAGGGATGTACCCATCTCGCCCTCGTTCACCGATGCGCCGACCGTCAGGTCAAGGATTTCACCCAGCCGCACGTTCTGTAAACGCACCCGCGCCGTGCGCACTTCGCCATTGGCGGTGTTGGCGATATCGCCATAGAACAGGTTTTCGACATCAATGCCGATCCGCTGCGCATCGTCTTTGGTCAGGACCACGTCCGAGGCCCCCGTATCAATGACGAAACGCACCGAAGTACCGTCGATTTCCAGATCCAGATAATAGTGCCCATCCGGCGATCGGGGCACCTCGACCGTGGCCATACCGTCGATATAGGATTGGCTGGGTGCGACAGTGTCACGAATGTCCGACCACAGTCCGATGGCCGCAATAGCGCCGATGAAAATAAGCCCCCAAACAGCGGCTTGCTGCGCGGTTTTGCCCAAATTTTTGCGATTGTCCACAAAGAACCAACCGGCAATTACGCTGCCCAAAAGAACCAGATATATCAGCTGTGCAAGGTTGTCAGAACTCATCGAAATACCCCTCTATGTATTTAATATAGGGAGGCTTGGCCTAGACGCCAACCCAGTTGATTGCAGTGATGCCGTCGACCACGAACTGAACGGACAGCGCGGCCAACAACATGCCCAACAGGCGGCTGACCACATTGGTGCCCGTGGTGCCCAAGGCCCGTTCCAGAAGACCCGCAGACATGAATGCCAGCAAAACCAACAGCAAAACGGCGGCCAAGACCAGCATCACCATGCCGATCACGGCCCAATTGCCGCCTGCTTCCCCGGTCAGCAAGATCATTGTTGCGATAGAGCCGGGACCAGCGATCAACGGGGTTGCAAGCGGGAAAACGGACGGGTCATTTTCGGAATTGGCTTGGCCTTTGCGACGTTTGCTGCGTCGTTCAAACAGCATGTCCAGCGCTGTCAAAAACAACAAAATACCACCGGCAATGCGAAAGGCGGGCATTGAGATGCCGGCAAAGCCCAACACCGCCTCGCCAAACAGGCCAAACAACACCAGCAAAATACCTGCAATGAGCGTGGCACGAATGGCGATGCCACGTCTGTGGGTGGCTTCTTCACCCTTGGTTAGGGCGACAAATATAGGTGACAGCCCGATTGGATCAATGATCACAAACAAAGTGATAAAGGCGGTTATGAAGGCAGAATAATCCAAAGTCTAAGCTTGCGCCTTTTCCAGTTTTTCCAAGGCTTTCATCCACATATCATCAGCGCGATCCAAAGCGTTCATCACTTCGGAATATTTGCGCTGCCAAGGCTCGGCCTGATTGCCCGCGTCTTCATCATATAGCGCTGGATCGGCCAGTTTTTTGGCCAGTTTATCACGCATATCGTTGAGCTTTTTGACCCGTTCCTCACATTTGCGCACGTCAGCCTTCAACGCAAGAAGTTGATCGCGAGAGGCGCGTTTGGGGGCGGCTTTGGGTTTTTTCGGTTTGTCTGGTGTGTCTTTGGTCAGCAGATCTTTGCGATAGGCCTGCAAATCTTCCTGCCAAACCGATACGCTGCCATCTTTTACCAGCCACAAACGGTCTGCGACCATCGACAGTAAATGCATGTCGTGGCTGATCAGGATCACCGCACCGGAATAGGCCGTCAAGGCTTCGACCAGCGCTTCGCGGCTTTCGATATCAAGGTGGTTGGTCGGCTCATCCAAAATCAGCAGATGCGGTGCGGGCAGGGTCGCCAGCAACAGCGACAACCGTGCCTTTTGTCCACCAGACAATCGCCCAACCTCGGTTTCGGCCTGATCCGGCCCTAAACCAAAGCCCGCGAGCCTTGCTCGCAGCTTGGCTTGGCCCTCGGCGGGGCGTTCGCGCAAAAGGTGCTGCAGCGGGGTTTCGTCGACGTAGAGTTCGTCCACTTGGTGTTGGGCAAAGAACCCGATCCGCAGCTTGCGAGATTGGGACATTTTGCCTGACATTGGTTGAAGTCTATCTGATAACAGCTTGGCAAGAGTGGATTTTCCTTGACCATTCTTACCCAGTAGCGCGATCCGGTCGTCCTGATCAATGCGCAGGTTCAGGTTCTTTAGAACGGTGCGGCCATCATAGCCAACCGAGGCATCTTCCACAGAAATAATCGGCGGGGATAGCTCTTCTGGTTCGGGAAATGTGAACACAGTGCGCGCCGCATCTTCGGGCGCGCGGATGGTTTCCATTTTTTCCAGCATTTTCACCCGTGACTGGGCTTGCTTGGCTTTTGAGGCTTTGGCTTTGAAACGATCCACAAAGCTTTGCAAATGCGCACGTTGCAAGTCTTGTTTCTTGGCGGCGGCCGCTTGGACTTCGCGTTTGGCGGCGCGTTGGCGCACGAATTGATCGTAGGGGCCTGTGTAATAGGTCAGGCTGCGGTTTTCCAAGTGCAGGATTGCGCCAACAGCACGGTTCAGCAACTCGCGGTCGTGCGAAATGATCAGCACGGTGTGCGGATACTTCACCAGATACGCTTCCAGCCAGAGCGAGCCTTCCAGATCGAGATAGTTGGTCGGCTCATCGAGCAGCAGGTAATCCGGCTCGCTGAACAACACGGCGGCCAAAGCCACACGCATGCGCCAACCACCGGAAAAGGCGGAGCAGGGCATCTTTTGCTCGTCGCCATCAAACCCAAGCCCCTTAAGGATCGAGGAGGCGCGGGCCTCGGCAGAATAGGCGTCGATATCGGCCAAACGGGTGTGGATTTCGGCAATCCGGTGCGCGTCCGTTGCAGATTCGGATTCGGCCAATAGGGCCGCGCGTTCCGTGTCTGCGGCCAAAACCGTATCGATCAGCGACACTTCGTTGCCTGGCACCTCTTGGCTGACGCCGCCCATACGGGCGCGGGCTGGCATGGTGATGGTGCCTGTTTCCGAGGGGATATCGCCGCGGATCAGGTTGAAAAGAGTGGTTTTTCCAGCCCCATTGCGCCCGATCAGGCCCACTTTGTGGCCTGTCGGGATGGTGGCGCTGGCGCTTTCAAACAGGGGGCGGCCCTGAATGGCGAAGTTCAGATCATTGATACGTAACATGGGCGCGGTTTGACCTATGACGGCAAGAAGGTCAATCACCGCTTTTCATAAGGGTGAACCCGTGTTAGCAGGGCGTCGAAATTATCACGGCTGGGCGATTTTGCCCGCCCTTCACAGAAAGAAGTCTCATGGCTATTCAGCGCACATTTTCGATCATCAAACCAGACGCCACTAAACGCAACCTGACAGGCCAAATCGTGGCCAAATTCGAGGCCGCAGGCCTTCGTATTGTTGCGTCCAAACGTATCCAGCTGTCGCTGGCCCAAGCGCAGCAGTTTTATGGTGTGCATGCGGAACGTCCATTTTTTGGCGAATTGTGTGAATTCATGATTTCCGAGCCAATCGTTGTGCAAGTGCTGGAGGGCGAAGACGCTATTGCCAAAAACCGCGAAGTTATGGGCGCAACCAACCCAGCCGATGCGGATGCTGGCACAATCCGCAAAGAGTTTGCCTTGTCCATCGGTGAGAATTCGGTCCATGGTTCAGACGCTCCAGAAACAGCCGCTGAAGAAATTGCTTTCTTCTTCTCGGGTCTTGAACTCGTCGGCTAATAGGATTTTTCCCAAAAATCCTTCAAAATTATTTGGAATAATTTTAGCTGCGTCTAGTCTTGATGACACCAATCATATCAAGGGCCGCTTCCAACTCGGAGCGGCCTTTGTCGTGCCCGCCGGCTTTGATGGCATCAAATCGTTTGCGCAGGTCGCGTTTTTCATCGCCTTGGCAATCGTTCCATGGGCGACCTTGCAGGCCCATGACCATGGCGTAAAACGCTATGAAATGGGGTTTGGAACCCGTTTGCAATAGTTTGCGATAGGCCGCGTCAGGGCCAAGGTCGCGAAGCTGGTCAGCCGAAACTATGCCCGCCCGTGCATATACGGCGTCGGAAGCGGGGCCAAGATTTCGGATGCTGGAGACGGGATCTGACATAGGTCAAGCCATAGTTGTTTCCGTTCAATTAGCAATGCCAAACGCCCTAGATACTGGCCCAGTCCGTAATCACAAATGGTGTTTGCTTTGTCTCGGGTTTGGATGTGGGCGAAGTTTTCAGATCACCCAAGCGGTGGGCGACATAGCCAATTTTGCGTGGAAATTGTTCTTGTGCTGATTGCTCGCGCGGGGTTGCTTTTGGTTTCTTGTCCATTGTTTTGCTCCTGCCTTGGGCTTGCACCCGGTTGCCTCTGTGATCTCCCTTTTGCAAGACATCTCGTTGGTGGATGTCGTTTTTTAAGTGGATCACGCCTCTGTGTGGATTCGTAGGGCGAAATGGGGCAGGAATATGGCGGGCTTGTGGGTGAAAAGCAGCGCCCCGCAACATGTTGTGTGTTGCGGGGCGTTCAGAGATTTTTATCAATCTATTTCCATAGGTTGTGGGATTTATGCAGCAATCAGCTCGGCCAAACCATGTTCGGTGGCTTTGGCGGGCAGCAGGGCTGCGTCGCGCACTTCGCGCAGGCGGTTGGCAAAGGCCAAGCGCCAATCCAGATCATCCTCGCCCAGCAATTCAGCGATGGCCACGTCACGGGTCCATGCATCGCAGGACGTCAGATAAACAGTGTCGCCATCCGCGATGTCGGTGGCCGAGATAACTTTGGTTTGTTTGGGCTGCGTCATGGGATGCTCCTGTAACAATGCTGTTGTGTTTGAACACAACAATAGAATAATGTTCCATATCTGCGCTAGATACTTGGGCGAATAAGCACATCCATCTGCGTAGCGGTTGTATCTCAGGTGTTTTGTTCCAATTAGAGAGGAAAACAGGAATGTCAGTACAAATGGACGGGTTGGATCGGAAAATCCTTGCGCAGTTGCAGCAGGACGCGTCACGGTCTTTGGATGAAATTGCCCGCAATGTGGGGTCAAGCAAGACCCCCGTGTGGAACCGGATTCGCAAATTGAAAGCGGCCGGTGTGATCGGGCGACAAACAGTTTTACTGGACCCGCAGGCGTTGGGGTTGGAGGCGTGCTTTTTTGTGTTGGTACGCACCAGCGAGCATGATGCCGACTGGCAAGCACGTTTTTTGACCACCCTAAAAGCGCGCCCCGAGGTTATGGAAGCGCATAGATTGGCGGGCGACATTGATTACATCCTGAAAGTGCGGGTAACCAACGCCAAAGCGTATGATGTCTTTTATCAGGCGCTGATTGCGGAGGTGAAGATTTTCAACGTCACGGCACTGTTGTCGATGGAAGAGATTAAATCGACCACGGTTTTGCCGATCGAGGTTGAAGATTAGGTATTTAGGGCAAGAGGGGGGCTTTGCTTGCTCCTATACTTAGATTGGCCTATCAATCGTAAAAAAGGACGTAAAAGTTGAAAAATCCGTATCAAGAATTACCGTCAAAGTCATTCTGGCGCCCCAGTGTCGCTGAGCGCAATATGCTGGAGATCAGTGATCTTTGGACCTCAAAAAACGAGATAATTCAGAGCGATACGGTGGCCACTGCGGGGTCATGTTTTGCACAACATATCAGCAAAGCAATGATCAGCAACGGGTTCAACTGGATTGATGCGGAGCCCGCCCCCGAGGCGATGCCACCGGAGGTGAGCAAAGCGCATGGCTACGGCGTTTTTTCCTTTCGCACTGGCAATATCTACACGGCGGCTTTGTTGCGCGAGTGGGTTGAGGCGGCGTTTGATGTGACGCCGCTGCAGGATGAATTGTGGGAGCAGGACGGGCGTTTTTATGATCCGATGCGGCCAGCGATTGAGCCGGACGGGTTCGAGAGTGCGGCGGAATGCATGGCGCTGCGTCGGCACAGTCTGGCCGCGATGCGCAAGGTTTTGAGCGAAGTCGATGTTTTTGTCTTTACGCTGGGGCTGACGGAAAGCTGGCGTAACAAAAAGACAGGTTTCGTTTATGCGGCCTGTCCGGGCACTTTGGCGGGCACATTTTCAAAAGACGAGCATGAGTTTTACAACCAAACCTATCCTGACATTTATGCCGACATGATGGCGGTGTTGGACCTGATCAAACAGCACAACCCGACTGTGAAATTTCTGCTAACGGTTTCACCGGTTCCATTGGTCGCCACTGCCGTGCCACGGCATGTTTTGGTGTCGACAACCTATTCGAAATCTGTTTTGCGGGCCGTTGCGGGCGATCTAAGCACGGGGCGGGCGGACACGGATTATTTCCCCTCTTTCGAAATAATCAACACGACGCCGTTTAAGGGCTCGTTCTTTATGCCCAACCAACGCGAGGTCGCGGCGGCGGGGGTCAGTTTCGTGATGGGACATTTCTTTGCCGGACTTGGCATGGTTGCCCAATCCAAACCTACGCCAGCGCCAAAAGCCGAGGTCAAAAGCGGTGACGGCGATGACGAGGAAGACGACATCTTTTGTGAAGAAGCATTGCTGGAGGCGTTTTCAAAATGAAGGGTTTGGTATTTGGCAATTCGCATGTCGGTGCCGTGCGCCGCGCTTGGGACGACAACAGTTCGGTTGATGTCGATTTCTACGCCATCCCCGGCGGCGTTGGCCCGCATGTCAAGCTGGAGGCGGGGCGTATCTACCCCAATGACGAGAAACAGCCGCGCAGTTCGATCAAGGGCGTTGAAAAGCGAGGGCTTGATTTGTCGCGCTATGATTTCATTGCTTTTTGCAGCCTGGGGCTGGGCGCGTTGCGTCAGAAAACACCAATGGATCGGATTTTGCGACAGATTTCGCTGGCAGAATTCACCCAGCCGCAATCCAACGAAACCCTGCCGGTATCGCGGGCCTATATGTATAAGGCCGTGCAAAACGCCGTTTTGGGGCTGAGCGGGGCTGAATCCCTGCGCGTGGTGCGTTCGGTGTTTGACGGGCCTATCGTTTGTGCGCCTAAGCCCATTCCGGTGTTGTCCGCGATGGAGGAGACCCATCCGCTGCGCCGTGTTTACGGTGGGCATGTTGCGGATTTCACCACATGGTTTGCAACGGCCCAGTCCAAAATCGTCAATGGTTTTGCCGAAACGCTGGGGATTGACGCCGTTGGCTATCCTGATCCGGCTTGGGTCGATGCTGGCGGCACGCCTGATCAATATGCGGGTCGCAGCGATGATCCTTGGCACATGAACCCTGCCTATGGGGCGCTGGTTGTTCAGCAGGTGCAGGGCTGGATCGAAGGCCACTCGACACTGTCGTAACTGGACAGGGCAGGGTGCTGCCGATCACCGATACTAAATTAAGGGCTTATCCGCAGTTCGCGCGGGCGATTTGGGCCGTGTAAAGCGGTGCGGGATGGGGGGCATGCTGCCAGATGGGGCAGGTGTCTCCGGCGCAAAGCGAATGCGCCGGAGGGTGTTGTTTATTTCGCGAACTTCTTGATCTCGCCGCTTTCCAGACGCGCGGCATAGGACGCAAGTTCTTTGCGCACCAGCTTCATCAGGAAGTAGAGACAGAAGATGTTCACAACCGCCATGGCAAAGATCGCCGCATCCGAGAAGTCGATGACAGGGCCAAGGCTGGCAGCCGCACCGATAACAATGAAGACGCAGAAGATGATCTTGAACGTCAGCTCAGAGGCTTTGCTTTCGCCAAACAGGTAGGTCCAGCTTTTCAGGCCGTAGTAGGACCATGAAATCATCGTTGAGAAGGCAAACAGGACAACCGCGATGGCCAGAACGAATGGGAACCAGCTGATGCTAGCGCCAAAGGCCGCTGATGTCAGTGCAACGCCAGAGTTGCCATCGACAGTTGCGATCGCATTGCCAGCCTCGTTCAGCATGTAGTTGCCTGTGGCTGGATCGACGATCAACTGTTGCGAAATCACGATAACCAGCGCGGTCATTGTACAGATCACAACCGTATCAATCAGTGGCTCAAGCAAAGACACAAAGCCCTCGGTGATTGGCTCTTTGGTGCGCACCGCAGAGTGAGCAATCGCCGCAGACCCAACGCCAGCTTCGTTCGAGAAAGCCGCACGTTTGAAACCTTGGATCAAGGCGCCAACAAAGCCACCCGCAACGCCAAGACCTGTGAAGGCCCCTGCAAAGATTTGACCAAAGGCCCAACCGATCATGTTGTAGTTCACGATCAGAATGACCAGTGACGCACCAACATAAAGGATGCCCATGAAGGGCACGACTTTTTCGGTCACATTGGCGATGGATTTGATACCACCAACAATCACGGCAAACACCACCAGTGCAAAAATAATGCCTGTGATCCAGCCGGGATAGTCACCCGTGATGCCCGAAATCTGTGCATGCGCCTGATTTGCTTGGAACATGTTGCCGCCACCAAGTGCGCCAAGGATACAGAAGATCGAGAACACAATCGCCAGGAATTTACCGCCCGGCAAGCCCAGTTCTTTGAAGCCCTTGGAAATATAGTACATCGGACCACCAGAAACGGTGCCGTCAGGGTATTCATTGCGGTATTTCACGCCCAGTGTACATTCAGTGAACTTTGACGCCATGCCCAAAAGACCCGCTAGGATCATCCAGAATGTCGCCCCCGGTCCACCAATGCCGACGGCCACAGCCACACCAGCGATGTTCCCCAAACCCACAGTGCCCGACAGAGCCGTTGCAAGCGCTTGGAAGTGGCTGACTTCGCCCGCATCATTGGGGTCAGAGTAGTCGCCTTTGACCAACTGGATCGCATGTTTGAAAAAGCGAAACTGCACAAAGCCAAAGTAGAGCGTAAAGATGGTGGCGGCGATCACCAGCCACATCACGATCCATGGAAAGCTTGTCCCCGGGAAGGGGGAAAAGATCAAACTCACGAAAGGCCCGGTGATTTTTGCAAAGATCTGATTGACCTTTTCATCTATGCCGATGGCCTCTTGAGCGACGAGCGGACTCGCCAATACGGTGGCTGACGCGGCGGTCAGCCAGAATTTTACATTGCTAAACATGATTTGCCCCTATCCAACGACTGTGACTGGAACGTCTGCGTTCATCACCAGGTTTTGAGTTGAGCTTCCGAAGATGCGTTTGCTGAACCCGCCTGAGGAGGCGCGCCCTACGATGAGTTGCGAGCCGCCGTTTTCAACGGTCAGGGCGTTGAGCGTTTCCGCCACATCACCGTGCCGCACAATGCCGCTGGCGGTAAAGCCTGCATCTTGTAGCGATTTCACAGCTGGCGTGACGACCCGTGTCATCGCAAGCTTGATCTCTTCTTCACGTCGCAGATGGCGCTTCTCGTTTTCTTCGGGTGTTTGGAATGTGAACGGCGACCATTCGATCACGTAAATCGCGATCAATTCGCAGCCGTCTATACGGGACGCCTGTTCTTTGGCAAAGGCGAGCGCGCGCTCGCCTGTGTCTTCTCCGTCCAATCCTATGACTATTTTGACTGTCATTTTTGTACCTCCTGTTTGTTTTGTATCAGTAGTTGGGAGGCGAATGCCCCCAAAGTCAAGGTTCCTGCCAGTTCAGATATTGCAAGTATCCTCTCCATCAGTATCAGTGATTATCACTGGGCACTGGGCATTTTCCTAGAAAAATTTCAGGACATATTCACGTAAGCTGTTCTAAAAATAGGACAATTAACTGGTGAGTGCAATTTAGACTGAATTGACCGACGGGTTTTAGCTGAGCTGGAATCCGATGGGCGGCTCTCGATTGCCGCGTTTGCGGCGCGGGTAAGTTTGACCAATACGCCCTGTTCTGAGCGGGTCAAACGACTGGAGAGAACCGGATACATCAGCGGGTACCGCGCTGTTTTGGATATGGACCAAACTGGGCTTGGGGCATCTGACGGTGGTGCAGGTGTCACTGTCGGCAACGGCGGGAGATGGCGCGCTTGATAAGGTCAACGATGCAGTGCGACACATTCCCGAAGTTGAGGGCTGCTTGATGGTGGCGGGGCCATTTGACTATCTGTTACCGGTGCGCACCCGAGACATGCAGCATTTTCGCATGGTGCTGGGCGACAAGATTAACACCTTGCCAGGCATCCTTCGGACGAACTCATTTGCGGTGATGGAAGTGGTGCAACAAAGCTGCGACTTTCACGGTGCTGAACAGGTGGTCTAGGGGCGTCAACACATGCTGGAGTGGGCGGCTTGACTTAATTTTCAATCTAACCTTTCCAACGCTTTAACGTAAAAATGCCCCGCATTTAGCGGGGCATTTTTGTGGTCCAAAAGGCCCAGTTTTATCAGGCGCGATCTTTAGATGAATTCAAAGTCAGACGCTGTCAAACCACCTGCAATACCCTCAAGGATAATCGTGCCAGTGCCGTAGTCGATTGTCGCATCGCCACCGGTGTAGGTGATTGTAAGAGCCGCGAAATTCAGGCCCGTGCCGCTGAGGTCGATCGTGTCTTCACTGATCGTAAAGTCGGTGATCGTATCCGCGCCGTCGTTGTTGATGAACACAAAGGTGTCATTGTCAGCGCCACCGGTCAGGATGTCATTGCCGCGCCCACCGTCGATGGTGTCATTGCCAATCGAACCTGTGATTGTGTCATTGCCCGAGCCGCCATAGACACGGTCATTGCCAGCGCCGCCATTCATTATGTCGTCGCCGCCATCGCCATACATACGGTCATTGCCAAAGTTGCCGTAGATCCGGTCATTGCCGGTGCCACCATGCATGTTGTCGCTGCCGTTTTCACCGTACATGCGGTCATCGTCAGCATCGCCATACATTTGGTCAGCACCGGTGCCGCCGCGCATGTTGTCCATGCCATCGCCGCCATACATCCGGTCACTGCTGTTACCACCGTTCATGCGGTCGTCGCCGTCGTTGCCGTACAGACGGTCTTCGCCGCTGTCGCCGGTCATGACATCGTTGCCAGTACCGCCCGACATAATGTCGTCGCCGCCACCACCGGAAATCCGGTCATTGCCGCCGCCACCGTTGATGGTGTCATTGCCGGTACCGCCTTTGATGTTGTCGTCGCCAGCGTTGCCGAACAGACGATCATCGCCATCACGGCCCACCAGCAGATCGTTGCCAGTGCCACCATAAAGCGTATCCCCGCCACTGCCGCCATATATGCTGTCGTCGCCTGCCTGACCACGGAATGTGGCCGATATCGACGGCGCACTGAAGGTGTCCGCCCCCGAAGTGCCTGTGACTTCCAAAGCGTCCGAGGCATCAAACAGCAGGGAGGAGGCTGCATTATACTGATCCAGTGACAGGCTGAGCATATCGTCAGAGGCGTTGAGCCCATCCACCCCAATTCCGGTCAATGCCGCGATTTGCGCCGCAGTCATGGTGGCGATATTGGCCCCGGTATCCGCGATTGTTGCCAGATCACCGGTGGCGATCACCACAGTGCCAAGCGCCGCGGTTTGCGCAACCGACAAGTCCAGTGCATCGTCAGTGGCGTCAAGGATATCAACCCCCGCTGCCGCCAATGCCGCGATCTGAAGCGCGGTCAGCGCTTCTAGGTTCGCCCGGGTGTCTGCCAATGTGACGGTGTCCGCCGCCGTCAACGCAACGCTGCCCAATGCATTAAACTGCGCAACCGTCAGCGCCAAAACATCATCTGTTGCGTCAAAGGCGTCTATGCCCGCTGCGTTCATGGCTGCGATTTCAACGGCTGTGCGCGCGCCAATATTTGCACCGGTGTCGGACAATGTCACCACGTCCGCAGCAGTTAGCGCGATGCCACCCAAAGCGTTGAAGTTGGCAACCGTCAGCGACAGAACATCATCTGTTGCGTCAAAGGCGTCTATGCCCGCCGTGTCCATAGCGACGATTTCTGCCGCTGTTAGCGCGCCGATGTTAGCCCCTGTGTCGGTCAACGTCACCACGTCGCCAGCGGTCAGTTCGATGCCGCCAAGAGCGTTGAACTCGGCCACGGTCAAGGACAGCACGTTGTCGGAGGCGTCCAGCACATCGACACCCGCCGCGTCCATCGCCGCCAATGCGACTGAAGATAGCGCACCAATGTTGGCACCTGTGTCGGCGAGGGTGACCACG
>Ga0209633_10002945_pt1 | contig 16001 bp, 15 predicted proteins | sample Cruoilmetagenom1_FD_187290 | JGI IMG/M metagenome (GOLD analysis project Ga0209633, IMG submission 187290) | Oil polluted marine microbial communities from Coal Oil Point, Santa Barbara, California, USA - Sample 1 (SPAdes) (version 2) | ecosystem: Environmental > Aquatic > Marine > Oil seeps ... | reverse complement strand
CCGTCGCTCAAACAACCTTCTCCCTGATCCATTATTTCCTGCGGTGCTCGTTGCTTTGGAAGGGGATATAGTCGGCGCATGATTCAGCGATAGTACTATAATTATGGGCGTCCAATGCTTGCCTTAGAATCCAAGAAAACAAAAAATGAACCCGCTGATCCTAAAAACTGGGGAGGGTGCCACTGAACCCGCTGATCCCGAAGGCCACTACAATTACTTTATTCTATGATTATCTATGAAACAGACCTGCTCCTTTTTATTTACGTTTTTGTAGGTTGTTTGAATCATTGATGTCCATTTTTATGTTACTTTTTAGGGTGTACTTCTAATTCTTAAATGAACATACTTGTCAGATAAATATTAAATATAACGAATGGTGATATATGGATGATGTAGTCATAAGACGAATTCTTATGTCAAAGGAGTTTTATTTAAATGGAGTTGAGTTAGCAAGAGGCAAAGATCCTCTTAGTAAAATGATGGCAGTACATAATTTTCATATAGCAATAGAAATTACAGTTAAGTCTATATTACTTAAATATGAGATTCGTAATGATAAAACTTTAAATATTGATTTTGAATCGATGTTAAATGAAATTGATAAACATTCTTTATTTAAAGAAAAAGGACAAAGGCTTCCATATAGGCAAGATATTAGAAACTTAAATCAAATGCGGAACTTGGTTCAACATCACGTAATTGAACCTGATGAAAGTTCGATGGAAGATTGGAGGCTTTTTTCCTCTAGGTTCTTAATTAAAGTCTTTGATGGGTATTTTAATGTAAATTTTGATGATGTAAATCGTATTTCGTTTATAAATAATAAGGGTCTAAAAAAATATCTGAATGTTGCAATGAATTATTACACTGAAAAAGACTTTGAATTAGCATCTTGCTATGTAGCAGCAGCTTTTGAGTTTGCTTCATTTTCAATTTTAGATTTTATTCCTAAATCAAATTCTTCATTTTCTGTCAGTGTTTCACTGAATCGCTCTAAAATATATCCGAGAGAATTAAAAGATGCTTTTCAAAAAACACATGAAAGAATTGATAGATCTGAGCATTTTTCAGCTTTACTAGCATCTGGTCTTAGCCTTCGGGATTACAAGAAGTTTAAAAGCTCCACACCTCATGTGACTATTACATGTATTGGCATCCCTCTTTTCCAAATAGGTTCAGAGCAAGACTATGACAACGAAACTACAGCTTGGTTAATTGATTTTGTTATATCTACAATCATAAAGTGGCAGCAGTTAGGATTATCCCCTAAAATTATGGAGCTTGAGAGTGAGGGGGCTTTAAATCATATTAACGAGATATTGGACAAATAAAAATTTAATAATAATCTGGACACCCGAAAAATTCGGACACTTAACATTAAAACTTAAAACCACACTGTTTGTTCTCATTATTAATCATCTACACACCGCTGATACTAAAAACCCGGGGGGGTGCCAATACACGTTTTCTTGGGTTTTTCTCGGGATAAGCGAGAAGGCTTAGCAAGCTGTGTTGTTGTTGAGCTAGCAGTTTTTAAGATTCACCCACCAATCTTCACAAGCAGAGCCTTGGTCACCCCATAAGCCTGTTGGCAAAATTCCTCAAACTCTTTAAGCTGTTTTTCATCTGGCCAAACACCCGTGTGATTATTTAATTGACCAACTTTAAGCTGATAATCTGCCAGACATTCTATGTATTCGCGTCGTTTGGATTGTTCTATTACCAGCGGTGGCAAGCCAGCTTTGAGCAATGGGATATTGGCTAGCAGGCGTGCGATTCTGCCATTGCCATCCCAGAAGGGGTGTATATGTGCAATAGCCATATGGACTTTGGCGTAGTATTGGGCGGCATTTTTTGGGGTGATTTTTTTGATGTTGATAGTATTAATCGTCTGGATGAGCTCTTCCATTAGATCATCAACATGCAGTGGATGGGCGTATTCAATAAATATTTGTTCACCTTTTGAAGTAACGGCATTGGTACCATTGATTTCGACTTTCCATGCACCCATAGGTTTGAAAATATCATTAACGATTTCGGTTTGTACAGCTTTGTGTAGCGCATAGATAAGTGTTTTATCTAAAGGTTCCAGAATGCTTTGGTAGAGCAATTCGATGGCTTTGGCGTGGCCAAGTATTTCCTGGTGCTCTCTAAGTGGTTTGCCCGATACAGTAAGACCCAACGCCAAAATAGCGTGTGTGTCTCCAAGGGTGAGGGTGTTTCCTTCGAGTGCGGTTGATGTGTGTGTCCAGAGGTCGCGGATTTGTTCTAATACGGCTGTGCGTTTTACGGGTGGTAAAAAGTTAAGAAACTCTGGGGTGTCTTTTTCACTGCTTTTATTTTGGCGAATATATTGATAACGGGTGCCGCGTTTTTTGCCGTTACGTTTTAAAACACCGGATTCTACCCATGCAAATAGCCAACGGCGTAGGGTTCGCTCAGGTATGGCGTGGTCAATAAGTTCGGATATTTGAGGGAGACTAAGTGCTGCTGAAGTTCCTTTCAATTGACTTAATACGGCCACTTTTTTTGATGTTTTTGGCATAAATGGCTTTTGTTTTTAATAATACGGCCATTAATATATCATAGTGGCCGTATTAAGCGTAGTGTAATTTTATCTATTTAGTTAGCGTCCAGAAACAGACCTTTTTGAGAATGAATCAGGTGCGTAAGATTGTGACTACTGCATCTTGGTGTTTGGTTATTCTCAAATAACAAGATGTAGTGGTTACAAGATTGCGTGCCTGAGCGTTCTCAATTGGTATGCTTTCTGGATGGTAACTATTTAGTTTCATGCTGTCTTTACGTCATTCGTTATAACCATTGCGACGAATACTCGTTAGAAAGTGCATAGCTTCAGGATAGATGGAATAATCCCACTTTTTATTAAGGTGAGACCTTTGCACGAGAGATATGACGGATTATAAATGCTTGAATTCCCCCTGCTTTCCATAAAAATTCGTTCAATAGCCCTGCTATTAACCTCACTTTTAAGAAAAACAGGTGAAATTACGCTATTTTTTATCTCGCCATACTCTCGTGCAAAGGTCTCAATATATTATTCTCTATGTCCACATTACTAAACGACTTACTTGACGAAAAAGGCACTTTGTTAGCAGATGGTGCAACGGGTTCTAATCTATTTGGGATGGGGTTGCAAACGGGCGATGCGCCAGAACTTTGGAATGCGGAACACCCCGATCGAATCGCGGCACACTACCGCAGTTTTGCTGAGGCTGGTTCAGATATTATTCTCAGTAATACCTTTGGTGGAACTCATTTTCGTCTGAAGTTGCATGGTGCTGAAAAACGCGTAGAAGAATTAAATATTAAAGCCGTAGAGCTTTTAAAAGCGGAGATTGAAAAAACTGGTAGGTGTATTGTGGCTGCAGGCTCGATGGGGCCCACTGGCGAGGTATTGGCGCCACTAGGAGATGTCACACATGAAGAAGCGGTGGCTGCTTTTCGTGAGCAAGCCAAGGCCTTGAAAAAAGGTGGAGTTGATGTATTTTGGATTGAAACTCTGTCTTCTTCTGATGAGGCAAAAGCGGCGGTTGAAGCCTGTCAAGGCTTGGATTTACCGATCGTAACCACTTATAGTATTGATACAAATGGTCGCACTATGATGGGTTTATCACCAGCTGATATTGTCAAGCTAAGTGATGAAATGGAATCCCCTCTGTTTGCGATTGGTTCAAATTGCGGTGTTGGTGCCGCTGAGTTATTGGCAGCTGTTTTAAATATAAAAACGGCGCTGGGTGACAGCACCGACAAAACCGATAATGCCATTATTATTTCCAAAGCCAATTGCGGTATTCCCGAGTATATTGATGGTGAAATTGTTTATAGTGGCACTCAGGAGATTATGGCTGACTATGCCCGTATGGCGATGGACGCAGGCGCCAGAATTATTGGTGGCTGTTGTGGCACCACACCACAGCATGTAAAAGCAATGCGTGATGCGATAGATTCTCATAGCATGGGGAATCCCCCGCAAATGGAGGAAATTGTAGCGCGTTTAGGTGAGCTGAGCACTGGAGCAAAAGCACAACTTGCTGGTAAATTATCCGTTGCAGAGGGCGCCGCAAGTCAAAAAGAAAAACCTAGAAGATCGCGTAGAAGGAAATGAATTAGCAATTATAGCTGACGCTGAGCTTTGCATAAATTCTAGCAGTCGTTAAAAAAGCTAACGAGCTATCATTCAAAAGTGGGGGGGGGCATTTCATTTATAATGCTCTTTTCAACTCATGTAATACCTTATGAAACAATTTATAAAAGTAAATAAAAGCTCCAAGCTCAAGGGTGTGATCAGATCACAGCCTGAAGATTTTCAGGTGGATGAAATTCAACAGTTTGTCCCTTCTGGAATAGGTGAACACGTCTGGTTGCATATAAAGAAAACAGGGGAGAATACCGACTGGGTTGCCAGACAGCTGGCACAGCTTGCAAATGTCCCACGACGTGATGTGAGCTATGCCGGAATGAAAGATCGCAATGCAGTAACGACTCAGTGGTTTAGTGTACAAATGCCTGGGCGAGAGGCTCCTAAATGGCAGATGGGGCTGTCGGAAAATATTGAGGTGTTAGATGAAAAACGTCATGATAGAAAATTGCGAAGGGGCACCTTGCTTGGAAATCAATTTAAAATAACTATTCAGAATTTTGAAGGTGATGAGAAAGAGTTAATAGAGACTGTGGAGCGCATTCAGAATCAGGGGATTCCTAATTATTTTGGCGAACAGCGTTTTGGTTACATTGTGGATGGCTGTCCATCAAATATAACAAAAGCAGAGCAGTGGTTCCGTGAAGGCTACAGAATTAAAGATCGGGCAAAACGAAGTATCTATTTATCTGCAGCTCGTTCCTGGATTTTTAATCATATATTATCTGAACGCATTAGTAACGGTAGCTGGAATCAAGCTGTAGAAGGTGATGTATTTATGCTGAGTGGTTCGAAATCTTGTTTTAGTGAAAGTATTGATGAGAATATTGTAGAACGAGTTTTGCAACAGGATATTCACCCCACAGGTGCACTATGGGGCAGGGGACGGCTATCAAGTCAGGAGAAGGTAGCAGAACTCGAAAATGAGCAAGCCCAAGAGTTTTCACTGTTATGTGAAGGTTTGGAAAAGCAGGGACTAAAACAGGAGCGCAGAGCGCTTAGATTGGCAGTTAAAGATTTAGAGTTTAAGAGGATTAAAGCAGATTTATTGCAACTGAGTTTTTCATTACCCCCAGGAACTTATGCTACAAGTGTATTAGCAGAGATTGGTGTTTTTTCTAGTTCTGGCTAAAACAAGATAGTTCTATACTATGAGAGTAGATTTTTTTCTAATGTGAATTGTTTAAATTATTTACAATCAGATGCCAATTTTTGTTAAAAGTGTTAGTCTGATCGCAACACACCCTTATTCAAAGTATCCTTAAGTTTTAACGATAAATACCTGCATTGACTTATTATTTAGATGGATAATCTATAAACAATGATTGATAACAAAACAACTCAAAAGCAAGGACCTAGTTTGGAAATTGATGAGTTAGAACATCTTAATAAAGATGATGCTATGGATCTAGAACTAGATCTGGTTGATATTGATGTTGATAAACCTACGTCAGATCTTGATTTAGACCTGCAACTGGATGATATAAAAATTGAATATCCCGAAGATGAGACTGAGGATAAGGAACTAGCCTACAAATCAGTTGAAAATAATGATCGGCAAAAAAATGCCCATGATATTTTTCATGATAATAAGCTAAAAGTCTTTTTAAGACGACTTAAAATTAAGTTCCAGAATAATCCGCGTCTAAAATACTACGTTGTTATAGGTATTTTTGTGATAGCGATTATTCTTTTTTTGTCAGAACCCAGTAATTCAAATTTAGAAAACCAATCTCAAGAGTTATCAGTTCCTCTTGAAAACAGAGAACTAAATGTTGATTTAAACTCTGAAAAAGAAGCGATTGATCTACAAGAAGTTGCTAAACAAGAAATAGCCAAACAAGAGGCAATCACACGAGAGGCAGTTAAACAGGAAGCAGTTAAACAGGAAGCAGCTAAACAGGAAGCAGCTAAACAAGAGGCAATTAAACAGAAAGCAGCCAAACAGGAGGCAGCTAAGCAGGAGGCAGCTAAGCAGGAAGCAGCTAAGCAGGAAGCAGCTAAGCAGGAGGCAGCTAAGCAGGAGGCAGCTAAGCAGGAGGCAGCTAAACAAGAGGCAGTCACACAAGAAACGGCTAAACTGGAAACAGAAATTAGAGAAGCAAAAAGACAAGTAGAAGCAAGCTCTCAAAGCGATGAATTAAGTCAGATAGAAAAAGTTACCCAATTAATGAAAGCTACCATTGCTGATGCTGTAACGTTCGGCAGGGAGGCTGCTTATATTAATAAAAAAGAAAATGACCTTTCTTCCTTGAGTCAGCTACATAAAATAACAGGTGAGCAGTATTATCTGGATCAGTTCACAATTACTAACCAAGAGATTATTAGCTTAAAGAGTAAGCTTCAGAGCGTTTCGGCGCTTTACGCGGAAAAATTGCAGAATATCTGTACTCATACGCCTGAAGTAACACAAAATGCACTGCAAAACTTTAACAGTCTGTATCTCAGTAATAGGCATATCGAGAAACTGCCTTTGAATTTTTTTCTGCAGCGATTAGAAGCATGCTCTACAGCAGCTAAATATATTGGAGAATCAGGTGAGAGTCTGACACGAACATATTTTATTCTTATACGAAAAGAACTAAAGGGCTAATTAATAAAGACTTTTATACGAGATTATTGGTGGTTTCTCTCGAGAAAGGTCTAATAGAGAGAACAATCAATGAAAGCAATAAATCGAATTTTTGGAATCTGTGTGATTAGTATTTTTGCTACAGCTTGTAGTTCTAAGCAGGTCTCATCAGTAAATGATCAAGATATTACTCAAGCACAAAAACAGAAAATTGAACAATGTAAGGAAAATACCCCTTCTTCGAAAAAAATCAAAAAAGAAGCAGTGGCTTTTAGTTGTATAGCTTCTTTAGCTATCTCAAGACTTGTTGGTCGACATGATCATAAAGCTTTAATATGCGTAGCAGGTGGAGCAGCGGGTTACCTTATTGGCAGTAGTGTTGCAGAACGAAAGTGCGAATACAGCGTAAAAGATAATCAACTTGAAGGTGAATTATCACACGCTCATGATATGAAAAAGAAATTTGCTACCTATATGGCAGTTCTTGAATCAAAACATAAACAACAATCAGGACAAGTTAAAGCGCTATCTGCTTTAGGAGCTCAGGGTAAGGCGGATCAATCATCAATTATATATGTGCAAAATAAGGTACTTAAAAATCTTAATAAACAAAGAGCTATGTTGAAATTGCTTAATGAAGAGAGAATGACAAAAAATAATACTATAGACATGGCACAGTCGAGATATACAGATATTGAAACTATTAGAAAACTACAAACAGAAGTTAAGTCTTTATTAGATAATATTAAAAAGATGCATCAAAATAGTATTGCTCTTTCTAAGCTAAATGAAGTTACCAAGGATCTATTCGTTAAAGCTAATAAATAATAATGGTGGGGTTAATCTTAAGAGGCGCTTATGATAAATAAGCTAATATTACTAAGCGTTTGTTTGGTGATTGTGTCTTGTACAACGAATAGCAGTGGACCACACGAAGATAGTGGTTTATTTGGAACGGTTGGGGCATTAAACTCTGGTGTTTACGAGAAAAAACTAGCTGATAAAAAACAAAGGCTGGAGAGCCTGCGGGCTCAGAATAAAGAGTCCCAAAGTCGTACAGCAGAGTTGCAAGTTTTAGAAAGACAGAGAAATAAAGAAATACAACAAATACAAAAAAGCGTCGATATCTCTTCATTAAAAAATGAACAAATAAAAAGAAATATCACACATTTATCAAGGCAACTTGAAGTGGTAGGATTCGAGCAACAAAAACAGCAAAATCAAATTTCGCTACTAAATTATGAAAATAACAGGAATGCCGAGTTAAATGCTAGGGAAAGAAAAAAGCTAGCAACCTTGGTAGTAAAACGTAATAAACTACGTAAACAGCTAGAAATTCTTTTAAAGAGAAAATTCTAAAAAACGATTATCAGTTTCTCTATGGATAAAAATAAATGAGGTAAATATTGTAGATGGGAGAAGTGCTTTTTATTGGTTTTTTAATCTTACTTGTTCTGGCAGCGATAGGTGCAGTAATATTTAAGGCAATTACAAACCCATCACTAATGCGCGATTGGTCACCTGATCAGGCAGTCATGCCTTCGATACACTTCCTTGATAATAATAAAGTCCGTATAAATAATATTCGCGATATTCATTATCGCACAACCCGTGATTTTGATCTTGAGTTCTATGACCGAACCATAAAGCTAGATGATATTGAATCAGCATGGCTGGTGATATCGCCCTTTGGTTCATTTGGAGTAGCTCACACCTTTGTATCTTTTGGCTTAAAAGATGGTACATATCTGGCAATATCAATAGAAGTACGTCGTAAAAAAGGAACGAAATTCAGTGCAGTAAAAGGTTTTTTTCGTCAATTTGAAATGATGTATGTGATTGCAGATGAAAGTGATGTTATCAAGGTGCGCACTAACACCATTAAGGCAACTGTTCGACTATTCCCAATACAATCTGAGAAAGAACGTATTCAGGCTGTTTTTATTGATATGTTAAAACGCGCCGACAAACTGGGCAAAGAACCTGAGTTCTACAACACTATATGGAATAACTGCACCACTAATATTATAAAACACACAAGGCGATTTTCTGATAAAGCCATTCCTTTTTGGGATTTGCGCTATTTATTTCCTGAGAATATTGACAAAATTGCCTATAAGTTGAATATGCTAGATACGCATTTAACCTATAAAGCGGCTCGCGAGCACTTTGATATTAGTGAAATAGCCAGGAAATCGGAAGATGCAAAAGATTTTTCCAAAGCAATTCGTGCTGAAATTCAAACACGTCCGGTTCGTTGATAGTTTAAATTAAAATATTGAGGATTAAGCGCAGAGAAAACAGTCGATATTTTTCACAAAGTGGGTCGTCATGGTTTTGTCTATTGCGGCGATCTTGATGGGAAATAGCGGCTGTTTTAACAAGCTTAAACTCACTACTTATACCAACGTACAGGCATTTGTTCTATCCATTGAAATTGTTCAGTGGCACTGCCACAGCCACCACAGCTAGAGCCACAGGCAGCTGCAACTTCTCTAGCTTTGCCCTTATTAATCCAGTAATCAATTGCGAGCCGGGCAGATTCATCGCTGACATCAAAGTGATTAACTACATCAGTCAGAGTGACAATGTTTCTCTTTTTTAAATAGTCGCGAATTTCACCTAGGATCATATTGAGACCGCTATCTTAGGTGGATCATCAGATTTTTTACCCGCCAGATAAAGCAAATAAACTACAAATACTAATAGCGCAAAAATAATTGCAGTCCATATAAGCGACTGCACGGGGTGTGCGCTGAATGTTCCAAGTTGATAGAACAACACTGCTACCCCATATCCTAAACCCGTGGTCCAGCCAACCCCGAGTAGTGTCCAACCCCTGCCAACTTCACGATACATGGCTCCGGTTGCAGCAACGCAAGGGAAGTACAAAAGAATAAATAATAAATAAGAGAAGGCGCCAATTTTTCCATCAAAACGATTTACCATTGCACCAAATGTTGAGGTGCTAACCTGCTGTTCTTCTGCTGCTTTTTCAAGGTCTGTGGTATTCGTTACGGCTCCCAAACCAAGTGGGTCAGCAATGTTTTCGAGTGCATCCATCATGTTTGTGGGAATGGTTGCAAGCGCCGATAACAGGCTTTCACCTAATGCAAAGGGTTCTTCTTCTTGTGGGACCTCTTCTGCTTTGTCAATTTTGCCGTATAAGGAATCCAGCGTTCCAACCACCACTTCTTTAGCAAGTAACCCGGTTATAATGCCAACGGTAGCAGGCCAGTTATTCTGATGAATGCCCATCGGTTCAAAAATAGGTGTGACAAATTTTGCAGTGGCACTTAAGACTGACTTTTCAGTATCTTGATTGCCAAAACTACCATCGGTGCCAACGCTATTGGCAACATTTATCACCATCACTACCAGCACGATAATTTTGCCAGCGCCGAGTATAAAACTCTTGAGCTTATTCCAAGTGTTAATCAGTACATTTTTTAGGCTAGGAACCTGGTAGCTAGGTAATTCCATAAAGAAATCATCTGCTTCTCCCTGTAAAACAGTTTTTCTGAGTAGAAACCCCGTCGCAATGGCAAAAAATATACCCAGTAAATAAAGTAAAAAGACGATATTCTGCGCTGCCTTAGGGAAGAAGGCAGAGGCAAAAAGCACATAAACAGCAAGACGCGCGCCGCAAGACATAAAGGGTGACATCATCACTGTAATAATGCGTTCGCGTTGACTATCAAGAGTGCGGGTTGCCATGATTCCCGGTACATTACAGCCAAAGCCTACTATCAAAGGCACAAAGGCTTTGCCAGAGATTCCGAGCTTGCGCATAAAGCGATCCATAACAAATGCGGCGCGCGACATATAGCCTGATTCTTCAAGTAAGGTCAGGAACAGGAATAGGGCGCCAATAATGGGAATGAAGGTGGCAACAACCTGAATGCCGCCACCAAGGCCATCAGCTAATAGGGTAGTTAGCCATTCGGGGGAGCCAAGTGATTTCAAGAGATGCTGAGAACCATCAACCACTAGTGCACCCGTTGCCATATCAAAGAAGTCAATCAGGGCGCCACCGAAGTTGATGCTAAAAAGAAATAACAGGTACATCAATGCCAGAAATATTGGGATGCCTGTCCAGCCGCCTAATATCCATTTATCCAGTTTGTCAGAAAAAGTCCGGCTGATTTTACCGCGCTTAGTAATGGCTTTATGAGCCAGGTTTTTTGCATATTCAAAACGTCCATCAGCTAGCAGGAAATCTAGCTCATCACCTGTTTCTTCTTCAATCTCTGATTTAAGATCAGCGTCTTGTTGCAGTACATCAATGGCTTTTGCGCGTGCTAAGCCAGCATCTTGTTGAAGTGCCTGTAGTGCGTTTTCAAGCTCTTCTGGATAATTCACGGTAACAGGTATTTGGGTGTTGGCATCAAACTCTGAAATTGCCTGACAAAGTCGCTCTAACTCTTTGTCCTGCTTGAGTGAAATAGTAATAACCGGGCAACCCAGCTCGCTCGCAAGTTGGGATTGTTTGATTTTCATATCACGCTTATTCGCAACATCCATCATATTTAATAGTACGATGGTGTTAACGCCTTGCTCACGAATTTCTGTGGTCAGAAATAAGCCGCGCTCAAGTGTGCTTGCGTCAATGATATTGATATAAAGGTAATCTGGATGCTCATGTAAAAACTGACGGGCTATCTGTTCATCCACAGAAGTCTCGCCACCATCCAGCATATAAACGCCCGGTAAATCAACGACTTTAAATTGATTGTCATTGCGTTCAAATTTACCTTCTTTGCGCTCAACCGTAACTCCGGGCCAGTTGCCAGTGCGTTGACTGGAGCCTGTCATTCGATTAAAAAGGGTAGTTTTGCCCGCGTTTGGATTACCAATTAGTGCAATTTTATGGATTGGATTTGAAACAGCTTGTATGTTTTTATCACCAGTATTATCGTTTGTGTTACAACAGTCTTTCACGATCCTAGAATCCTCGGTTGGGCAGGGTACAATTTACTCTGTAGGTGAAGAATGATAAATCGAAAATTTTAAAGCTAATCATAAGGTTATTACCTGTTAGTAGCGGTCAGTCTAGGATGATACTACCTCGTACACCATAATCTTATCGGCGATGCTATGCCCGAGACTAATACGGCTATGGCCACTACCCAAGACAATATCACCGCGTCGGTTTCTTAGTACCTCAATGTCTTTACCGATAACCAAACCCAGCCCCATGAGGCGTAATAATGTCCTGCTACTGGTTTTAATTGCAGCAATATGGAGCAAAGTAGTCTCCTTAGCAGTAGAGAGTGGGTGTGTTTCAGGCATATCGGGGGCTCCTTGAAAACTTGTAAATAAGAATGATTATTGATTATATGGGCGAGTATAATCAAATGCAAATGATTCTCATTTGATCTACATCAATAATATTCAGATATTATTATAGGACTTGATCAGAGGTCTCTTAAGTCATATTGTATATGCAATTATTAAGAGACCTCAGCATAACTCGTGAATGGATAAAAAAGGCTATAAGTTTTCCATCTTTCATCCAAAATAACGCGCAATAGCTTGCTATTACGCTTATGTTTTGAATAAAAAATGAAAAATTCTATCTCTTTTTTCTCTCATCCAGACTTATGCTGAGGTCTCTAAACTAAATTTTCTTTGAAAAGTTACAACTATGGATGCAGAAATACTTTTTTTTATGACAGAAAAAGATCAGACAGTCTTTTTAAATTTTGCTGAAAGTTTCACTGATTCTATCAAAAATGAAACTTCAATTTATCGTTTGATATTAGGAGACTGCGAGTTACTCTTCACGCCTTCACAGACCAAAGACAATGTGATGGTGACTGGCAGTCTGAAAATTCGTCTGGGTAACTCCGAAAACGCGTGTAAAGATCAGGAACGTGCAAAATCAGCCTTTCGAAAACTTAGAAATAACCTTAAGAAAAACTACTGGAGCAGGTTAGCATATCTTAATAAAAACAAAAAAGACAAACTCACACCATCGCGCAATCACTGGCTTGGCCCAGATGCCAAAAAATGGAAAGAGGCTGATAGTGAAAATCATACATTGAAGCTATCAGAGACTAGCTGGATGGAATTTGAGATTGGGTTTTGATCGCAGAATAAAGCTCGAAAGTATTCAATAAAATTTCCCTCTTTGTCAAAGAGGGCTTAGGAGAAATTTGAGGGGGTACGAAACTTTGAAATATCAATATATTACAAGCACCTTTAAATCCCCCTCAGTCCCCCTTTTTCTAAGGGGGAGGCTTAAAAAATAAATATTTTCACAGTCTCAATTGACACCCTCCCAGGTTTTTGGGATCAGCGGATTCATAAATAACTTGACGCAAAGAGTGCAGAGGTATTTCAGAGGTCGCCGAGAGTAAGAAATAAGAGAAAACTCTGCGAATCTTTGTGCTGTACTTCTCCGCGTACTCTGCGTTAAAAAGAAAGTTAAACACTCGGGTTTTGGGATAAGTGGCACCCCCCCTCGTTTTTAGTATCAGCCGCTATTCACAGGAATAACCAAAGTTATCGTAGTTCCAATGCCTTCTTCGCTATCAATCATCATTTCCCCCTGATGTGCATCGACAATTCTTTTTAAAATATATAGTCCAAGCCCGTAGCCGCCTGTTTCTCTGTGGCGTGATGGGTCAACACGGTAGAAGGGTTCAGTCAGGTGTGGAATGTGCTGTTGCGGGATTCCCATGCCGTGATCTTCTACTTTAAGTGTCCATTCTTTATTGCTTTGTTTACTTGTGATGGTGATTTTATCGTTGCTTTGTTTGCGATATTTCAGGGCATTATCCAGCAGGTTTTTAATCACAAAGCGGATGCGTGTATCATCTAATAACAGGCTAGATTGATTATTGACGAGATTTTGCTGGATGGGTTCATCTGCAAAGTGTTCTGAGATCACATCTGAAATTAGCGGGCAAACTTTCACATCAGTCAAATTAAGCGCTTGATGACGATGGTTGAGCTGTTCAGCTTCCAGTAGTGCGCTCACCATCGTTTCCATTTCATTTAAATCGCTTTGTAATTCTTCTTTTAGTTTTGAACTGCTTTCATCCATTAATGATACCGCCACATTGGCGCGTGTAATGGGTGAGCGTAATTCATGGCTAATGGCTAATAAAAGTTGCCGTTTGGCTTCCAGCATATTCTCAACATCATCTGCCATGGCGTTAATTTCTTTTGAAAGCTCCCCCAGTTCATCATTGCGTTTGATGTTGATACGGTGATCCAGCTCGCCGGAGCCAATGCGTTTCACACTTTTCTGGATGTCTTTTAAGGGGCTGATCATGCGCCGTAATAAAAAGTAAAGCAGCCCTAAAACTAACAAAATACCGAGTAATGTATTGAGTAATAATTTCCACGGAGAGGGTAGGTTGCTATCGTTCTGCGTAATAAAAGTGCTGTGATAGGTCGGGTTTGGAATGCGAATCACAAACTGTCGTTTATAGCGCCCACTTTGATAATGCTTGTCATTATCCGGATGTGGTCTAAAGCGAATAGATGGTTTTTGTGGAAAGATGCCATCAGATGACCAGTGAATATTGGGACCTCTGATAACAATTTTAATCTTTAGCGAGTCACTTAAGCGTTGCGCTGTTTCAAGATTGGGTGGAGTGCCAATTTCAGTGTTGATATATTGAAAATATTGATACAGGTGAGGGCGCAAGGTTTCTTGAAAGTGTTTAACAAATGCGCCGCCGCTTAAGAGTCGCATTACGATGATCATCGCTATTGCGGTTAATACAAACAGTAGAACCAGCTTAAAGGAAAGACTTCTGTTTTTTAACATGACGCACTTTTAATCGGTGCAATAAAGCGATAGCCTTGCCCGCGTATTGTTTGTACACATTCCAGTGGCTTGAGTTTATGGCGCAGACGACTAACTAATATATCAATGGAACGCGAAAAAAGTTCTGCATCAATACCGCTCAGTTCATTCATGATTTGATCACGGTTGTAAACTCGGTCAGGATTTTCGGCCAACAGTAGTAGCAACTCAAACTCCTTGCTAGTGAGATTGAGATTAGTCTTGTTGAGGCTCGCTTGATGACTGCGTTTATCTATAATGAATTCACCCCATTGTAAAACTTCATCCTGTTTACTGGCATTATTGCTATTGAGTCGCTTTAGAATATTATGAATACGCGCCACCAGCTCACGTGACTCAAAAGGCTTGGCTAAATAATCATCCGCGCCAATTTCAAGACCAATGATTCTGTCCATCACATCACCACGCGCGGTTAACATTAAAATAGGGATGTCGCTGTTTTTTCTAATTCTGCGACAGACCTCAAAACCATCCATATCGGGAAGCATAATATCCAGAATGACCAGTTCGATTTCATTATTATTCTGAATTTGCTGAATGCCTGCGACTGGATGTGTTTCGCTAATTAGGTGTAACTCATAGCGTGCGAAATACTCAGCTAGCAGTGAAGCTAGTCGCTCGTCATCGTCAATGAGTAGAATGGTATGCATTTTTATTCAAAACTTCCTTATTGTCATATCTCGTGCAAAGGTCCTAACTAAATTGTACAGCAAAAAACCGCCTTTCAGTCGTCTGAAAGGCGGTAATGAATGCAATGAAAACGCAATGAAACTATTGTTTATTCATCAAGCTGCTTATTGAAACGGCCATCAAAATGTCTGCCGCCACGATTTCTGAATTTATCAGCAAAGCTTTTGATTTCTTCGCGTTGCTCATTACTCAGGCTATTAGTAAAGTCTGCTATTGCGCTGATCACCGTGGGCGCCGCCAAATGCATTTGCGTGGTGCGAGCTTCCATCATTGCTAGTACTTTAGTTTCATCCAGAACGGGTTCTGAAAGGAGGCTCATTATCGCTTCACGTGGATTGTCTTTGTGATGAATATCTCTTTGCTGTTTAAGGGTATCTTTAAGCGCCACAAGATTTTGCTTTTGAACATCATTCAGATCAAGCTTTGAGCTAATGCGATTAATAATGAATTCTGCTTTCTTTTCAGTCATACCCCCAAATTTGCCGTGCAAACCCGGCGAGGCGTATGAAATCAAGCCTCCAAGAGTAACCACGCTGATTAGGGCCCCGATAACAATTTTTTTAGTCTTAGTCATTTTCCAACTCCATTTATAAAATAGTAAAAGTCGATAGGCTTAAGGTGGCTCCTTAAATACGCTGTCTCGATGGCTGGAATATTACGCAGTTGTTATGTAACAAGATTGTCAGAGTTGTAACAAAGTGTAACGCTTGAAAATAAAGAGAAGCTTGAAATAGCTGATGCTAAAAAGTGGGGGG
>Ga0209633_10002944_pt1 | contig 16001 bp, 16 predicted proteins | sample Cruoilmetagenom1_FD_187290 | JGI IMG/M metagenome (GOLD analysis project Ga0209633, IMG submission 187290) | Oil polluted marine microbial communities from Coal Oil Point, Santa Barbara, California, USA - Sample 1 (SPAdes) (version 2) | ecosystem: Environmental > Aquatic > Marine > Oil seeps ... | reverse complement strand
ACTCAGAAATTTTCTCTATTTGAAGTGATATTTCTGAGTTTTTGTCTTGTAATTTCAGGATAGATTGGTTTTGAATTGATCTTACTACATCTTCATTAAAATTTATTTTTCCCATATAGGAAATTTCATTTTTTAGGAAATGTTTTGCAGCTTTATTCAAGTTTTCGAATGTATTTGATGCATCGTTTTCGTTAAAACACTTATTAATAATTACATTTATTGAATTAGATGCTCCATTATTTTTAAGCATTTTAAGAATTACATATCCATCCATAACAGCTGTTGGTTCTGGAGTTGTTACTAAAATAATTTCATCTGAATTAATTAGAATATTCAAACTTCCATTGTCAATTCCGGAAGCTGTATCAATAATTATAAAGTCATATTGGTCAGAAATATTTGTTAATTCACTTAAAAGTAAGGTCGATTTATCAAAACTAAAATTTGGATGATCTATTTTCCCAGATTCACCCAATACAACATTTAGATTATTTGAAAATTTAGAAATAACATCCGAAAGAGACTTATTATAAGTTAAGTAATGATAAATATTTTGACTTGAGTTAATATTTAACATTGTTGAAAGGTTCGCAAAATTTAGGTCAAGATCTATTAACAAAACCTTATTTCCAGCTTCTGCAAGAGTAACAGCTAAGTTACTTGAAATAAATGATTTACCAGTTCCACCTTTACCTGATGAAACAGAAATAATTTTTGCTCCATTTTTTTTAGATTTTGGTTCATCTAATAAACTGTTCAGTTCAAATAATCTTTTCGCCTGACCAAGCATTAGTTAAAATTCCCTGTGTAAACCATTTTTGCAATAAAGTCGCTATCTGCAGCAATTATGTCATCTGGTATTACTTGTCCATTTGTTAAATATTTTATTGGAGTTTGAATTTCTGAAACTAGATTAAAAATATTTCCATAAGAAATTGCTTCATCTAATTTTGAGAAGATCAAGCCATCATAATTTAATACTTTAAATTTCTGAGCAACATCTAGCATAACTTTATAATCGCTTGTGCTGTTAAGTACTAAGTAAGTTTCATCAACTTTTACTTGGTTTAAGAAGTCATTAATAGAATTTAACAATTTTGTATTATTCTGACTTCTACCAACAGTATCTATAAATACAATATCTTTATTCTTGAACTTCTTCATAAATTTAGAAATATCAGAAGGTTCATAAGCAACAAGAAAATCTATATTGCTAATTTCTGAAAATATTTTTAATTGATCCAAAGCTCCAAGTCTATATGTATCAATTGAAATTAAACCAATATTTAGATTATGTAAAATCTTTGAAATTACAGCAAGCTTAGCAATACAAGTAGTTTTACCAACACCAGTTGGTCCAACAAGCGATATAACTTTTGGTTTACTTTGACTACTTAATTCAAAATTACTTGTTGGTATCATAGAGGCAATTGTTGATACTGCATGATCTTCAATATTTGATTCATTAACAAATGGTGAGTATTGAGTTAATTTACTTGCAACTATTTTAGCATTATGTTCACTTATATCTTTATCAATTAAATTTGTTTTTACTTTTTCAACTAAAGACGGATTTAATGTTTTTTTACTAACTGGATTAGATTTCTCTTCATTAACTTTTGTTTGTTTATCAGATCCTGAGATACCGTAGATTTTCTCAGTCATTTTTTTTATTTCTGTTTGAAAATTATTTGGCTTAGGTTTCTCTTCCAATTGGGTATCGTTACTTTCGTAAGATTCTTCTTCATCTATACTTGCAGTAATCTCAAAATATTTTTGATTTACTCCATTTGAAATACCTTCCAGAACTTGAGTACTAAGCACAATTGCTTCGTCACCAAATTCTTTTTTCATTATTGCAATTGCATCTTTCAATGTTTTTGCTTTAAATTTTTGTATCTGCATTCTAAACCTCTATCTTGCCAATAAGTTCAATTTCAATGTTTGCTGGTAATTCTGTAAATGATATAATTACAACATCTGGGAATGATGAGTTTATCAGTTTAAAAAAGTACGGACGTATTGTTGCCGATGTAATAAATATTGGGACATAACCAAGTTGTTTAAATCCTTCAACTTGTTTGTTAAGTGCTACATTAAGGTTACCAAGCATGTCCGGAGTTAAACCAAGTGTTTGTGTCGCATCTCCATTTTCTGCAAGTGCAGATGTAATATAATTTTCTAAGTTTTCACCAATTGCTGCCGCGTGAATTACACCATTTGTGTCTTTGTAAAGAGCAGAAATCGTATCGCCTAATGAGTGACGCACATACTCAGTTAGAACTTCAACATTTTTTGTAACTTTAGAATAATCTATTAGAGATTCCAAAATTTGAACTAAATCTTTAATTGGCACTAACTCTCTAAGTAAATTTTGTAATACTTTTTGAATTGAACCAAGTGGTAATGTATCTGGACTAATATCTTCAATTACAGCTGGATAATCTTCTTTAAGATTTTCTAATAATTGTTTAACCGCTTGACGTGTTATTATTTTATCGAAATGCTTTTTAATTGTTTCTTGCAAATGTGTAGAAAGTACTGAAACTGCATCTACTACTGTGTAGCCAACAAGTTCGGCTTTATCTTTTTCTTGTTCATTTACCCAAAATCCATCTAAACCAAATGCTGGATCTTCAGTTGGTATTCCACTCAATCTTTCAGTTATATTTCCTGAGTTCATTGCAAGATATCTATCAGTATAAATTTCATAACGCGAAACAATATTTCCTTTAACCTTAATAATGTATTCGTTAGGACTTAATTGTAAATTATCTCTTACTCTTACCGGCGGAACTAAAACTCCATATTCCAAAGCAATAAACTTTCTGGTAGAAGATATTTTTTGAAATAAATTTCCACCCTGGCTTTCATCTACCAAAGAAATTAAACCATACCCAATTTCCACTTCAACAGGATCAACTTGTAAAAACCCTTCAACCTTTTCTTCTTTTTCTTCAGCTTGCTCTTCTCCCAAAACTTCATCTTCCAAAGTTTCTGATGATTTATTTTTAATTGTAAAAAATGCTGCTACTGCAAGTCCACCACCCAAAGCCAAAAATGGTAAGGTTGGCATTCCGGGAACTATTGCAAAAAGAAAAACAGTACCGGCTACGGTTCCAAGTACTCTTGGATTTCCAAACAATTGTGTTTTCATTTGGTTATCAAGAGATTTACCACCAGCATTTTTTGTTACTACCATACCGGCTGCTGTTGCAATAAGCAATGCTGGCACTTGCGAAACAAGACCATCACCAATTGTTAAAATTGTAAATGTTTCCAAAGCATCATTAATGCTCATATTATTTTGAACGACACCAATGATAATACCACCAATAATGTTAATAGCATTAATCATTAGTCCAGCCATTGCATCACCTTTTACAAATTTAGATGCACCATCCATTGAACCAAAAAATTCTGCTTCTCTTGAAATATCATCTCTTCTTTGTCTTGCTTCAGCTTCATTAATTAATCCACTATTCAAATCAGCATCAATAGCCATTTGTTTACCGGGCATGGCATCTAAAGTAAATCTTGCTGCTACTTCAGAAATTCTTCCGGAACCTTTTACAATTACCATAAATTGAATAATAACAAGAATTAAGAATATGATAAACCCAACTATATAACTTCCGCCAACTACAAACTCACCAAAAGTTTCAATCACTTTACCTGCATATCCTTCAATCAATATCAGTCTTGTTGAACTAATATTTAGAGACAACCTAAAAATAGTTACAATAAGTAAAAGTCCCGGAAAGACTGATATATCTAGCGGTGAGTTGATGTAGAGAGAAACAATAAGTATTAAAATTGCAAGCGTAATGTTAATGGCAAGAAAGAAATCTAAGAAATAAGCAGGTAAAGGAATTATCATTAACCCAAGTATGAAGACAACTCCAAACGCAAAAAGAATATCGGTATTTTTTAATATTTTTTCTAACATTAAAGTATGCTATTCCTTTTTTTCTCATTTTTTAATTTGAATATATAAGCTAATATTTGTGCAACAGCCTTAAATAAATCATCTGGTATTTCCTGACCCACTTCGGTAGTTTTATATAAAGCTCTTGCTAATTGAACATCTTCATGTAATGGAACACCATTTTCAGTTGCTATTGCTTTAATTTTTTGAGCCATATGATCCATACCTTTTGCCACAACTTTTGGAGCACTTGTATTTCCCATATCATATTTTAATGCAACAGCAAAGTGAGTTGGGTTAGTGATAACAACATCTGCTTCTGGAACATCTTGCATCATCCTATTTCTTGCCATTTCATATTGCTTAGCTTTTATTTGACCCTTAATTTGTGGATCACCTTCTGTTTGTTTGTTCTCTTCCTTAACCTCTTGCTTTGTCATCATCTGATCTTTTTTATGCTTCTTCTTTTGATAAATAAAATCCGCAAATGCAATAACCACGTATACAAGAGATACTTTCCATAAAAACTCTATTGAATTATCAAGCATGTAATTAACAATTTCTGTTATTGTAAAGTTTACTAAACCAATAGAATTTATAACCATGTCTTCAAGTAGGAAATAAGAGAAAACTCCAATTGCAAGTAGTTTAACTACTGATTTTAGTAGTTCAACAAGTGGACGTGATGATAAAAAAGAATTTTTAAAACCTTTAGCCGGATTTAATTTATTTAGTTTAGGCATAATTGCCTTTGGAGTTATTTTAAATCCAACTTGACCGTAACCAGCAGCAATACCAATTATTAAAATTGCCAAAAGCACAGGAAATACAATTGAAATGAAAAATAGAATCCCTTTCATTGCAAACATGCTCAAGATACTAACACTCACTTCTAATGTATCAAGTGAGGAAAAGATATATGTAGACATCGTAAATAGTTTTTCACCTATATACTCTCTTGTATAAAACAAAGCGAGCAACCCGGTTGTAAAAACTGCAAGAGAATTGATTTCCTGACTTTTTCCAACTTGTCCTTTTTCTCTACCTTCAAAAAGTTTTTTCGACGTGGCTTGTTCGGTTTTTTCTTGTCCGTTAGTTTCTGCCATCTTTATGCACCTATTGCTTTTACAATTTCAAATAATTTTTCTTCATACTGAAAAATTAAATCTTTAAAAAGGTACACATATAGTGGTGTTACTAACGCTAATAGAAAAATTCCTAAAGTTAATTTTAAAGGTAGCAATACAAAAAACACCTGAAATGAAGGACTTACTCTTGTAATAATTCCACTTGCTAAATGCACCAAAAAGAATGCGACTATTACAGGTGATGCAATTTTAACAGCAAGTATAAAAATACTGCCAGAATATTTAACAAGAAGTAGGTAAGCATTTTCATTTACTACAAATCCACCAATTGGAATTATTTTAAATGAATAAGAAAGAGACTGAATAACAAAATGATGTCCATTAATCAAAACAAAAATAACAACTGCTGCTAATGTTAAAACAGTAGAAATTATATTACCATCTGTATTTGATGCAGGATCAAACATTTGAGACATCGATAAACCCATATCTCTACCAACCAACAACCCGGCAAAAGAAATTGCTTGAAAAACTAAGTTAAGCGTAATACCCATAATTACACCAGTAAAAACTTCCTTAGCTCCGAATAAAAATAATTTTAATAAAACATCGTTTTCAGTCAAGGGATATTTGCCAACATTAAAAAAAATAATATATGAAACTATTAATGCTAAAGCTAAACGCACAAGAACTGGTATATTGTTACTATTATAAACGGGAGCAACAACAAACATTGCACTTACACGGATAAAAATCATAAGTCCAGTTAAAAAGTCTATGATTAATATCTCGCTCATTTTACAGCCGTTACAAATAGTTCAAATATTTTATGAGTAAACGAAATCATTTTATCAGTTATAAACGGAAGGGCTACAACAATTGCAACTGCTGTTATGATAATCTTTGGCACAAAAGTCATGGTTTGCTCTTGGATAGAAGTTGCTGCTTGGAAAACAGAAATAAGTACGCCTACAACTAATCCAGCACCTAATATTGGCATTAAGATTAGCAAAACTATATAGAATGCTTCACTAAGAATATTTATAACTAAATCTATATTCACTTTAACTTATACTCCTTACCACCGATCCAATAATTAAACTCCAACCATCAACAAGAACAAATAGCAAAATTTTGAAAGGCATACTTATCATCATTGGGGGCAACATCATCATTCCCATTGACATTAATATACTTGCAACAATCATATCAACCATTACAAATGGAATAAAAAGAAAGAACCCAATTATAAATCCAGCCCGCAATTCGCTTAACACAAACGAGGGAATTAAAATGTGTATTGGTAAGTCTCTTTGTGTTCTTGGTTGATCAATATTTGCTAATTCAAGAAAAAATCTTAATTCCTCATCTCTTGTATTTTTTAACATAAATGTTCTAAGTGGTTCAACGCCTTTTTCATAAAATTCATCTGCTGTTATTGTTTTATCCAGGTATGGTGTTAAGGCTTCTTCATTAAATTGATTCCATGTTGGAGCCATAACAAAAAAAGTTACAAATAGCGCCACTCCTGCCAGTAGCTGATTTGGAGGCATTTGCATTGTACCAAGAGCAGTTTTAAGAAAATGAAAAACAATAATTATACGTAAGTATGAAGTTGTCATTATAAGAATTGATGGAGCTAATGATAAAACAGTGAGTAAAAGTAATAATTGTAATGTTGTTGAAAGGTCATCTGGATTATCAGAATTTCCAAAGTTAATACCAATATTAGGAAGTGGTACTGTTTGTGCTTGAGCATATAAATCAGAACTACTTGCAATTAGAATAACAAATAGTAAAGTGTAAATTATCTTTTTCATTTGAAGCCCATATTCTTTTTAAGAAGACTCAAAAAATTTGGTCTCTCTTCGCTAGTAATTTCTGTAGTATCTGCTTCATTTAAAAAATCAATTTTGTCAATAAGATTTACTGATTGTTCCGAAACTCCGAGTAAGTATGTTGAGTTATTAAATCGTATTACTGAAACAAATTTTTTAGGTAAAATAACTTGTGTCGATAAAACTTTTACATTTGTACTTTCTTCACCTTTTTTTTCAAAAGAATAAAAATATTTTTTTACCAGATACAATAAGGCGTACATAATGCCCATCATTGCACCAAGAATTAAAAATATTTTTACTACATCCCAAGTACTCATTATTTTAATCCCTCAACTCTTTTACTTGCTTCTAAAAGATTGGTAATTCTAATCCCAAAATGTTTATCAATTACTACAACTTCACCTTCTGCAATTTTTTTATTGTTTACAAAAACATCTACTGGTTCACTAGCCAGTTTTTCTAACTCAATTACATAACCGCGTTCAAGTTCCAAAATATCTTTTATTTGCATTTTGGTTCTTCCCATTTCAATGTAAACATTAAGTTGAAGATCTTTAAGAAAATCTAATTTGTTATCTTCAAGCAAACCCTTTTTGGTAGAAGAATCAAACTTGGGAAATGCAGCTACACTAGCATTTACGGCAGGTTGTCCAGCATCAGCATCCAAAGCAGCCAACATAGCAGCTTCTGCTTCTTCCTCACTAACATCAACATGCTCCGGTTCTTTGGCATCATTCTCAAGTGCTGCTAACATTGCTGCTTCAGCGTCTGCTTCGCTAACATCAACATGTTGTTCTTCTACTGCACTATCTTGTTCTTTTTCAACTTTCTTTTTTGCCATTTTATTTCTTCCTATTTTCAATTTTCTTTGTAATTTTAACTGCTTTTCTATTATTCACTATCCCTGAAATTCCATTAAATAAATGTTTTTTTTCAACACTCACTTTAACTTCTTCGCCAATAACATTATTGAGCGAAACCACATCACCTTTTTTTAATTCAAGCAACTGTTGAAATGAAATTGAGGATGTTCCAAACTCAACTTCTACACTTAGTTCGGTTTTCTTTAAGTGATTACTCAATATATTTTGTGCTGTGGTTCCTTGATATTTAACTGGGCGAATTGAAGATAAATTTTGATTTGCTAATTTTGATAAAATGGCATCGAATGCATATGTTGCAAAGCATAGATTCATCATATATGTTTCTTCGCCAATCATAACTTCAAAGCCTATCAACAATACACTTTCACTTTGTGAAGTTATTTGAACAAAATCTATGTCCGGTTCAAACTTTTCAATACCAAATTGATAGTCTCCAATTATTTGCCAAGCTTTACCAAGATCTCTTAGAACTATTTCAACAACAACTTTTAGAATCTCTTGTTCAATTGGTGTAATTACTTGAGAATTTTTAGATCCTTGACCATTTCCACCTAAAAGTCTATCAACTAAAGTGAGAGCGAACTCAGAACTAAATTCTAGAATTCCCTTTATATCTGTTTTCTTAATATTAAATGTGTATAGACAAGCTGGATTTGATACTGAAAGAACATATTCTGAATAATAAATTTGATCAACTGAAGTGACATTAACTCCAACAATAGTTTGTAGTTTCGACATCAAGTAAGAACTAAACATTTCGCCAAAGTTCTCACTAATATTGCCAATTGTTCTCAGTTGATTTTTAGAAATTCTATTGGGTAATCTAAAATCAAATGGAATAACTTCTTTTTCTACAGATTGTTCTGAAACGGTATTTAATTCAGATGGCTCAGAAGATGAACCGGAATTAAGTAACGCATCTATTTCTGATTGTGATAATACTTCTGCCATATTAGTTCAACACGTATTTACTGAAATAAACATTTTTAACATTTGATTTAGGCATAACTTCATTAATTTTGTTATGTAGTTCTACTTTTAATGAATCTTTTGAATCTAACTTGCTTAATTCAGAAAGTGTTTTTACAGAAAGTGTACTTAATACAACATCCGTTAAAATTACTTCGCTTTCTTCTAACTTTTTGAATTTTTCTTCACCATGAACAGAAAATCCTACAGAAAGTAATAATAATCTTTGTCCGTTAGTTCCCGCTGGATTTATAATCAAATCTTTAATTGTGAATATTTTTAATTCACCTTCTTCTTCTTCACTATCTTCTTCTTCTGCTTCTTCAACATGTTGAGCATCACCATGACCAGGTTGACCCGGAACTGTTTTTACAAGAAAATTAGCTGTAATAAAATAAACCAACACTAATTGAATGATAAAAAGTGGAAGCCCAATAAAAATTACTTTTAGATTTAGACCTTTCTTTTTTTCTGGTGCGGCTTTTTCTTCGTTTCCAGCAGCTTCTTCTTTCTTTTTTGCCATAGTATTCTTCCTTTGATATTTATAATACTATGTCAATTGGTATGCCATTGAATAATTAAGGAAATGTTAGATTACGTACAAATAACGTAATATTTTGGAATGAATTAAATGTAGGTGTGTTCAATATTAACCATTTGCTTAAATATATTATTAAGCAATTATAATATTGAATGATTTTTGATGTAAATATTTTATTATAAAATTACTCTCATCCCAAATAAATGGGATGAGAGATTATTAATTTATCTTACTAATTTAGCTTATTATCTAACTAAATTTGTTATTTCTTGAAGTAACTCATCCGAAACTGTAATAACTCTCGAATTTGCCTGGAAACCTCTTTGAGAAACAATCATCCTTGTAAATTCTTCAGAAAGATCAACATTTGATTGCTCTAATGCACCGGACTGAATTGTTGTATTACTTGCTTCACCCGGTTCACCAACATATGGTTCACCTGTATTAGCTGAAACTCTATACATATTATCTCCAACGCTAACCAATGCATTTCTATTTGGAAATGTAGCAACTAATATTTGAGCTAACTGTAACGATTTTCCATTTGTAAATACACCTTCAACAAAACCAAATTGATCAATACTAATATTCGTTAAAGAAGCTGCTGCCGAACCATCTTGACTTAATGCTGATATAACTGAACTAGATGATGTTTGAGTAACACCTTCAAAGTCTTTTCCCATATCCAATACCAATGTTTGGCTTTCTGCACCATTGGCAGGATTGAAAATAATTTCCGGTGGATTTGGAGATATGGTTGCTATCGATCCATCAGAATTAAAAGTAATAGTGCCTTCATTACCACTTAGATCACCACTATCAGCGGGAACATCAGCTTTCCAGCTCCAACTATTATCAGCTAATTTTGTGTACTTTAGATTAAATGTATGTGCATTACCTAGGGAGTCAAACACTGAAACTGTTCCAGAAACTAATGTTGATTCTCTACCAGCATCAACTGATGAACTAACAGTATTTGCACTACCTTGTTTTACAGCTGTTGGATCATAATCAAATTTAATTCCTAATGTACTTTCTTCTATAGAAATTATTTGAGGATCAGGATTTCCAGCCAAAGATATCATTCCATAAGGTTCTGCACTATCAAATACAGCTTCAACAGTTGTTGGTCCAATTGCTGGAGAAGTTGGATTATCTTCTGAATCTAAAAGTTCATAAGTTAAATTGTAAGTATCTGCTGCTGTTTTTTCGTACGTTGTTTTAAAAGTATACTCATTTCCATTTTCATCAAAAATTGTATTTTGTTCTTCTTTAGTATCACCAACTGACATACTTCCATTAAGATTTCCCGATTGCAAATATTCTTGAGAACGAGTAAGAGGAAGTGTACTATCTAAGTTACCGCCCCATTCAATATTTTTTGTGGCTTTTGCAGGTAATTTTAGATTTCCATCAATTTTTATATTTTCTAAATTATTTCCCGGAGGAATTTCTCCATCTACTGTGGCAACTTTACCTTGAACAATAGCACCATTTTGTGGATTTACTAATTGACCATTTGCATCAAAAATAAAAGCACCAGCTCTTGAGAAGAATTTTTCACCATTTTTTTCTAGAACAAACAAACCATCGCCTTGCAATGCAAGATCTGTTGTTATACCTGTTCTTTCAAATGTACCTTGATTCCAGTTTCTATCAACTGAATTAAGTTTCATACCAAGACCAACTTGAAATGTATTAGTACCACCTGCTGTATCTGTAGGGTTTGTTCCATAACGAACAAATTGATTAAATGTATCACTAAAAGTTACTCTACTGCCTTTATAGCCAATTGAGTTAACGTTGGCAATGTTATTACCAATTACATCTAACATTGCTTGGTGATTACGGATTCCGGATACCCCGGAAAATAGGGAATTGATAAGAGACATGTAGCCCTCCTAAGGATTTAGTTAATGTTGATTCAACGTCAATCAGTCGGTTGAACCAGGGCGTCCTTGAAAGGTCCCGCCCATTGTTTATTTAGTTATTTATTTTACTATGCAAAAACAACGCTGTCAATATTTGTAAAAACATTTTCTGTACTTTTGTTTACATCAAGTGCAGTTATAACTGTACGATTCGGAATATTTACAATGAATGCTGTTTCGTTCATCATTACTAATGAATCTTTTGCACCTTTTGCTTCTGCTTTATCTACAGCAGTTTGCAGTTTATTCATATCAGTATCAGTCAGTTTCAATTCACGTGATTCAATTCTTTTATTTGCATGATTGGAAAATTTTAATTTTTCAATCTCAGTCTTAAAAATTGAATCAAAACTGTTTTTACTTTCGGTTACATTATTAACCGGATGTTCAGTTTTAGCAATTGGAACAAATGGTACATTTATTCCATTAATTAAGTTTGACATTATATCTTTCCTTCTTTCTTACTATTATCGTGGATCATGTCCATCATCAGTATTGTCCGTATTGTCCGTATTGTCAGTTAGATCAGTACTTTCAGAATCTTCACTACGTTCTAGAATTTCAAATACCTCCGAAATTGCATACTCAACTCCGTTAACCATAATTGCAGTACCAGTATTTGTAAATCTTACTCCATCAATATTACCAACGAAGTATTGTGCTGCTACCATATCAGAACCATCTAAAGTTGTAGCATCAATTTCTACTCTGTAATTTCCATGGCTTAATTTGGTACCATTATCATCGGTGAAATCCCATGAAAGTTTATACTCACCTTTATTTTCTTCTAAATCAGTAAATGTTTTTACTAATTTACCAGCTTCATCAAAGACTTTAACTGATACACCTTTTGCATCTGCAGGTAGCTCATAACCAATGTTAGTAATATCTTGACCAGAATAACTAACAGTATCACCAGCAATTTTTACATCCTTGCCAATAAGACCAGCCGTCATTGTATTATTAATTGATTGTGTGAGTAAATAGTTTGCATCAACACCTTGGAGAACACTATCATTAATATTTTGCAATTGTTCTAATGAACTAAATTGTGCAAGTTGTGCCGAATAATCCGTTCCATCCATTGGCTCAAGTGGATCTTGATTTTGCAGTTGAGCAATCATCAATTCCAGAAATGCATCTTTGCCCATTGCATCGTTAGATTCTGTTGCAAATACAGGTGAACTACTTGCACTTGTTATACCATCTATCATTTTCTTTTCTCCTAAGAGGTTTCACAAAGTTTATAAATAATGGGAAAATGATTTTTATAGTTTCTACTAATAAACTATTTCCCAATTCTATTATTTAGCTTCGCCTCTTTCTTATTTTTTCAAAATTTTTATTACGCTAAATATTCATAAGTATTATAACCTAATGATCTATTTGCTTCTTCTTCATTTATTGTTTCATTTATATTCATTTCTTCAGATAGTCCCTTTCCGTTACCACTTTCTTCACCTTTTTGTTCTTTATTACTTTCTGGATTTCCTAAAGAAATATTTAGTGAATTTACTTCTACACCATTTTCTTTCAATTGATTTTGTAGTTCTTGAATATTTTTTTCTACCAATTGTTTTGCTTGCTCATTTTCAACTTGAATATGTGCTGTTATAGATTGTTCAGATGAGTCAAGTGAAATCTTCATAGTTCCAAGATGCTCTGGACTAATTTTAAATGAAAGTGTTCCCTTTTCTTGTTTGGAAAAAAACCTTGAAATCTCTTTTATAACTTCAATGGATTTAACTATACGTTCTGAATTTTCCTGTCGAACTTCTTGTTGAATAACATTTATCTCTTCTTTAGCATTTATTATTTCACCATTCAATTTATGTTGAAAAGCTCCAACCGGTTTGTGTTTAAGCTCTAGATCGTTTTCAGCAAAAGAAAGTGTTTGTGAATTATTTGAACCTGTTAAGTCTGGATTTGTATCAAATTCACTTCGAGTTTGATTTTGTAAATTATTAATGGGTACATTTTCTTGCTCAGGTCTTACATTTGCTACTTTAATTCCCTTTTTAACTTTTACTGAAACCTTTTTATTTGGCACGATTGGTACTTCACCCTTTACTGCTACTTCTTTTGGTAATTCAATATTTTTTTCTTCAGTACTAGTTTCAACTTTTATTATTTCTTTTTGAGTTGTAACATGCTGATGTTTTTTGTCTAAAATTTTAGGACCGTTTTCTTCAACTTTAACTTCTTGAGCTACAGTTTCAGTTTTAGGGTTATCTGTAACTTGTATATTTTCTTTTTGTAATGGTTTTATTTGTGTTAAATCATTTTTTGTTTGTGTTAAATCATTTTTAACTTTTACTTCACTATTTTGTCCTTGAGTGCTCTTTACTTTTATATCACTTTTAAGTTCTACATCACTATTTACAACATTTATTTTTTGGTTTTGTATCCCTAATTCACTTTTCTGATTTTGAATGTTCAGTGTACTTTTTTCACTTTGAATTTTCACGTCATTATTTTGTAATTGGACATTTGTATTTTTTATTTGATTTTTTTCTAGCGAACCAAAGTCAATTTTGCGTAATCCCGTATCAATCCTTTTATCATCAACATTCAGGTTTGTTTTAACTTCGTCTAGCGATAATGGCTGTTTCTTTACAATTGTAATTTGAGAAACGTTATAGTTTTTTTTGTTACTATTTTCTTTTGGTATTTCAAAAATTGGTGTGTCAACATTTTTTGATTGTAATACTATTTTTTGATTATTATCTGCAATATTTTTTTCAACAGATTCTACACCTTGCATATCATTAGTAAGAGAAACGTTTCCTTTACTTAAATCGTGCATAATAGGTTTATCTGTATTCAGACTAAAATTACTAATATCATTATTTTTAGTATTGAATGAGAAAACACTTAGTGTAGGTTTTGTTGTAGTACCTAGTTTATTTTCCGATTGTGCTATTGAATTTTGGTTCAACGTGCCTTGAACATTTTGAGCTTTATTAGCATTCAATGAGTTTGGTTGTAAAATTTGCTTTGGATTAGCAAATGGTAACAAATCATTAGGTTTAGTTAATGATTGCATTTTTAATTTTTCAGGTACAACTAATGCTTGAACAACTATTTTATCTGAGCTTAATTTTGGATTTAACTCTTTTGTAACTTCTATATTTACAGCCGATTTATAATCCTCCAATCGTAATAATAAACCTTTGTCGGCACTTACATTTGATTCAATTACTTCTTCACCAACCAAATTTGTAATAAAATTTTTCAGTTCGCCATCCAATTGGTCTTTACCCAAAAATGAAATTGCTTTTTCATCACTAATTGCAGCTTCATCGTTAATGAGCAAGTCAGCCATATCTGATGGTAAAATATCTGCAAGCTGTAATTTCATTAATTCATTCTCAGAATTAGTTATTATTTTTGATTGCAATTCTTGTGCAACCAATTCTGGATTCAGAGTTAGATTCAACTCATCAGAAATATTCTCATCAATTTTAATATTTTTTAACTTTTGATTGCCTTCACCATCTTTCATAACAACTTTTACAATATCAGAAAAAAGATATTTGTTACTTTGCATTTTGTCATTTTTTGAAACTAAAGTTTGAGTATTTCCAGTTTCGCTAAGGAACAATGGATTAAATTGCATTATTCAGCCCTCGTTAATCTAATTACTGTTTCTGTGTTTAAACTTGAAAGTATTTCAGCCGCTTTTTTCTTTTTCATTGAGTATAAAATATCTCTTGCATCTTGATCTGGAATACTTGATAATAATTTTGCAGCTTTATCTGCTTGCATTGCTTCGTACATTTTAATTGTAGATTTCAACCAGGATTTTCTTGACGCCTCTTTTTTAGCAAGAACCTCTTTACCTAATCGATCTAATTCTTCATCTCGTTTAGTTTGCTGCTGTTTCTCTTCTATCGTTGGTTCATCATCAACTTTTTTCTCATTTTCATAAACTTCATCACCTAGAGTATTACTTTGTTCAACAAATAGGCTGTCAACTGTTATTAATTCATCTCCATTTATCAATGCTTGATATGCCATTACATCTTCCACAAGAGACTCATCCCTAAAATCGAATCCAAAAATGTTCACATATTTTTGATTCAATACGTATATTGCTAATGAAGTACCTGCAAAGGCAAGTGCAAAAACTAAAACGTATGTAATTGTAGATTTCACTATTATTTTCCTTTTATGAATTTTTTAACTGCTATCTCATCAAGCTCTAATTGTTCTATTTTATTTTGCTCTAAAGTAAACTCTTCTAAATGTTTTTCTTCTAATTTTTCAAAAATTTTGGTTTCTTTTGTTTTCTCTTCTAATTCTTTTAGTTTTATTTTTTTTTCTCTTTTCTTAATCTCTAATTCATGTTTTATTTTATCTTTTTCATTCAATAAGTAATTTTCATACATTGAATAAAAATGTAAATCTGATGCTTTTTTAGAACCCTTTTCTAATATTTTTTCTCTCTCAAATTTTAATTTTTTATTGATCTCAAATATTTGTGCTTCTTTTTTTTTTATTTCAATGTCAATTACCGCAACTTCTTTTTGAACTTTTTTTTCGTACCTTTTTTTGATCTGCTTAATAGACTCAAATCGATAATTAAATTTTGCCATGGTTTATACTAAAGGTTTCTCAATAATATTTTTCAATCTATTAACAGTTTCATCAAATTTTGCTTTTTCCATCATATCTTGCTTTAAGAAAATTCTTAAAGATTGTATTTTACTCAATGCATGATCTATTTGAGGATTGCTTCCTTTTACATATGCTCCAATATTTATTAGGTCCTCAGCTTCATTGTAGGATGACAAAATTTCATTAAACTCCATGGCTC
>Ga0209633_10002943_pt1 | contig 16004 bp, 15 predicted proteins | sample Cruoilmetagenom1_FD_187290 | JGI IMG/M metagenome (GOLD analysis project Ga0209633, IMG submission 187290) | Oil polluted marine microbial communities from Coal Oil Point, Santa Barbara, California, USA - Sample 1 (SPAdes) (version 2) | ecosystem: Environmental > Aquatic > Marine > Oil seeps ... | reverse complement strand
AAGGGCTAATTTCTTGTTGAGTAAGTTCCTTTCCTAATCTAACATCCCCAGCCTCAACCACATTTTTGTCCTGCTGTTTTTTTTCTTCCTTATCTCCAAGCTCTACAGCCCATTCATGGAAAAACTTTTCTTTTTTAAGTTTCTCAGGGTCGTTTTTATCTATTTCATATTGTCTATTAGCAGCCAACCCTTGTTCTCTTCTGTCCCTTTGCTCTTGTTGCTTCCGTTCCTTATAACCCGTCCCTTTTAAATTTGACGGAATATAATCTCCCGGTTTATTCTCTGTAAAATAAGGGACTCCTATATCCCTTTTTTCTAAAGCAGAAATCTGGTTAATAGTGGATTGATTTCTTTCTAACCTTTGTTGCTCTGCATAACCAGTTTGTACATTTGGTATATCGAATTTTCTTTTTCTCCAATCGTTCATTTGGTCAATAGTCTCTTGATTTCTTTTAGATTGAATTTTTTCTTTTTCCGTTTTAGTCTCTTCTTTACCAGTGGCTTCTTCATCATGGGATTGCTTATATTTTTCTAAAGCTTCTAATTCTTCGTGGACTCTTTGTAAATGTTTTTGTGTTTCAGTATCCTTTTTAGCTGTATTTTGGAGTTTTTGTTCTACTTTTTCAAGAATAGAGACCCTTCGAAGGAGTTTATCTTTCAAAAAATCTCTAACAATTTTTGTATCTTCTAAAGCAATTTTCTTCGCCTCTAAATTATACATCTTCTGTTTTTCTTCTTGTGTCTTATTAAAAGTCTCTTTAAGATTTTGTATTTCCCGTCCAGTATCAAGATATGAATTTATTTTCTCAGTTTGTCCATCCCCATAATAAGCGTGTTGATAATTTTTTATAGCATCTAACTCTTTGTTTATATTTTGTAAATTCTCTCGTGCCTTAATATTTTTTTTAGCTGTTTTTTGGAGTCTTTCTTTCTTCATTTCAAGAGAATACCCTCTTTGAACCAATGAATCGTTTTTAAATTTTCTAATAGATTTTGTTTTTTCTAAATCTGCTTTTTTCATCTCTAAATCATAAAGAGTCTGGGTTTCTTCTCTTGTTCTGTTCTTTATAGCTTTAAGATTTTGTAATTTACGTTCAGTATCAACATATGAACCTATCTCATTATTTCCCATTTCACTGAAATCAGCTGTTATATCAATAGGCTCCCCAGTTTGTATCTTCCCATAAGAGCTATTTACCCATGCTTCTCTAAGATCATCTTCTTTAATTCCGTTGGCTATAGAACCCATGGCTTTCATTCTTTTTTCAGGAGAGTCACTATTAAGGTCTGTTTTTATTTGACCCCTTTGTAAGCTGGTCATCCCCTGCGCTCCTACAGAAAAAAGTACGCTTTGGGTTAAAGTCGGAATAATAGTTTTAATCGCTTCTTTTTTCCATTGCCCTTCTGGGAGTAACCCTAATTTTTCATCTATTTTAGTTTCTAAAATAGATTGCAACTCTTCTGTAGGGAGTTCATTTAAGAGAGTATTTGTAGTAAGTTCTTTAACAAAAGTTGAAACAGGTGTTTCTAATAATTCTTTTGCTGTTTGTTTTAATGGCTGCGTTGCAAATTTTCCAAATCCAAAAAACATTAATCCTAAAAGATTTGAAACTTCCTCAATCCCCCCTTCAATAAACCCTTGCTTTAATGCTGCTATATGCGCTGTATGTTCATCTATCCCTTTTTCTAAATATTCTTGTTTTTTTTGTCCATATGTTCCCATTCCAAATATTCCAAGAGTCGCAGCAGTTGACCCGATAAGCCCTAATGCAGAAGCGCCCAAAGCTCCTACACCTAAAATGGGAGCAGCTGCAACAGCACCCATCCCAACAACAAGTGGGGCAAGAGAAGGGACAGCGCTCCTTACTCCACTTTTCCAACCACTACTGAAAAGATTTTCTCCTGAAGCTTCTGAGACATCAGGTTTCATAATATCCCATGAACCGGTTTTTTTTGAGAAGTTTATTAAAGATTGCCCTGTCTCTTTAAAAACCCCTGCCCCACCTTCCGGTTCAATAGCTCTTATTCCATATCCCACTTGTTCAGTAAGATCTTTTGCTCCTCTTGCAAGAAGAGATGTAACATCCCCTAAAAACCATCTATCTGTTGAAATTGATGGCTGAGATAGAGCCTTTTGGTTTTCCGAGTTTTCCGGGTTATATTTCTCTTGTTGGTTACCAAACATTTCACGATAACCAGGCGTATATTCCCATGCATTTTTATGAGCTTCATTAGCCATTTGTGGGTTCATATCTTTAAAAGAATCAAACTCATCTTTGGTAAGATAAGTTGAAGATGAATTTTTTTGTTCATTTTCATTTTGTTTAGGTTCGATAGTGGATTTTAATTCATCTTTTGTATTTAAAGAATTAAACTCGTCTTCTGTAAGATAATCCATATGATATACTCCCGTTTTTAACCTATTGAGCTTGTTGTTCTTTTCTATATGCATTTAATAAATTGGAAGGAATTTTCAATTCATTAAAAGGAACTCCCGGATTTGCTGAAATAATACGTTGTATCGCTAATTTTGCTGAAGGCTTTTGGTTATATGCTCCCCATGCCTTAAAAGCAGCATTCTTTTCTCTATTGAAAGCAGAAGGTTGTTTTTCCCCAATAGGAAGATCTTTACTATCACTTACAGGATTATCAAGTTTATATAAATCTCTGAACTGGTTAAACCTATTTTCTCTTTGTTTCTCTTGGAAAGTAGCTAATTTGTCAGATCTATTTAAGTCAAGCCTATTTGCTGCTGCTTCAGCTGTAAGGTCTTGACCTCTACGTAAAGCTGTTGCATCATCATACGCTATATCTTGATTTATATTTGCGACATCAACAGCGCCTCTTTGCCTTCTATTTGCAACTGCAAGATTTCCTGTATTCTGTGCATTTGTTACATCTAAAAGTCCTTTCTGCCTTCTGTTAACTATGTTAAGGTTCTCTGCCCCACTTGATTTTGCAACATCAAGAAGCCCTTGCTGTTTTCTGTTTTCGAGGTCAAGAGCTCCTTTCTGTTTTAATCTTTCAAATTCCAGTTTCCGCCGTTGTGCATCTTCAGCGTTTAACCTTGCCCCACTAATAAATTCAACTCCACGAAAAGTCCCCTTCCTTTGTGGAGCGTCTATTAAATCTCTTGGGCCTCTTAAACTTCTTGAAAAAGCCATTCTAAAAACTCCTTTTATTTTTCTTTATAAGTATGGATATAAGAAATACCATCAGATGTTGTGCTTGATTCGGAACTCCCAATAGATTGACTTGCAGAAACATTTACAGCATTCAAAGCTGATGCAGCAAGTTGAGCATTTGCATTCATTAACCCTTCAGTCCCTGAAACCTCTAATTTTTTTAATGCTATGTAACCTTCTCTTACAGTTTCAAGCTCTGATACTTGTTTTAAAATTTTAGCCTTTATTAACTCTATTTCAACTTGATATTCATGGATTCTCGTAGAATATTCCAGCCCCTGAGCGTTGGTTTGTGTTTCAAAGGCTAATGCTTCCGCTTTAAATCCTTGTGTCTGTATTTCAGCGTTATGAAGGTCTCCTGCAAGGTTTGCCTTATATCCATCCACCTTTGCTTTATATTCTTCAATTAAAAGTTGATTCTTTTTAAAAACATTATCAGCATTAATTTGAAGAATTTCCATTTCTGCTTTTTTTGCTTCGATTTTTGTCTGATAAGCTTTTACTTTTTCTCCATAAATTATAGCTCTTGTTTTTTCACCTTCTATCTGAGTATTGTATATTTTGGCTTTAACCTCTTCTGCCCCTACCTGTATGCTATAAGCTTCTGTTTGTGCTTTAAATATTTCAATTTTTGTTTTTTGTATCTCTGTTTTTATTTTAACAGATTCCATCTCTGTTGCATATAATTTTAATATTGTATCTAAAGCCTCTATTTTTGTCTTATAAATGTTTACTTGTGCTTGCTGTAATTCGACTTCCCCTTTCATTCCTTCAATTTGTGCTTTATAAATTTCAACAGCCACAAGTTCAGCTTTAACTTTTTGTTCAAATACAGTCGCTTCAGTTTGATATTTTTCAAGCCCTAATTTTTCTTTATTGATAAGTGCATTAAAAATTTCAACTGCTCCCATAACCATAGCTTTTGCTGCTTCAAGAGTTCTATTCTCTTGTTGATTATAAAATTCAATAAGTAAAGTTTCTATTTGTCGAGCCTGGTCTGTTGTAAACTGTGTATTTTTTTGAGCAAGTTCCGCTTGGTTAATTGTAATTTCTCTGTTTGTTTGATCATTCTTTCTGGAAATCTCATTACTCACTTCTAACATTCTTGATGCGAAACTCCCAGATGGTAAAGTAAACCCTGTTGCGGAAAATTGATTTTCAACTTCCTGATATAATCTTTCGTTTTCAATCCTTTGCCTTTCACGACCACGATCATAGATATCTTGTTCTACTTGAACATCAAGACCTGTCCCCCCGTTTTGAATATCCCATAATATTTTATTAAATAATGGGACTCTGATATCAGAATTATAAGCTGCCGGTATATATTTGAACTCTTGTGGTGTAGGGATATCGTCTATATCAGGTGGAAGGGCATCGAATTGTGGCAAATTAATTATTGGAACAGAAGGAATAACCACATTTGACAAGACTGGAACGTTTGGTATCTCAAATTCCGGAACAGGAGGAATATCTATTGACCCTATATCTATATTATTCTCTGGAGGATTATCAACTAAAATTGATGGGGCAGATAAAGTATTTTCAATAAAATTAATATTCTCTTGAGGAATATCGATGTCTATATCTTTAACGTTCTCTAAATTTGGATTTATTGGCATCTCAGCAGTTAATATAGAGTATATATCAAGAGCTTCAGAAAAAATAGGTCTTGATGAATAATCAATCGGAGAAATATCCGGGAAATTTATTCCTGCAAGTTCTGTTGTATCAGGTAATTCCAAAGAATGTAAAATATCTTCTAATTGCTTCATATAATCTTCAGCTTGAGTAATTGCATTTGAAGCATACTCTTCTGAAGTATCAAACCTACCTGCAACTAAATCCCCTGTCCATACCATTTTTTATTCTCCTTCTTGGATTTGTTGTAATTGTTCTGATGTCAATTCCATTGAACCCACCATATAAATTTTAGGTAAAAGACTTGTTTCTTTAATTGGATCAAAAATAAAATTTTGATCAACATACTCTTTTAAAGCTGTTGTATCAAAAGGAGAAAACCCAGGGAACCTATTATCAATTTTACCAAAATTTTGTACAAATACATGTGCTCCGTGCTCTGATTCAGCATAACCTATTCCCATTTCACTTGTATCTGAATTTATCATATTGGCATAATGATCTGGTGAATTAGCCCAATCTATTAAAGCCGTTTGTTCAGGATTATCAGAATCATAATTAAAAGTGCAATTTTCACTTATTAAATAACCCCATAAATTTATATCTATCCAACGAAAATATCCAGCATCTGTTATCCTCTCTGGGGGGAGAGTGCCATCGGTGCCCTGATGTCCAAATAACTCTGGATGATCATCTGCTATAGTAGCCATATCATTAGCATGACGCTGTGCTGATTCCGAAAGGACAGAATTAAACACTATTTCATGAGTACCCACTGCTGCTCGATAAGCATTTGTTCCATCAAGGATAGTCTTTCTTGAATTATCTAATTCAATTTTCCCAGCTTCATAAATTCTGAAATACTCTTCTTTATCATATATGGAAGCATCACACATAGTCTCTCCAAAATCATCTTTTTTAAGACAAACATTTACATATTCAAAGATAACCGATTCAATTTTTTTATTAACGGTTTTAGTAGCTATCCCACTTGTCTTTAATACCCGTGATTGTTTAGTGATACTAAATGATTCATTATCCCATTCAGTATATTTAGAATCCCAACTATCGTTTATTTTTATACCATGTCCATAACTACTTAAATTTGCATAAATCCCTTGCGTATCTTTTAAAGAATACCAAAAAAAAGGATGCCAAAAATTAAAAAATCTAATAATTTCAGTTTCTGGTTCTTCTGGCCATACACACCCAGTCATTGTTTCAAAAGTAGAAAGAAGGCCATCATCTCTTGCAGCTCTTGCAAGAAAAACGCTTTCATAAGATGCTTTTTCAGCATCTTCTTCTTGTCCACCCATTAACTTTTTTAAAGGATATGGCAATGGACTTTCACCGATATAATTAAGATCCCATTCAACAGAAGATTCCATACCAAGAACATCCCAAGTGATAATTGATGGATAAAGGAAAGTAAACGCCCATTTATAGCCAATAGCCATATCAAAACTATCGTCTACATAAGTGGGGAGCATTAATGGACAGTCTTCTTCATCAGGAAGCGGTCCAATATCCCAATAATGATGATCAGTATCAGGACAAACAGCTTCAATGTCTTCATGATTATCAAATTCTAAAATTAAAGCTCTTGCCTCTTCTAATGTTGCTCCTTTAGGACTTAATGGTCTATCCTTACATAAATCCCATAAAACAGCTTCATTTCCTGACTCTGTAGCAAAAATGATAAAAAAACATCGCTCATTAAGAGATTCTGATTCTTTTTTAATATTAGGAGGAATGACATGAATTTTACATTCTTGATAATCATAAACTTTTTTACATTCAATATATGTTCTTTGATTAAGCCAAATTTTTCTAATGCCTTGTGATAATTCCTGGAAATTCATAAACTTCTTTAAAATTTCCATTTGGCTTTTAGCCTGGCCTATAAAAGTTTTAGCTTGTTTTACATCTCCGCTTGTTAATATTTTAGTAGGATTAATTTGTATCAAAACCATGCCCCCTGACAATCGGCAAGATTGATATATGATCTATCGCAAAAAAACACCCTGTACTCTGAAAATGAAACGTCCAATATCTACCATGGATTGATCGACTAATAATAATTTTTCTTGCTTGCTGCCCATTAGTTGTTGCTGGGACTGTATACACCTCTGAAAGTCCAAGGTCTGTACTCACTGTTAAAAAAATATCTCCATTAGCTTCATATCCGAAATAAACAGCTCTTAGCCTTTTCTCCTGGCTAATGCCAAAATCCATAGTGATAGGCTCGAAATAGCTTAAAATATTTTCACTATTATCTGTATCCCCTTTTAATTCAAAAAGCCCTTGGTCACTTGCACATAAATATTTATTCCCCATCTTTACCATAGAATTATAATCAAACTTAGTAAATTGAGTCGTGGCGGCTTTTGCTTTTAAATTAGTTGAGAGGGATATCATCTTCTTTGCCCCTGTATATACCGTAAAATTATTGAAGGATTATTTATTGAGTCTATAAGCATTTTAAAAATATTAAATTCAAGGTTAATGTCATTATCCCCTGTTTCCTCCCCAAATATTCTTGATGTCATTACAGGCAAAGTTCCTGTTAATTTTATTAACCCTCCAGTTATTATGTTTGTGTTTGCTTTTAAATGTGGAAATTTTGTGGTAAGGACAGCTGTTTCTCCAGTAATAATATTTAAAGTCAAAGATAACTTTGGAAAAGTAATTAACTCAGAATTAACTCCTACATCTTTTCCTATCATTGATATTCTTAACTTTGGCAAAAACCCTTTTATATTTGCCAAATAATTTGTAGATGCTGCGACTTCAAGCCCTTGAAAGAATGGCAAAATCCCAGTTAAAGATACTCCACTTTCAAAAAAAATTTTCAATTTGGGGAAGTAAGCTTTATATTCTCCTATTTTACCATAGAGTATTTGGCTATTCAAAGTTAACGATGGAAGTTCTATATTTAAATTTTCTTTTAATAAGAATGACGGTTGTGAAGATTCCGTAAATAAAGAAAAAAAAGGTATTTTAGATATTAAAGTTATCCCTTCTGTTGTTGTATAAAGATTACTTTCGCCTAAAAAAGAAATTTTCCCAAAAGGTGGTGTTATGGTCGTTTTATATCCATAAATTTTAATATCAATATTACTTGAATATTCGATAGTAGCTGGGAGGCTTTCAACAATTTGTACTTCATAAAAACCTATAGATATAGTCCCGGAACTTAACCCAGAAGAAAAAAGTATTTTCGCAGGAGAAATAAAAATAACTTTTTTGTATCCAAAGACCTCAATTCCATTTGATAAATATTGGTACTTAGCTGGAGATAAATTTATTATCCTCTCGTACCCTAATGTTGTAATATTGTCAGAATAAAACCTCATTACACATGGAGTCGAAGTTACAATCTTTACTTCTCCTACTCCCAATGGATTACTTAAAAGGTTTAAAATAGCAACATCAGGAGTTACAATTGTTTTTTCTCCAATAATTGTTACTGAAGCTTTTTTATATAATATCTTAGCTGGCCCAGGTGTTACGATTGTTTCATAACCAGAAATCTCAATAGGGGTTTCTGAAGGACAATAGTTTAAAACACCTACAGCACCTTCAACTGTATAATCAGAGTTCAAATCTCCATAAAGAGTTATATAACTTATTGCAATAAAGCCTTGCCTTGCCATATCTATCCTTTATTATATCCCTGTTGGGACGACACCAAAAAGTTCAATTTTCTCAATCCGCATAATATCTGTTGGGTGTTGCCACCCATACTTAAATTTAATAGTCCTCATCCCTGTGTGATAAGTATCAGGGCATTCCACATCATAAATCTGTCCTGATACAATTTGAACCCACGAAGTTTCATTGTTAAAAGTAACACTTATACTGTATGTATTACCTGGGTCGAAACATGTTTCAATCCCTGAATATGTGATTTTCGCTTTAGTAGGATTAAAACCTTCCGCCCAGTTCGGGTCGTCCTTTTCATATACAGTCGATAAATAAATAGCATCTGAATATGACTCTGGCATGTAAACCCACGCACTCCCATCCCAATAAGTAGTAACGGGATCTGTCTCGGAAATTGTCCAAAAGTCAGGGCCGGTATAATCATGCCATTCCGGAACTGGAACAGCAGGGGGAGTATTTGAGAAAATAGTAGGGTCAAAATCACCATCTGCTTTGAAACCGGAGGGGCCAACCATATAAACGTTAGATGCCCCCCCACCTAAAAAAGCCTCTTCTCCTATTAATGGAACCATCTCAGAGTTTTCAATATTATATAAAATCATTTTTGTATTTGTTGTAGGCCCTGAGAAAACAGTACCACTTACAAAAGATCCCGGTAATTCAGTATGAGCTAAGATAATATAAATACTTTGCCCCGCTGTTTTTCCTTCAATATGGATTCCAAAAAAAACAACATCAGGCACATACTCTCCTGCTCTTAACCCTTCTGGATCAAAAGGGAGTACCATATCAGAAGAGATATCCCCTGAAGCCCCAAGACAAAGAACTATATTCCGTAATCCTCCATCAAATACTCCTTCAGCAGGAAACTTTTGTTTATATGCATAAGGGACATCATCCCAAAAAATATTTAAATCAACAAGTGCCATTTTGATTACTCCGGGTTAGGAGGGTCAGGAGGGTTATCGGAAAAATAAGAGCCACCTAATCCATACGGATCTGTCCCCATATCTGCCCAACTTTCGTTAATAATATCATTTTCAAAATCTTCATAGATGCGCCTTTCAACAGAATCCGCAAATAAAGAAACAGAAATATTCCCCTCTACAAAATACCCTGGAGAATTAAAAATAATACCAAGTGGACTGGTCGGTGGATCAAAAGACTCTTTATTCGCAATTACAAATATACTTCTTTCAGGGTTAACAGGGGCTACATAAACCTCATATTCTTCTTCATTAGAGGGAACATAAGGGACAGGATTATATGGAGGGTGAGCAGCTACAAAAATTGTTTCAGTATGGGGCACAGGAAGGTTCTTTGTAGGTAAACATGCCCAGTTACCCTCATAGTTAGGAGAAAATTCCCAATCTCCACCAGTTGTATAATCTACCATATTAACACCTTTATTTTTTAACCGTTCTCTACTTCCCCAAGCCCATTACTTAAATTGATTTGAAAAAGTTTTCCATCGGCTGTGTCATAATCAGCGTCAAAATCAATACACATAACAACTACGTCAGAAGCATGAGTATCATTATAAATGATAGCTGAACCAGTAGTCGGAATTGCTGCTCCAGACGCTGTCCATGTAGCACTTGATGCAGATATATCAATCTTTTTTCCAACAGAATCTTTTGAAGCTACCACATTAGCCAAAGTTTGCATTACATACCCGCTTGACCCAGCTACAACTTCATGAGCCGAACAATCAGCCCATGTCGAATGAGTATCAGAATCAAATGCAAAAGAATCATCCATCAATGCTATTTTTAAAACATCATTATTAATATGATGTTCTTTTAATAGACACCCTAACATAAATTCAAGTGAATATGTTGTTACTATTGCCATTTTTTAATTCCTTTTTTTTAATTTTATTTAACTTGATGGAAGTGTCAACGAAACCGCATCTACAGTAGTTATCCCACCGCTTGTTACCGCAGTATTCGTCATATTAAATTGTGCTCCACTTGTTGACACAGCCCCATCAAACCTGATAGCGACTCCACTCTCACCAAGAATATAATCATTACCGTAACATCGACACCAACCAGCTGTACCATCAGCTAACCCAACTCCTGACCAAACCTCTCCCGCTTCTTGATGTAAAACTCCACTGGAAACCTCTCCAAAATTGATACCATTCGTAGGAGAACCCCCAGTAAAAGCACCACTTGATAAAGTCACACTTAATAATTTAATTCCGGTTTCTCCCGAATCCGCAGTTGCTGGCTGTGTCCCTGAATAAACATCAAGAACACAATTCCTGAAAAGATCTACAAAAGATCCCCCCTGAGCTCCTGCAAGAATAACCGTCCCGCCTGCTGCTTCAGCTGTTAATGCTCCCGCTGCTACTTCAAGATATCCCGCTGCTACAGCAATAATCTCATATACCCCATTATTGTTTGCTGAACCTGCAATAGTAAGAACATCACGCCTAATAAACCCTGCAACCCCGGTCCCAGAGTCCACAATCCGATCCCTACCGTCTGTCCCTGTCCCTGATTCAAAAGAGAAAGTTGCCCCTACTTTGAGATTCACCGCAGATGCCTTTCTGTCTAACAAAGCATTACGTAATCCTGTTGATAATCTTAATGCCATTAATTTGTCCTCCTTTTTCTATTCCATACCGTGTATAAAATCCATTCCAACCACACATCCAAACCCTGCTTTAGGATTATCCGGATAAATTACTTTGTTTTTATTAAGATTTATTATTTGCCCTTCCGGTGTCCCAAGGATTGTTCCTTCAGGACTTGCCCATATTGGGTACATACCATTATTTTCCATTCCGAGATCAACACCGTTAATATATTCAATGGAATCAGTCCACTCAATAGCAGGATATCCTGTAAGTCTTTTTATTTGCCATGTTTGTGGATTCACCCCTAAAAGAAAATAAGTATTCTTTTTTGTAGAAATGAAAACACCTGCTGTTACCGGTTTGATCATAATAATTTTTGAATGAAATTGGATAAACGATTTTGCCATATTAAACAAACCAAAATCATAAAGCTCGCTCCACCAAAGAATATTATCAACAGAAACAAAAATTCTACCTGAAAAAGTAGCAAGATGACTTCCAGGCATAGGATAAGAAAAAAAACTATTAGTATCTACTCCTGTGTACGTTCCTTTATCCCAAAAATGAGAAATCCCATCTTCTATCCAGCCTAATTCATACCCATTAGAATAATAAGTTCTGTCCCCTTCTTGAACAAAAGCCATCCTTTGATCTGCTGTTAATCCTGATCTAATTCCTGTTAAAGTTCCATCATCCGCTACTTTGAATAGAGAATCATTTTTGATAACGAAACAATCCCCACCATTACAAAATAGACTATGAAAATCCCCTGATTGTAATAAAGAAACACCAGTTCTTCTGGCTACTCGCCCTGATTGGTCAATAGATACATTCACTGCCACTTGTAAGTCTGAAATCCCACCTTTAAATGGTATCCTTACAGGGTCAGTAACTGTATTTAATCCTGAAGCTCCAGTGAATATAGTAATAGGTTTCAATCTATCCTCTCGTTTATATCATCATAATAATCAGGAAGACTATCTTTCTCAATTAAAAATTCAAGATTCGTTAATCCATATTGAAATTCTTTTTGCCAAAATATTGTATTTACTTTTTGCCCTTCAATGCCGTCCTCAATCTGATTGAAAATATTAGCACAAACATATCCAACTAATAAAGATTTATGCAGTCCTTCCGGAATACAATCAGGGATATCTCCACTTAAAACCATCTTTGTAGGCTGTGAATAATAATGTACTGTTAATGTTTCAATAGAAGATGGGAGGTCTCTATAGAGCAAGTTAAGCCCATTCCTCGCAACTATCCTCACTTGTCCTGCTTCTTGTTTCGGATTATTTTTCAAAAAACTAACAAAAGAAGTATTTATTGGAATATCTTCAAACTTGGGATTAACAACTTGTATTAACTCTCGATTAAAATTAGCAGGGAGAGGACAGCTCCCACTATCAAGAATGGTTTGTACAGTCCCTGTAGAATATAAAGCAGGTAATGGAGGAGACAACTGGAATTTCCCTGGTAAAATAATCCCTGAAGATACAGCTATTAAAGCTCTGTTTAAAAGATCTTCGATCATTTCTTCAGTCCATGAATTGTCCTGTATGATCGAATTAACCTCTAATGTAAGTTCTGAGAAATCCATAAAATTTATACCTTTTAATGAATGGAGCGATAACTCCACCCATTAAATTAAATTTATCATATTAATTATCGGGCATAAGGGTCAAGTTCTATATTGAGATTACACACAGCATTGGCAGCAGCAGAAGTAACCAACTTTAAATAAGAATCTTTTTCAAGAACCGTTCCGCCTGTAGTAGTATCAGCTGCCCAAGTACCAACGGCACCTGCTGCAATGTTTGTCCCAAAAGTAAGCACACCAATAGCAACTGTTGCCTCAGATATAGTTGCTCCACCGGTAATTGTTATCGTCTCTGCATCGCCAGGGTCTGCCTGTACAATACCAGAAATTCCCCTTACAGTGCACCTGTAAGGAACCTGAAAATAAGTCGTCAATGCTCCTGCTGCGAAAGCTGCCGCTCTCTGAAAATTTATATCCTGATCCATAATATTTATCCTTTTTTAAAATAGAGAGAAACTTAAATTCTTTTAAGCCTCTCTCTATTTATTAATATTTAATCAAACTATTCAATGAACTATCATATTGGTTCAGTTAATGCTGTATGCCTGCAATGAGCCGCTCTGTGAGATGTAGTTAACTGCCCGATCCAACGTGTATTGGCAACTAAAGTATCCGGCTGGTCTTTAGAATACTCCCATTTTGGCGTTGTAAACTTATACTTGGCATGTGTCCGGCATTTCATATAATTCAAATTTAAAGCATCCATATGCCCTGTTGCCTGTTTATCATCAGCGACAACCGGCTGCCCACCAAACAAAACATTATCAAATCCGGCATTAACAAGCTTTACATCCGCATATCTTACATTTGCTTGAAGAGTTCTTTCGAACCCGTCTTTCAGAAGTTCTGTAGTAATATACAAATTAGGCTTCTGGCTTTTGCTCTGCCCTACTGCGGCATTCCTTCTGATACTTTGCATAACTTTATAACTGATAGCTTCGGCAGTAGTATCAACATTAGCCTTCCATTTTGCAAGATCAACTTCTGCAATTGAACCATAAGCAGTAGCGGTAGTCGTATCAAACAGATTCCCAAGCCCCAAAAAATTATTAGCAGTTGCGGCAGAAGCGTAAATATCTGTCCCCATGCTATCCCTGATAGTTTTCTGGATATTCTTAAGTTTTGCCTGAACAAGCGAAACCAAAGCAGCGTCCCCTGAATTCTGCACCTGATCATCGAGATCAATGGCATTCGAAGCATAATAACCCGCCCATGGGAACCGAGCGGCATTCAAAATGTCAACTTTGGACTGAGGGATTTTGGTTGTATTTCCGTAAGCTCCGGTATTTGATTTGTTATGTTCAAGGAACACTCTAATCTTCTGCCCGCCATCAACGGTCTCACCTGCTGATACCAATGAATCCTGGAACTTCCCGCCTGCCATAAGCATATATAATAGTACATTGTCATCAAAATAAATGTCCGTGGTACCTTTATCCACGTAATCATCCGTAATTGCCTGTATTTCTGTTAATTCTAAAGCCATTTTATTTACATCCTTATAATTTTATAAAAGAGAGAAATCAACCGCCTCTTGCTTTAAGCAAAGCTGCTAAGCCGCTTTCTTTCATTTGGTTTTCAGTATATGGACTATTCCTCCGTCCAATCTCTTTTGCCTGCCCTCCAGGTTTCTGAAGAACTTTCCCCGTGCGTGTATCACCAGATGCTATCTTCTGCATTTCTGCTTTCCCTGCTGCTATGCCTTCTTCCTTTGCTGCTGCAACTGCTGTCTGCATTGTTTGCTCGTCCTGCTGTGCTTTAACTGCCCAGTACGCAGAAAAGTCATCGTGCAATCCTGGCAATTGACTCTTAGCCTGATCTAAAACACCAGCCTGTTGCATCTCATAAAAATCAGGATGCTCTGAAAGAAACGATCTTTGCGAGGATTCAACGGCCTGCTGTTGCTGCTGCTGCTGAACTGATTTTATAGCAGTATCAGAGGCTATTTTGCTTGAAAGCCTGACAGACTGCATTAACCCTTCATTAATAGTAAGATCACCTTCTTCAACTTTACTCTGTATTTCTTCAAGCTGATCATTAAGACTGGCAACTTCTTCAGGAGCTTTTCCCCCTGTACTCGCCTTCGTCTGCTCAATTTGTGACATAAGAAAATCTTTGTCTTTTTCAGCTTGACCAAGCCGACTGCCCTGTTCCCCTAACTTTTTTTCAAGTCCAGTATAAGCTGCTTCAATTTCTTCCGGTGTTTTATACTTTCCGGCATAAAGCTTAGGTTCTTCTGTTGGAGCTGAACCTTCTGATTTTTCAATAGGAGCCTGTCCAGGGGTTTCTTCTCCTGGGGTAATCTTTTCCTCTGGTGGCATTGAGCCTACCGGCATAATCTTTCTTGCGTTTTCTGGCATCTGGTGTTCTCCTTTCAGGACTGCGATTGCAGGTACCCTGATTTTTTTACCTTTTCGGGCGGTTATGATTTTTCAACAATACCGGTATCCTCAAGGTGTTGTTTATATTCTGTTCTTGTTTCAATAGGTGGAATATTCGGATTATCAGTATCCTGTATTTGCATCCTGACTGAGTCATTCAGCCATACAGGGTGATCATCTTGCGTTCCACCACGCTTAATTGTTAACTGTTTTAAAGTCTCACCACCACAAAAAGGGCATTCTGGCCGTGAATCCCATTTCTTCAATGGAAGATATTTTTCAAAACTTTTTTTACATTTCATACATTTAAAGTCATACAGAGGCATTTTGTTGTTGTCCTTGCTGTGATTTTGGGTTCCCTGGTTGAGGCTGAGCATTCATTGTTCTCTCTTCTCTCTTCTCACCCCCCACTCCTGTTTGAGGTTGCATTAAATACTGTTTCAATTGTGCTGCTTGTTCTTTCTCCATCCCTGCATCAATTAAAATCTGTAAAGCTGCATCTAACTGTCCTTCTCCTACACGTTCAAGCACTTGTTTATAATTTGGAAAATTCAAAGTTTCTAACAGAGCTTGACGATCAATAGCATTAAGTTTATACAGCCCAACCGCTTGTTCTTGTTCCTGTGCGCTGGTCTTGGCAACTGTTGAACCTGCCTCTATCACGTAATTAAAACGCCTACCTGCGAGTTCAATCCCTGAAAAATTAAGAACAGTATCATGAATTGAGATTTGCTCAATTTCTACTGAAAAGTTTTGAAGAAATGATATATGCCATCTTCCCCGCTCTCTACAAAGAAATTCAGCTGCTCTAATTTTATGCCTGACAAGGACTGCGTTCCGTTCCTGCAAAGAAACAATAGCCGATGCTGCTGTAACCCCGGTAGGCTGGACTCCTCTATCCGCATCCTCAATCTGATACACTCTGTCGTGGAAAGTAACAAGTG
>Ga0209633_10002942_pt1 | contig 16016 bp, 16 predicted proteins | sample Cruoilmetagenom1_FD_187290 | JGI IMG/M metagenome (GOLD analysis project Ga0209633, IMG submission 187290) | Oil polluted marine microbial communities from Coal Oil Point, Santa Barbara, California, USA - Sample 1 (SPAdes) (version 2) | ecosystem: Environmental > Aquatic > Marine > Oil seeps ... | reverse complement strand
CGCCTCCAACAGCCTTTGCAGCTCTTACTGACAAATCAGCTATTTCTTGTGTCACCTCACATTTAGAAGCCACAGCACCTTTAGCAGTATTTGTAATCCAATGCTCGGATGTTCTGTAAATTGCGGCTATACATTTGTCTCCGACAACAAAGCTTCTTATATCTCTACCTTTTTTCTCAATATATTTCTGAATATAAAAAATGGAATGATGATAAGTTCCCAGAACCGTTTTATGTTCAAGTATCGATTCAGCTGCATCTCTATCATTTATTTTTGAAAGAAGCCTTCCCCAAGAACCAACAGCCGGCTTTAGTACAACCGGATAACCTAATTCTTCAATAGCTTCCAACGCAGATTCTTCAGTAAACGCAACTCTTAAATCCGGTTGAGGAACACCGTTATCTTGCAGAGCAGAAGATGTTAATAATTTATCACCGCAAATAGATGCGACTTCAAATGAGTTTACACATTTGATTCCATTACTTTGGAATAATCTTAAAGCGTGTAAAGCTCTTGAATGATTAATGGATCTTTCAATAACCGCATCAAAATTGAACTGTTTCTGTTTAAGGTCAAACTTCAACTTTCTGTCATCAATCATATTTAGTTTAACATTGCTGCGTTTGTTAAATTCTTCAATTAACAATTTTTCATCTTTTCTAATGAGTGAGTGCAAAAATCCTATTTCCATTTCGGTTTTCCCTTAATTTAGTTCTTTTCGTTTTAGTTATTTATGGATATATACGGAGAAAAGACTAAGTGAAATTTACTTAATCTTAATTTGTTTCTGTTTATTGTTTTGCTTAGTAAAAGCTACAATATCTGGTAGTTCGTTTAATTCAACAACTTTCCCTTTTTGGCCTAAAGATTTTACTTCTTTAAGAACTTCAAGTTGCAATTCAGCTGAAAGATCAATAATATTTAACAATTCCAAAGCATATTTTAAAGAAGCTATGCCGGACATATGATCTAATGAGAAATGTCTTTCTTTTCCAAGTAATTCCGGACTTAGGCTTTCATAATGTGTAGGATTTACAGCAGCAGCATGTGTATGAACACCCGCGCAGTGTGTGAAAGCATTTTTGCCCATAACTGGATAGTTAACCGGAATTGGTACTCCGGAGTGTCGGCTAACAAACTGATAAAGTTCGTCAAGCTTTTCTAGGTTCCATCTTTGCAAATTGTAATCGGAAGATAACACAACTAATAATTGTGCGAGATCAACAATCCCTGCTCTTTCACCAAGCCCTAAAACGGAAGCGTCAATAATTTCTGCACCGGCTCTATATGCATCAAGGGCATTTGCAAGAGCAAAACCTCTATCATTATGGCAGTGAACAGCAATTTTGGGACTACAACCATTTTCAGCTAATCGTGATTTTAATTTGGAAATGTAATCAAACATGTTCCTGTCAGTTCCTGGAACCATATAACCCGTAGTGTCGGCAACAGAAATAATATCTGCTCCGGCATTAACAGCGGCAATAGAGGCTGCAACTACATTTTCAAACTGTGAACGGACGGTATCTTCCGGAGTATATCTTACAATCAAGTTGGGATTTTCAGATTTTGCAAAAGATATAACACTGGTAATTTGTTCTATTGCAACTTCCAATTCTTTTTTAAAGACTGTATCAAGTCTTTCATCGGAAACGCAATAAAAAATACCAAGGAAATCAACACTACATTCAAGAGCTAATTCAACGTCACTTTTTATTGATCGAGAATGAGCGCCTATTGCTGACGCAAATCCACTGTTAGCAATTGCATTTACTGAATCATAGATTTCAGACGTAACTGCAGGATGACCAGTTTCAATAATATCTATTCCGATATCATTTAGCATTCTGGCTATTGCTAATTTGATATGACGATCAAAATAGACTCCAGGAGTTTGTTCTCCTTCCCGTAATGTTGTATCGAGAATTAGAAGCACTTATTCTCCCCAGTCTTCTTCTTCTTGCGGAGCTTCCTCAACTTTGAATGGATCAATCGAAACTACTTCTAATTCAGTTCCGCAATCTGAGCATTCAATGAGTTCTCCTTGTACAGTGCCATTTGCTAATTCAACTTCGGCATCACAAACAGGACATTCTGCCATTATACCTCCTCTTAGTTAATTGAAAAATTTTGCAAAGTTATTAACAAAACGAATAAAATACAATAATATGCTAAAATAATATAATATTTAGGTAAAAAAGTGTATGAAATTACATAATGACGAATAAGAAATTATACTTTCCAATTAAGCGGAGAAATAACTACCACAAATTCCCCCTTATTTGTTTTATAAGGAAAATCTTCCAATATTTCTTTTGGGTAACCGCGCCAGCTTTCTTCAAATTTTTTGGTAAGTTCTCTTTGTATAACAATAAATCTTTTTGGCATGTATTCAGTTAACTCTTTAAGTAATTTTTCTATGCGATAAGTTGATTCATAGAGAACAATTGTTTTTTCCTCTTCGGCTAAAATTTTAAGTTTTTTTTGTCTTCCTTTTTTTTGTGGAAGAAAACCTTCAAATATGAACGAATCAGTAGGCAAACCTGAGATGCTTAAAGCCACAATTGCCGCGTTTGCACCAGGTATTCCAACAATTTTAATATCATTCTTAATAGCTTCATTAACGAGGCGAACGCCTGGATCGGAAATAGTCGGGGTTCCGGCATCCGAAATTATTGCACAAGAATTACCCTTTAAAATTCTTTTGATAATAATTTGTGATTTACCAATTTCAGATTGAGCATTAAGTGAAAACAATTCATTTGATATTTCAAATCTTTCAAATAATTTTTTAGTTACTCTGGTATCCTCGCAAGCTACAAAATCAACTTCTTCAAGAATTCTGATTGCCCGATAAGTAATATCTTCCAAATTACCGATTGGCGTAGCAACAATATATAATTCACCTTTTCTCATATCTTAAAATTAAGCTTTTATATTGTCAATCCCACGGGTTTTTAGCGTGAATCTATTCAATTCTACCCTGGATTCTCAGTCAGGCTTGCCTGCTGCAAGCAGGCGGGGAATGGTAATACTCAATTTGTCATTTCGAAATCTTTGTGTTAAGAGATCTCTCACATATGTTCGAGATGACTAGACCTTAATAAAACGATAACGGCTCCATCTGGAGCCGTATCATGCAAGTAGTGTTAGAAATTATTTGTTAATAAATGCACAAAAATTTAATTTATTTTTTGATCATATCAAACCAAAAAAATACGATTAATATTGATTTTAAATTATTTTGATTATATGTTATAGGTAGTGTAACAATTAAAATAAGTATGTCTGCTTCAAATAAATTATCAACAGCTGTTAAAGCACTTTATTTTTTAGCCGAATCATTTCCGGAGCCTAAAAGCAGTTCTGAAATTTCAGAAAATATAGGATATAATCCATCCAAATTAAGAAAAATATTATCGTTTTTAGTTAAAGATGGTATTGTTACCAGCACAAGAGGTAAGTCGGGAGGATTTTTATTGGCAAAACCTACTGAAGAAATAAATTTGCAAGAGGTTTATTGTGCCGTTGAATTTAGGCAGGCATTTTATCTGGATGTAAATAAATCAAGAAAAAAAACAGCTTACACTCAACAATTCAATAAATATTTTTTGAGCCTCTTCTCTGAAGTTCAAGTAGAAATCGAAAACAAAATGAGTGGAATTGTACTCAACGATATTATAAATAATATTAAAAATGATCAATCAAAAAAAATAACGAGGTAAAAATGGATTTTCTTAAAAAACTTGGAATTAAAAAAACAAATTACGGTTCCTCTACAGGTTTAGAGTGGAATAAAACAACAACGGAAGGTGAGTTAAAAATTCACTCACCGGTTGATGGTAAACATATTGCTTCAGTATTTCAAGCTTCGAAAGAAGATTATGAAAAAGTTGTTAAAAAAGCTCATGAAGCATTTTTGTACTGGCGAAATGTTCCAGCACCGCACAGAGGTGAGGTTGTAAGACAGATTGGTGATAAATTAAGGAAGTATAAAGAGCCTTTGGGAAATTTGGTTTCTTATGAAATGGGAAAATCCCTTCAAGAAGGTTTAGGTGAAGTACAAGAGATGATAGATATTTGCGATTTTGCAGTTGGTCAATCTCGCCAACTTTACGGTTACACAATGAAGTCGGAGAGACCAGATCACAGAATGTACGATCAGTATCATCCTTTGGGCGTTGTAGGTACAATTTCTGCATTTAATTTTCCAGTTGCCGTATGGTCTTGGAATGCAATGATTGCTACAGTTTGTGGAGATTCGAATTTATGGAAACCATCTTCAAAAGTTCCTTTAACTTCCATAGCTGTTCAAAATATTGTTGGTGAAGTTATTAAGGAAAATGATCTTCCTGAAGGGCTATTCAGTTTGGTTGTAGGTAGAGGTTCATCAGTTGGAGAAAAAATGTTGAATGATAAAAAACTTCCTCTTATTTCTATTACCGGTTCAACCCATGTTGGAAGACACGGTGCAGAAGTTATTGCGAAAAGATTTGGGAAAGCAATTTTAGAGTTAGGTGGAAACAATGCTATTATTCTTACTCCACAGTCTGATCTTAAAATGGCTTTACCGGGTATAGTTTTTGGTGCAGTAGGTACAGCCGGACAAAGATGCACAAGTACTAGAAGACTTATAATCCATGAAAGTATATATGACAAAGTTAAATCTGCAATTACAAAAGCATATAAAGGATTAAAAATTGGATCACCAATGGATGAAAAAAATCATGTGGGTCCATTGATAGATAAATCAGCAGTAGCGGATTTTACTAATGCATTAGAACTTGTTAAAAAGGAAGGCGGTAATATTCTTTATGGCGGCGAAGTATTAAAAGGAAAAGGTTATGGATCTGGTTGCTATGTAAGACCTGCAATTGTTGAAGCTAAAAACAGTTATAAAATTGTTCAAGAAGAAACGTTTGCTCCAATTTTATATTTAATTAAATATAGAGGAAGTGTTACTAAAGCAATTGACATCCATAATAATGTGGTTCAAGGACTATCTTCTGCAATCTTTACAAATAATATTCAAGAAGCTGAAGAATTTTTATCTGCATCTGGTTCTGATTGCGGAATAGCTAACGTTAATATTGGAACGTCCGGTGCTGAAATTGGCGGTGCGTTTGGCGGTGAAAAAGAAACCGGTGGTGGTAGAGAATCCGGTTCTGATGCTTGGAAAGCATATATGAGAAGGCAAACAAATACCATTAATTATGGGAAGTCTTTACCATTAGCACAAGGTATTAAGTTTGATATCTAATTAAATAATTACAAATGGCTACTATCTGTAATTAAGGATAGTAGCCGTAAACATAAAGCTTTTGCTGTAAAAGGCGCTCTATATTGAAATTATTATGAAAGGAGATTTATATATAGCTATCTGCAATTAAGATAAATTAAATACCAGTACAATTTTGCCCAGGACTTAAAATGTTCAGAAATGAATATACTATAAAACAAAAGTTCCAGTACTCCAAAATTCTTTTTGTATTCTACTCTATAATATTTTGCTCTTCAATTTATTCTCAACCAATAAAATTTAATCATCTAAGTATGAAAGATGGATTATCTAATAATGTTGTATACAGCATCCTACAAGATAAGAGAGGATTTATGTGGTTTACTACAAATGATGGTCTAAATCGATATGACGGGTATAGTCTAAAAGCATTCAGAAATAATCCAAGTTATACAAATAGTATTTCCGATAATAGCGTCTGGTCAATATTTGAGGATAGTAAAGGATATATGGATTGGAACAAAAAAAGGAACTATTGACAAGTATGATCCACTCACATCAAAATTTATTAGTTGGAAGCTTGAATCTGAATTAACAGGAGAGATAAGTGTTAAATCAATTTGTGAAGATAAAGAAGGTAGTATTTGGATTGGAACTTACAAAGGCGGTTTATATAAATTAGATCAAACAACAGGAAAAATAAAAAATTGGAAAGCGGACCCCGCTTTTGAAAGGAGTTTGAGTTCTAATTATAATTTATCTGTAATAGATGACGTTAATGGTAATATAATTATTGGAACGTATTCCGGATTAAATATTTTAAATCCGTTAAAAGAGGACCAAGGGTTCAGAAAAATTTATTTTGATCCTAATAATGAGAACAGTCTTAGTAATAATATTATTTGGGCGCTCTCAAAGTCATCTATTGATTCAAATCTAATTTACATAGGAACATCCAATCATATATCAACTCAAGTTTATGGTGTAATTTAAAACCAACCATTTATTTTTATGATGAGCAATTATGAAAAGCTGCAAACTTATTGAATAGTGTAAAATATTTGGGTGAGACTATTTGTTTTTCCCCCAAAATTTTTCCCAAAATCCTTTTTTGCTATTTTTTCTTTCTTCGTTTTTTTCTTTCCAAATGATATAATTATCCCGTGTAATAATTCCAATTGGTCCTTCGTAAATACCGCCAGAGCCGCGACCATCAAAAACCCTTACCGCAATTACATTCTCTTTCTCAGTAAATAATAATTTTTTCGGGATATAATATGTTCTCAAGTGTAGGTAAGAATAGTCATTAATGTGGGTTTTACCATGATTGTTAATTGTTCCATTTTTTCCAATTAATTGACCATTTAAATATGTTTCGTCGAAATCATCTATTTTTCCAAGAATTAAAATTAATCTTTCGTCTTCAAGATATTCATCAAGTTTAAACCTATACCTATACCATGCTAATCCATCATGGTGTTTGTATCCTTGCATATCCCACTTTAATGGTACAAGTAATTCTTCCCAAGAGGAATCATCGAAGTTATTTAGCTGCCAGGTTTCATTATCACCAATACTGAATTTCCAATTTTGCGTAAAGTATTGATCTAAAATTATTTCATCCTTTCTTTTACTAATAAAATTGTCGCCCCATTTAATTCCACCAATGCCATAACCATCGTATACCTTTATAGCAATAACATTATCTTGATCAAATTTTAGGGTGTTTGTAGGTATGGGATAAGCTCTTGTATTATGCGCATTTGTTGTATATTTTGGTGGAAACGAACCGGATTGGCCAATTAGCTTCCCATTTAAATATGTTTCATCCGCATCGTCAATAGCTCCCAAATTCAAATAAAGACTCTCATGCTTATGTTTGCTTGTTATTTTAAAATGTACTCTGTACCAAGCGAATCCATCATATCCGGGAAATCCTTCATCTTCCCACGTAGAAGGGACCTCTATCTCTTCCCACCATTCATCATCATAATCATATTCTTTCCAGAGCGGATTGTCTCCAATTTCGAATTTCCAGTATTTCGGCAAATCAAAAATATTTACGATTTCATATTGTGATCCAAAAGTACAGCTTACATATGTAAATAAAATTATTAGATAACGCATTTCTTTAATCACAAATGTTTTTAAAAATTTTAGTTCAAACTTCGTTCTACTATTGTAAAAAGTAATTCACGGTCATAGAATTGGTTTCTAATTAATGATGCAATCTTAGAGTTTACTCCTTTAAAGTAGCCCAGAGTTATTTTTGCTTTCCTTCTCGTTGTTTTTTCGCTCCCGTACTTTTCTAGTCTTTCCAATTCTTTAATAACATCATTCCCAACTGGCATATCATAAATAAGATGGTTACTCAAAATGTTGAAAATTGTACTTTCTACAACTCCAATATTTTTCCCTCTTAATGAGTTAATCATTAGTTTATCTAAATCGTAGTTTGGACCTACATTACCTATTGTGCATGAACTAATTGCAAACGTTAATATAACAATAATTATTTTCATGACATTCTCCTTGACATTTAAATGATAATCTTTCTAATGTCAACTTAAATTTTGCAGATGTTATAAAAGTCACTAGGGTAACATTAAATGTCATGAAATGTCACGAAAATAAATATATGAGATCTCCCAGAAAATTAAAGCTATTTTTTTACTGTGGTTTACAAACTCTATATTGACTATCTATTACTTACTACCAGCTTATATCCTACTTTTTGAACCGTTATTATAAACTTAGGATGTGCTGAATTAATTTCAATTTTTTGTCTTAGTTTTAAAATAAAATTATCAATTGTTCTTGGTGTAATTATTTCATTTTTTCCCCAAACATTATCTAACAATTCATCTCTACTAACAGTGTTATTTTTTCTTTTATAAAGATACTTCAACACTTCAATTTCTTTATGAGTCATATCAACTGCAGAATTATTGACATATCCCTCGCATGATTGAAAATTAATTTCAAGATTTCCAATCTTAACAACTTGATCAAATTCCACATTCGTGTTTTCAAATCTTCTGAAAAGAACTTTTATCCTAGCTAACAATTCCCTTAAACTGAATGGTTTTGTAATATAATCGTCTGCACCCAATTCTAAACCGAGTACCTTATCAATTTCTTCACCTTTAGCAGTAAGCATAATGATGGGAACAATTTTATTTTGTCCCCGTATTTTTTTACAAATTTCAAAGCCGGATATTTCCGGCAGCATTATATCAAGGATTATTAAATCATAATTATTTTTTATTGCCTTTTCAAGTCCAATTTTACCATCTTCGGCAAACTCTACATTGTAGCCCTCAAATTCAAGGTTCTTTATTAAACCTAGCCTCATACTTGGTTCATCTTCAATAAGTAAAATATTTTTCATAATGTATTAAGCCTTATTTATTGGGAACAGAAGCATAAATTTACTGCCCTTGTTCGGGGCACTTTCTACTAATATATTTCCGTTATGTGCTTCCATAATATGTTTAATTATTGTGAGTCCCAATCCGCTTCCTTTAAATGAAGTAGTTTGAGTAAGAGTTGAACTTATTCTGAAAAATTTCTCAAATATATTGTTTTGGAATTCCTTAGGTATACCAACACCTTTATCACAAACTTCAAAATAATATTTGGAATTTTTTTCGCCGGTGTTTACAGTAATCTCTTTTCTATTATCGCTGTATTTTATAGAATTATCCAAAAGATTAACAACCAATTCATCAATAGCATCCTTATCTGCATTAACGAATAGAGGGGAATCTGAAAAATTAGTTTCTAATGTAAATCCTTTATTTTTTAGATGAAATTTATAAAAGGCTAATATTCTTTTTAACTCAACATTCAAATCAACACTACCAAAATTATATTCCTTTTTATTGGATTGTATTTTTGAAAAATCGAGGATTCTATTGATGAGTAATGTTAGCCGTTTTGTTTCGTAGCCAATAATTTTACAATACTCAATAATTTCATCTTCTGATGTAGTCCTTTTCAGTTCAATTGTTTCAGCGAACATTCGAATGAGAGATAATGGAGTCCTTAACTCATGAGATACATTAGAGACAAAGTCTGATTTCATATTCGTTAAGCTTATTTCCCGTTTTATAGCTTTGGAAAGAATAAATATTGCTAACAATAAGATTGAAGAAATTAAGGTGAGAACAATTAGACTTCTATCAAACCTGTCACTTATAATATCTTCAGCGCTCGCTCCTCTTACCTGTATTCCTAGCTGATAGTTGGGTAATATCCAAATACGCTTTCTCATTTTTACTGGTCTGCCATCAAAGTTGCCAACGGAGATCATAGGTGTTTCTTCACCCTCTTTTAAAACCCCTATATTAAATTCTTCTTTTCCGACATCTGCTAGGATTGACAATAAGTTGTAATTAATAAATCTATCTAAATTTACTTCAATTGAAATTAGTTCATTTGATTGGTTTTTGTTCTCAGAAACAAATAATAATATTAAGTATTCAGTTGAATTATCACTGAACAAAACAGGTTCAATTTTAGTATAACCGACTTTTTTTCGGTGTAATAATTTTGTAGCAATACTTTTTTGAGTTTCAATAAAGTCAAAAAACTTAGTTTTACTACTCGAGGAATTAATTACTGAATTCTCATTTGGATATGATTCTAATATATTAAAGGAACCATCGAATATACATATGGAATTTATAGCCAAAGATTGAGAATTTAAGAATTCGTTAAAAAGTGCGGCTCGGTTGTTAGAATTATTAATGAGTTCTAGTTTTTGAATCCATTTGTCTGTTATATCAAAAGTGTATTGGTTAATGGAATGAAGTACAAGTCCCATTTGTTTATCGTAAATATCATCAATTATTTTTTCATCGTTGCTTAGTCTAGAAACTTCATATATTGAATAAAAAAGTATTGGCAAAATCCCAATTAATGCTATTACCAACCATAATCTTTTGAATTTAACAATGCGCATGTTATGCTTGTAAATAATGAAAGTACTTAAATTTCTAGGACAAAAATATTCCTATATTAACCATTGGTGTATCTGCTAAATAAAAATAACAAAATTATTTAAAGCATATCGGTTATTTATATTTCATGTCTAAATCAAACAGCTAGCTTTGTAATCATTTTGTAATTAGTAATTGATTCAACAGATTCTTCCGATACAGGAATGTATATTTGTGAAATTACTAATACTATAGTTTTAGGGACTACACTTTTCAGCAGAGAAATAAATGTTAAGGCGATAGGGAACTAAACTTCCAACAAAATATGATCTTCACAAAAATTATCCAAATCCATTTAATCATTCAATAACAATCCTATACGCCATTCCTAAGATAGTAGAAAATAAAAAGTGTTTTTCAATATCGGTTAATGCTGTAAATTGCGTTTACAATTTTTATTATTTTAAATTATGAAGAAAACATTAAAAGAAGAATTCTTACGACTTCAAAAAGAAGTTAGACTTTTAGATTATAAATCAGCAATTATTTTTATTGGCTCTACAATTCTCTTTACTATCAGTTGGTATTTTTCCAATCCAAAATATTTCGGGGAATTTTTTAATTCCCATGAAACCTTTAAGTTTATAGATAAAGAATTTGCTGCATTCGGCTACTGGTTTATTTTGGACTCAGTATTATTTTTTTTCATACCACTAATTATTATAAAATTAATTCTTAATGAGAAAATTAAAAATTATGGATTGGCCTTTAAGAATGTGAAAATTGGATGGTTTGTTTTTATCATATCTATAGTATTTTTCATTCCAATAATATTTTTTATTTCTAATTCAGAAACGTTTAGTCAATTTTTCCCACTTATGGAAAATGCTAAAAACGATTTTCTGATATTTCTGCTTTATGAAACTTTATTTATCCTATTCATATTTTCCTGGGAATTTATTTTCAGGGGATTCATGTTATTTGGATTAGAAAAAAGATTTGGTATTTATTCAATTTTTATTCAAATGATACCATTCGTTATTTTACATAATGGGAAACCATTTATAGAGACAATTGCTTCAATTTTCGGGGCAATATTTTTAGGGTATTTAGCTTTAAGAACAAGATCAATTTTTTATGGATTTTGTATACATGTTTTTATTCTGATAACACTAGATATTATTGCTTTTATAAAGGCTTGAATTAGATAAAAATTACTTATTTTTGGATTGAGAAATGAAACGAAAAAGGATAGAAAAATGAAATTTTCTTTAAATGTTGATCATGTGGCTGTACTTCGTAACGCTCGTGCAGAAGAGAATCCTGATCCGGTCACTTTTGCATTAATGGCCGAATTATATGGTGTTGATGGTATTGTAGTACATTTACGTGAAGATAGAAGACATATAAATGAACGAGATGTCAGATTGCTTAGAGAACAGTTAAAAACCAAACTTGATCTTGAAATGGCTTGCGTTCAGGAAATTATAGATATAGCAATTGATGTTCAACCCGATTTGGTAACCTTAGTACCTGAAAAAAGGGAAGAACTAACCACGGAAGGCGGATTGAATGTAATTGATAATATTGAATTGGTAAAAGATACAATTGATCAACTACATGAAAGTGATATTCCTGTTTCTCTTTTTGTTGAGCCTGATTTAGTACAAATTGATGCAGCAGCAGAAATAAACTCTGATTTAATAGAAATTCATACAGGAGTTTACGCGAACACAAAAAATGAAGAAGATGCGTTTGATGAATTGGAAAGAATAAGACAAGCTGCAATTCATGCAAAAAAAATAGGCCTTGGTGTAAATGCTGGTCATGGATTAGACTACGTAAATATGAAGGAATTTACTGCAATAACTGATATTGATGAAGTCAGTATTGGGCAAGCTGTTGTTGCGAGATCCATATTTGTCGGAATAGAACAAGCAATTAATGAAATGATGATTTTAATAAATTAATAAGTGGAACTTAAATATTAGATTTACATTTTTTAAATAATATAACTATTTTATCTCTAACCAAATACTATTTTGAGAGAGTAAAATGAAAAAAATATTATATCCCTCCATCATTATAATTTTATTACATTCTCTAATATTTTTTAGCCAGCCAATAGAAAAACCTAATCTTGATAGACTAAAGGTAGAATCAATACTATCAAAAAAATCAAATTTAAAATTAAAAGAAGCCATCAAATTGGCTCAGAGTGAATCAAACAATATTATTGATAAAGAGCGAGTAAAAGAGTTTAGTAGAAAAATTAATGGTAATAATTTGGTAATAGATTCAGCAATATTCTATATAGCATGGCCTGATAGTAATGTTAACAAAAATAGCAAGTTTAAATATAAATACGATTCTGATGGTCGTTTAATTTTAGTTGAGGAGGATAATTGGGATAATTATGCTCAAGGCTTATTTGGATGGGGCAAGCAAAATAAGAATAAGACAATTTATTCATACAATCCAAATGGTAAACTACTTAAACAACATGATTTAGAATGGCATACGTCTCAATCTGGATGGCATAACCTTTATATTAAAAATTTTATTTATGATGGAGCTGGCAATATTATCTTGGATTCAGCCGAATATTATCAAGATAATGTTATATACTTAATAATACGAAAACAATATTCATATGATGAGAACAACAATAAGATTGAAGAAGTTCTTGAGGAATTTCTTAATGGAAATTTAAATAGTAAATTTAAGCGATCATTTGAATATGATAATTACGATAGAGAAATTGTTTTCATTCGACAAAAATATGAAAATGAAAGTTGGACAAACTTATTAAAAATTAAATCTAGATACGATCATTTTGGAAACAGAATTGAATGGCTTTGGCAAGATTGGAAAAATGATTGGGTAAATGAGTGGCGACATTATTTAGAAGTTAATGAAGACAATAGCTTTGTCGTTAGATTTGAGGAAGAATGGTTAAATGACAAATGGAATTATTTATATAAAAGAGATTATCAAAGATCCCAAGCTGGAAAAACGACTTCACTCATTTATTATATTTGGTCGGACAGTATTTGGGTAAATGATGAAAAGTATAAACTTATTTATGATATTAGAAATAACATTTTAAGTAATTCGAAAGAGCTATGGGAAAACAATAATTGGAAATATGATTATAAGAACACCTATTTATATACTATGTTTGATCAACCAATTGAGGAAAGGACTTACAATTGGGGAAATAGTCAATGGGTAAATAACAGACTTACTGTTTACAGCTATGATGAAAACAGCAATCCAGTTTTGGGTGAACAACTTAAATGGTCAAATGATTCATGGACTAGATATGATGCGAACCTAGTATTGAATTTCCCGAGTAATGAACAAATGTGGTTTTCTTTTGGAACCAAGATTGAAGTTTTCTACTCAAACCATTTAGTTAATGAGGTTGGTCCATTACATGGAGCACATGAATTCACTTTAAGTCAAAATTATCCAAACCCATTTAATCCGGAAACAATAATCAGTTATTCTATTCCCAAGCTAACAAAAGTTAAAATCGTTTTATTCGATATTTTAGGGAATGAGGTAAAAATTATTGAGGATAGTAATAAGCTTCCAGGAAATTATTCAGTTAATTTTAATGCAGATCAATTTACGAGTGGAGTATACTTTTATAGATTGATAACAGAAAATTATATAGAAACAAAAAAGATGTTGTTATTGAAGTAGTTTTTATATTTTTGTTCATGAATAAAATAAAAAGAAGACTAGAGTATCATTACAAAAAATTTGATTCATCTCAAATTTATCCCGATCCATTAATATTTCCTCACCGATTTAAGCTAGAATCTGATATTGAAATTTCTGCTTTTCTATCTAGTATTTTTGCCTATGGAAATGTCACACAAATTATTAATTCGTTGGAAAGAATTCATACTTTAATTGGGGAAAGTCCAACAAATTTCCTTGAAAAGTTTAATCCTAACAAACACAAAAGATTTTTTGGAGATTTTAAACACAGATTTTACACAGGTGAAGACGTTAAAATTTTATTCTTGATAATAAAATATGTACTTAAAAATTATGAATCGATAAAGCATCTTTTTTTGCTGTATCATTTTGATGAGGAAAAAAATATTAAAAATTCGGTATCGTCGTTCTCAAAAAACTTGGTTGACATTGCTAATCGTGTTGCGGATACAACAAATGGTGTAAAATTTATGTTTCCGGATCCAAATAATGGAAGTGCATGCAAAAGGATGAATTTGTTTTTGAGGTGGATGGTAAGAGAAGACGAATTAGATTTTGGATTATGGAAGGCTGTCAGAAAAAACGAATTAATCATTCCGGTGGATACGCACGTTGCAAGAATAAGTAGAGAATTAGGATTGACAAAAAGAAAAAACGTAAGCTGGCAAATGGCCGAAGAAATTACAGATAACTTTAAAAAAATTGATCCTAATGACCCGGTAAAATATGATTTTGCAATTTGTCATATTGGTATTCGTAAACTAAAGTTTTAACAAAATGCCCTAATCCTATTAAAAAAAGATGTTTATCTACTAATAAATTTAATTGCATAAAAATTAATAAACGTATATATTTACTGTTCATTTGTTTTAGAATTTGTTGAAAATATTGAATTACCTTTTTTGCCGGGGTGGCGGAATTGGTAGACGCACTGGACTTAAAATCCAGTGGGAGGTATCTCCCGTGCCGGTTCGAGTCCGGCCCTCGGTACAAGGTTTTTCAAGTAATAAATAACTGGGTTCTTAGCTCAGTTGGTTAGAGTGTCTGCTTGACGTGCAGAAGGTCAGTGGTTCGAATCCACTAGAACCCACAAATTATCGGAGTTTACTCCGTTTTTTTTTATAGTGCAAAATGAGTATGATAAATATTACATTTCCAGACGGATCAGTTAAAGAATTTGAAAATGGTATTACACCATTGCAAATTGCAGAATCTATTTCTTCGAGATTGGCCGAAGAAGTTTTGGTTGCTAATGTTAACTTCAATCTCGTAGATGTTAATTCAAGTATAAATGAAGATTCATCATTACAGCTTTTTACGTTTAAGGATGATGTAGGAAGAGAAACCTATTGGCACTCAACTTCTCACTTAATGGCTCATGCAATTCAATCTATTTATCCGGAGGCTAAGTTTGGTGTCGGACCAGCTATTGAGGGTGGATTTTACTACGATTTTGATATAAATACTAAATTGACTGATACCGATCTTGAGAAGATTGAAAAAAAAATGATTGAACTTTCTAAGGAAAATCAATCATTTAAGAGACAAGAACTATCCAAAAAAGAAGCATTAGATTTTTTTGGAAAAGTTGATGATCAATATAAACTTGAAATTATTTCTGAACTTGATGATAAAAATGAAGTAATTAGTCTTTATCATGAAGGCAATTTTACTGATTTATGCACAGGGCCTCACATTCCTTCTGTGGGTAAAATAAAATATATTAAACTAATAAATATTTCCGGTTCTTATTGGCGGGGTGATGAAAAACGGCAAAGTCTTCAACGAATTTATGGTGTTTCCTTCCCAAAGAAAAAAATGTTGGAAGATCATCTTCATTTATTGGAAGAAGCGAAAAAAAGAGACCACAGGAAATTAGGTAAGCAGCTTGGACTGTTCAGTATTGAAGAAGAGTCAGGACCGGGTTTAATTTACTGGCATCCTAAAGGGGCTGCAATAAGGAATACGGTAGAAAACTTTTGGCGCGAAGCCCATCAAGAAAATGGTTATGATCTTGTTTATTCACCACATATTGGAAAAAGTTGGCTTTGGGAAACTAGTGGTCATCTTACTCATTTTAAAGAAAATATGTTTGCTCCTAT
>Ga0209633_10002941_pt1 | contig 16017 bp, 12 predicted proteins | sample Cruoilmetagenom1_FD_187290 | JGI IMG/M metagenome (GOLD analysis project Ga0209633, IMG submission 187290) | Oil polluted marine microbial communities from Coal Oil Point, Santa Barbara, California, USA - Sample 1 (SPAdes) (version 2) | ecosystem: Environmental > Aquatic > Marine > Oil seeps ... | reverse complement strand
GGCCTATCGCGCAACGCGTTTGCAAGCTTTGTTGGCACCGTTTGGCGAAGCCGAAATTGAAGCCGATCCGGTTAAGGTATCCGAGGTTTGGCAAGGTTTGCGTGACGTGGTGCCGTTTCACGAGATACAGGGCAACGTCTGGCGTATTTCGGTGAAACCCACGGACGCGCCGCAGGTGGTTGCTGGTTTGGGGGCCGATGCGACAATGCTGGATTGGGGCGGCGGCTTGATCTGGGCCTTGATGTCGCAAGGCGTCGATGTGCGGGCCAAAATGGGCGCTGTGCGGGGTCATGCAACATTGGTGCGCGGCACAGATTTTGCGCGGTTCCAGCCCGAAGTTGGGCCATTGGTCAGCATCACGGCCAGATTGCGCGCGCAGTTCGATCCACGGGGCATTTTGAACGCGGGGTTGATGGGTTGAGCATCGGCATGGACCCATATGATTACGTGGCTTCGTTGATTGGTGAAGAGACCCGCGCAAAAATCGCAACGTTTTGGCGGGTGTTCGCAAGCAAAACGGATGCGATTGAAGACATGTTCTCGTACCCCGATGGGGGGCAGCTGGATATTGTCGAAATCATGCAGGCCTTGGTCCCTGTTTCGCCTGATCTGATGTGGGAGTTTGGGCCGTCAGATCGGGGCAGCCGACTTTGTGTGACGGCAGAATTGCGCGATGAGTTACGTTCCTTGGCGCGTTTGGTTCGGCAAATAGCACCGGATTTGCCACGGTGGCGGTTACGGTGGCGGTTTGTGGATGTGCTGATCCAGTCTGACTTTCGCACGGCGGATTTTGCCCAAAAAGCGACGCTACACTTTTTAGATCAGGGGGTGACGGACATTGTAGTGCCGACAACTCTTGGCAATCGCATTCATTAGGTGACGTAAAACCCATGCAAACGAATTTTACCCCAGAACAGTTGCAAAACCCGAACATTGAACGGGCCAATGAAATTTTGCGGGCCTGTGTGCATTGCGGGTTTTGCACGGCGACTTGCCCGACCTATCAGGTATTGGGCGACGAATTGGACAGCCCACGCGGTCGAATTTATTTGATCAAGGATATGCTGGAAACCGGCCGTCCTGCCGATAAGAAAACCGTCGAGCATGTGGACAAATGCCTGTCATGTTTGGCCTGTATGACGACCTGCCCTTCGGGGGTGCATTACATGCATCTGGTTGATCAGGCGCGGGCCTATATCGAGCAGACTTATAAGCGCCCCTTGATGGACCGGATGTTGCGCGCGGTGTTGGCGCAGATCATTCCTTATCCAAAGAGGTTCAGACTGGCGCTGTTGGGTGCGAAAATCGGGCGGCCCTTTGCGTTTTTGATGCCGGATGCCCGCCTAAAGGCGATGTTGGCGATGGCCCCAAAGCGCATTCCTGCGATCAGTCGCAATGATGACCCACAGGTGTTTGCCGCCAAGGGTGCGCGTAAAATGCGGGTGGCGCTGTTGACGGGCTGTGCGCAAAAGGCGCTGAACACCGATATCAACGACGCCACCATCCGGCTGTTGCGCCGGTTGGGCTGTGAGGTGGTGGTGGCCAAGGGCATGGGCTGTTGCGGGGCATTGACCCATCACATGGGCAAGGAAAAGCAGGCGCATGCCTCGGCGGCGACGAATATTGCGGCTTGGATGGCTGAGAAAAACGGCGAGGGGCTGGATGCGATTGTGATCAACACCTCGGGCTGTGGCACCACCGTCAAGGACTATGGGCATATGTTCAGGAATGACGCGATGGCGGCGGATGCGGCCACGGTTTCGGGTATGGCGATGGATGTGTCCGAGGTTCTGATGCAGCTGGATATGCCGCAAGGCGCGCCCAGGGACATGCGCGTCGCTTATCATTCGGCCTGTTCATTGCAGCATGGGCAGCAGATTAAAACCCACCCTAAAACCTTGTTGAAACGGGCAGGGTTCGAGGTGGTTGAACCGGCGGACAGCCATCTGTGTTGTGGCTCGGCCGGGACCTATAATCTGATGCAACCAGTGATTTCGCAGCAACTGAAAGACCGCAAGGTTCAGACGCTCGAAGCAAAGGCCCCTGATGTGATTTCGGCGGGCAACATTGGCTGTATGGTGCAGATCGGCGGCGGCACCAAAGTGCCTGTTGTGCATACGGTCGAGCTGCTGGATTGGGCCACGGGCGGGCCAAAACCACGCGAAATTGCCGAAAATCAGCCTTAATCCTGCCGTATCACGCCGATAATCACCACGAAACAGTGGAGATAACATGCGTAGATTTTTCAGCCTGTTGGCTTTTGCGGCCAGCTTTGCAACACCCGGATTTGCCGATCAGGGAGGATTGCGAAAAATGCTAACCGGCGATGATAGCCGCGGATGGGAAGCCGTTGGACGGTTGAACATTGCGGGCAAAAATATGTGTACGGGGGCGTTGATTGCACCGGATTTGGTGCTGACGGCGGCGCATTGTGTGTTCAACAAACACACGGGCGAACGGGTGGATGACACTGCTATCGAATTCTTGGCCGGATGGCGTGGCGGACGTGCCAGCGCCTATGCCAACGTGAAACGCGCTGTTGTGCATCCCTCCTATGAGTTTTCGCTAAAGTCCGAGGAAATTCGGGTGCGTCATGATTTGGCGGTGCTGCAATTGACGCGGCCCATCAACAAATCCTCAATCACGCCGTTTCAAACGGATGTGCGGCCACGCAAAGGCGCGGATATTGGCATCGTGTCTTATGCCCATGATCGCGCTGAATCGCCCTCTATCCAGGAAAGCTGCAACGTCTTGGCTCGCCAATCAGGCACCTTGATTATGTCGTGCAATGTTGACTATGGCTCCTCCGGTGCGCCGGTCTTTTTGATGGGGGAAGCTGGCGAGGTTCCGCGGATCGTTTCAGTGGTTTCTGCGATGGCCGATGTGAACGGGCGCAAAGTGGCGCTGGGCATGGCGTTGGAAGATCCTCTGGCAGAAATTTTGACCGAGTTGGAGGCCACAGAAGGCCCGTTCCAGCGTGCCAAACCTGTGACACGTCGATTGGGCCTGCAAGGCGGTGTTAGCCGCACGGGCGCCAAGTTTTTGCGGCCATGAAGATGCGCAAGATTGCGGTTTTGACCGCCCTCCTTTTTGCCAGCCTGACCCTGCCGACCACGGCGGAAGATACCGGATTGCGGCGACTGACCTTGCGGTCTGATACCTTGGGCTGGGAGGCCGTGGGCCGTGTGGATTTTGGGAACAACGGGTATTGCACGGGTGTTTTGCTGCGCCCTGATATTGTGCTGACGGCGGGGCATTGCCTGTTTGAAAAGGCAACGGGTGCGCGGCGGGATCCGACATTGATATCGTTTAGTGCGGGCATGCGTGATGGTAAATCTGTGGCAACGCGCAGTGTTTTGCGGGCCGTGGTGCATCCGGACTATGACACCAATTCACCCAATAATTTCAAACGCATCCGCAATGATGTTGCGCTTTTGCAGTTATCAGAGCCAATTCCGGCAGCACTTGCCGCGCCCTTTACGATCCAGTCGTTTTCCGGGCTTGGGAATGAGGTGAGCGTTGTGTCCTATGCGCAGGGGCGTTCAGAAACACTGTCGTGGCAAAAGGAATGTGGCGTGCTTGGCCGTCAAGACAGTTTGATCGCGTTTTCATGCGATGTTTATTTTGGCTCCTCCGGCGCGCCGGTGTTTGATCGCACTGGTGGACGCGCGCGGATCGTTTCGATTATCTCGAGCGGCAAGCGTGATGCGGATGGCTCAACCTCGTTTGGGATGGAATTGTCGCGTTTGGTGCCAGAGTTGATGGCGAATTTACGCGCGGGTCGCGGGGTGTTCCCGACTGCACGTCTGACAGCGAAACGATTAAAGGTTGGGGGCGGTGCGCGGGCAAGTGGCGCGCGTTTTGTGAAGCCTTAGCAAGGCTTGAAATCCAAATCGGACATTCCCATCTAAGTATAACCAGACGCTGCGCTTGCGGGTTTGGGACGAGTAAAATGCCTGTCCATGATGGAAGGCTTAATACTTTTGTCGCTTAGAAAAGGATGAACTGATATGAGAAATTTTGACCTAGCACCGCTGTACCGCGCCACTGTCGGCTTTGATCAAGTTGCCGATATGATGGACCGCGTTTTCACAAACGACGTCAGCAAACAAACCTATCCGCCCTATAACATCGAGAAAACCGACGAAGACGCATGGCGCATTACGATCGCTGTTGCCGGGTTTTCGGATGAAGACCTGTCGGTCGAGGTGCGCGAGAATTCACTGATCATCACGGCCCGCAAAGCGCAGGAAGAAGAGCGCACATATTTGCACCGTGGCATCGCAACACGGGCGTTTGAACGCCGGTTCCATTTGGCAGATCACGTGCGTGTCAGTGGGGCTGCCCATAGGGATGGGATGCTGCATATTGATCTGATGCGCGAAGTGCCTGAGGCGTTAAAGCCGCGTCAAATCCGGATCGCATCCGATGTGTCTGGAACCGCAAAATCGGTTGAAGGCAAGGCGAAGAAAGCCAAAAAAGTTAATTAGACATCTTGCGAGATGTAGGAAGGGCGCGCGGCTGAAGGCTTCGCGCCCTGTTTCTTTTTTGCTTAAATATCCGCGCCGCAGGCAAGAAGTTTTTTGCCTGCGGCGCGGATATTTTTGGAACAATGATGGGGTTAGTTTGAACTTAATGATTTGGCCAAGCGCATCAGTTTGATGGCCTCACTACGATAGCCGTAAGCGTCGTTGCCTTTGGTCTGATTGGCCAGTTCAATCAACGCGTCATAACCCCAGTCTTGCAGGTATTTGCCGCCGGACAGCAATTGCCCGTAGCCTGCGATTGCGGCTGAGAACTGGATGTCGTCGCTAAGTTGTCCCATGCCGGAGGTGATCGGGGTGGTGAGCAATTGGCTGCTGTCCTCACCCGGCGTTTTGTAGCGCAGTTTCAGAAAGCCAAACTCGCCATTGCCGTCACCCTCGGGTGCCGTTTGATAGCGCAGCGCGTCGTTCAGGATGGCACTTGAGCCAACGGGTGTGATTTCGTAAATCGCCGTGACGTTATGGCCAGCGCCAATTTCGCCGGCATCCACCTTGTCGTTGTTGAAATCCTCGCGGGCCAAGGCGCGGGTTTCGTAGCCGATCAGGCGGTATTCGGCGATCTGGGCGGGGTTGAACTCGACCTGAATTTTTACATCATTGGCGATGGGGAACATCGCGCCGCCCAGTTGGTCGACAAGCACTTTTTGGGCTTCGGACAGGGTGTCGATATAGGCGGCCTGTCCGTTACCGTTTTGGGCCAGCGCTTGCATGGTGGCGTCGTCCAGATTGCCACGGCCAAAGCCCAGAACCGACAGGTACGTACCGCTGTCGCGTTTTTTACTGATGTAGTCTTTTAGTTGGTCAGGATTGCTGATGCCGACGTTGAAATCACCGTCCGTGGCCAAAACGATGCGGCTGATTTCGCCATCCGCGCGCATGTCTTCGGCCACGGCATAGGCCTGTTGCAAGCCTTGCTGACCGGCGGTTGAGCCGCCCGCAGACAGCCGTGTTAAGGCGGCCATGATCTTGGCCTTGTCTTTGACGCGGGTGGGTTCCAGAACCTGTCCGGCGCTGCCCGCGTAGGTGACGATCGACACTTCGTCGTTTTCATTCAATTCGGACAGCATCAGGCGGAAACTTTGGACCAGTAAGGGCAGTTTGTTGGGTTCGTTCATTGAGCCTGAGGTGTCGATCAGGAACACAAGGTTCAGCGCGGGGCGATCCTCAAGCGCGGGCATTTGGCCCTGAATGCCGATGTGCACCAGTTGGGTGGCCTCATTCCACGGGGTCGGGAACACGGTGACGGTGGGTTTGAAGGGGGCTTCATTGGCGTCTGGAGCGGGATAGTCGTAGGGGAAATAATTGATCATTTCCTCGACCCGCACTGATTGAGGGTTGGGGAGGTGGCCGTTCATCAGGCTGTTGCGCATCACCGAATAGGACGTGGTGTCGACGTCAATCGAGAAGGTCGAGACGGGTTCGTCACTGGTGATTTTGACAGGGTTGGCGTCGGCGTTGGCGAATTCTTCGGTGTTGGGTTCGGTTGGCGCAACCGTTTCTTCGGCGTCATATGCGACGATGCCACTCACAACGCCGCCCATTGGAGCAGGGGCAGCTTTGCGGGTGAGGTTGGGGGATGCGGGTGCAATTTCGGCGGCAAGCCCGTCAGCCAGGGCCTCTGTGGTGGTCGTTGCTGCAAAGCTCTCATCTTGATCGGGTGCGGTGTCCTCGCGCATCCGAGTGTCATCGGTTGGTGTGGCGGCAGCTGTCTCTTCGCTTCGGGTTTGAAGCAGCGGGTTTTCAACCACGGCCTCTCTGACGACGGGGCTGGATTTTGGTAGATCAAAGCTGATGTCAGTTTGCTGGGTGTAAAGGAAAACCCCAATGCCGATGGCGGTAATGGATGTGGTGGCGGCCAATGCGCTGCGGGTGGTGAGGGAATGAAACATCTGAAATACTCCTGCTTTGAACCGCGACATGATTGTCGGGCGATCAGGAGTATGACGGGCCTCACCGGCCGATCCTTGGCGAGAATTTTGCAAATCGTCGAAGTTTTTCATCGCGAGCGCCAGATGTGCGTCTTTGGACGCCGCATCGGGGGTGGCCGTTTTCATGGCGTCTTTTAGGTGCTTTAGATCATCGGTCATGTCTTTTGCTCCTCTTCATGCATCACACGCAGGTGCTTTTTCACCTCGGCCATGCGCCAACTTATTGTGCCCTCGGACACGCCCAAAATTTCGCCTGCTTCACGGTGTGTCATCTCATCCTCTAACGTCAGCGCCAAGGTGTCGCGCAGTTCGGGCGACAGGCTGGACATCGCTTGGGTCAGCCAGTCGATCCCGTCTTGGACCTCTTTGTTGGCGGCCACGCGGTTGACCTCCCAATCGCCCCAGCCCTCGGCGGCGCGCGCATGGGTGGCGGCGCGGCGGCGGCGGTCGTGGGCTGCGTTGACCGCCACACGGTAGAGCCAGGTTGAAAACCGGGCTTGCCGTTTATAGCTGGCCAATTTGGCGGGCAGGGCGGCGCAGATATCTTGGGTCAGGTCTTCGGCGTCAGAGCGTGTTCCGGTCAGTCGGAAACACAGGCCAAACAAGCGGTCATAGCTGCGGGTCAGCAACAACGAGAAGGACTCGCGGTCGCCGTTTGCCGCAGCTTGGGCAAGTGTTTCGTCTGTGGTTTCCATCCGCATTACATTTGATTAGACGGGCGCGGTTCGTCAATCCTTGGAATTTATTTTGCGAAAAAGGTCGTTAGGGCTGATGAGCGGACGGAGCCCACCGTAGACGCAGCGCATTTGACAGCACGAAAACGCTGGATAACGACATTGCGCCCGCCGCCAACATCGGCGACAACAGCACGCCGTAAAGCGGGTACAGCAATCCGGCGGCGACGGGGATCAGCACCACGTTGTAACCGAACGCCCAAAACAGGTTTTGCTTGATGTTGCGCATGCTGCGCTGGGAGATGTCAAAGGCGTTGATCACCCCGTTTAAATCACCCGACATCAACACCACGTCGGCGGCTTCAATGGCCACATCGGTGCCGGTGCCAATGGCGATGCCAACATCGGCGGTGGCGAGGGCGGGCGCGTCATTTATGCCGTCGCCGACATAGGCGATTTTGCCACCCGTACGCAGGGCATTCACGGCGTCAACTTTGCCGCCGGGCAGCACTTCGGCGACTATATGGTCGATGCCTAACTCGTGGGCAATCGCCTTTGCAGTGCCTTGGTTGTCACCCGTGATCATGGCAACCTTTAGGCCAAGGTCATGCAGGGTTTTAATGACGGCAGGAGTGGTTTTTTTGATCGGGTCGGACACGGCGATTAAGGCTACAGCGACCCCGTCGATGGCCACATAGAGCGGGGTTTTCCCCGACAGCCCCAGTTGGGTGCCCTGAGCTTGAAACGCCTCCTGCGCGATGCCTTCGCGGGTCAATAAACGGTCAGCTCCAATCAAGATTTGTTTGTCGTCCACCACAGCACGCACCCCATATCCGGTGATCGAGGTGAAATCACTGACCATTGGCAGGGTCATGTTTTTCTCGGCAGCTGCGTGTACAATGGCCTTGGCAATCGGATGCTCGGAAGCGGATTCCACCGCTGCCGCAACCCGCAGTACGTCGTCAAACAGATACCCTTTTGCCACGGTGTAGTCCGTCAACTCGGGCCGCCCTTCGGTCAGGGTTCCGGTTTTGTCGAGTGCCACGACGCTGGTTTCTTGCAGCATTTGTAGCGCGTCGCCTTTGCGAAACAGCACGCCCATTTCGGCAGCGCGTCCGGTGCCGACCATGATAGAAGTCGGTGTCGCCAATCCCATCGCGCAGGGGCAAGCGATGATCAATACGGAGACACCCGCGACCAAAGCAAAGCTGAGTGCTGGATCAGGGCCGAAGGTGAGCCAAAGCGCAAAGGTCAGCGCGGCGGCCACCAGAACGGCGGGAACAAAGATTGCGGTGATCTTGTCGACCAGGCCTTGGATAGGCAATTTCGCGCCTTGGGCTTGTTCAACCATTTGGATGATTTGCGCCAACACCGTGTTTGCACCGACCTCGGTGGCGCGAAAGGTCAGGGCGCCTTCGCCATTTATGGTGCCGCCGACTAGGGTTGCGCCTTCACGTTTTTGTACGGGGGCGGGTTCACCGGTGATCATACTTTCCTCAACAAAGGAATTTCCACTTAGAACCACCCCGTCCGTGGTGATTTTTTCACCGGGGCGCAGGTGCAGGATGTCACCTTGCACGATGTCGTCGATGGGGCGTTCAACAACATCCCCGTCGCGTTCGACCCATGCGGTTTTGGGTGTCAGGCCCGCCAGTTTGCGGATCGCCTCGCCGGTGCGCCCCTTGGCGCGGGCCTCTAAGTAGCGGCCCAACAGGATCAGTACAATGATCACGGCGGCGGCCTCAAAGTAGACGTTGTTGGTGCCGTTGGGCAGCAGTTGCGGCAGAAACGTCGCCACCACTGAATAGCCATAGGCGGCAGAGGTGCCGAGCGCGACCAGCGCGTTCATTTCAGGCGCGCCTTTGAGCAGGGCGGGGAGGCCAATGCGATAAAAGCGCAATCCGGGGCCGAACAAGACCAATGTGGTCAATGCGAACTGCAACAGGCGGCTGTTTTGCAGGCCGATGTTCGTCATGACCCAGTGATGTACACCGGGGATAAAGTGGCTGCCCATTTCGATGGCGAACACCGGCAGGGCCAGCAGCGCAGCGATCAGGGTGAGCCATCCGAGGCGTGTAATTTCACTGGCCTTGCGCAGGGCGCGATCATCGGTTTCAGAGGGCGTGTCGGATTTGGGTTTGGCGGGGTATCCGGCGACCGTGGCGATGGCTATGATTTCATCGACTGTGGTGGCCTTGAGGGCGTAGCGCACGGTGGCCGTTTCAGCGGCGAGGTTGACGGCGACATCTACCACCCCGTTGCCAGCGGCCAGGGCCTTGTCCAAACGGCCAACGCAGGATGCGCAGCTCATCCCCTCAATCTCCAATGTCACCTGTTGGGTGGCGGCGGGGTAACCGGCGCCGGACAGGGCATCGAGTATCTCGGTCGTGTTGGCAGGGGCAGAATAGGACACCTGCGCGACCTCGGCAGCCAAATTGACACTGGCTGTGGTCACGCCAGCGACCGCGTTCAACGCCTTTTCGGCGCGGCCTGCGCATGATGCACAGTTCAATCCTTGGATTTGGAATGAGCTTACAGTTTGATGGTTCATTTGAGGTACCGGTCTATGGAGTGATATTGCGGTTGTTGTGCTTGATGATCACATAGGGCTTCCGGTTACTGGAAGGTCAAGCCATCAATGTGAAATTAGCTGCGGCAGATTTGTGCGGGTAAGCGGGGTAATTGACTTGGGGTAAGGAATCCCCGACCTGACCGGCTTGCGTGTTTCTGCTAGGCAGGGTTGCATTAGAAAATTTTTAAACACCACATTTAAACATCTCGATACTTAAACACCACAACTTCTACACCTGAATTTTTTTGAACACTCATTTTGATAGGTCAGATTATGGAACATCTTATTTCCTCGCAAAGCGTTGTCGAGTTGGTCGGCGTTGCGGGATTCTTTTTGTACGTGATGAATTACACGCTCCTGACGTTCAGGGTTTTGACGGGCGACAGCCTGACATACTTCGTGATCAATTTTTGCGCGGCGTCATTTGTTTTGGCAGGGTTGATGAACAGTTTCAACCTGGCGGCGGCGATGGTCCAGATTTTCTGGATTTGTATGTCGACACTGGCCATCATTCTGCGTTTGGTGCGCCGCAACCCACCCGTTCGTTTGTAGGGCAGGGTTAGCGCCGTAACGTATCACCAAATTGCAGGCGGGGCTTCAGTTCGACGCGTTGCTCGACATCTATGCCATTGGCCCGCGCGGCGATGATTTCGGCGGCGATGCGGCCGATCTGGTGGCGTTCGGCGTCCATGGTGGCCAGTTGTTTTGGCAGACCATCCAGCAGCTCAACCCCGTTGAAACCAGCCAGCCCAACCTTGCCCGGCACGTCAATCCCGTTGGCAAGGCAATAGAGCAAACCGCCAGCGCCAATCATGTCGTTTGAATAATAGAGGAAATCGAGATCAGGCGAGCGTTTCAGGATCGTTTCGGTCATCTCGCGGCCTTTCACAAGGGCGGAGCCGCCGGAGTAAAATTCCTGATCGGCGATGCCGATTCCTGCCTTTTCCAGAGCTTCGGTGAACCCTTCAAGCCGTTTGCGCGCGCGGTGATCCAGCGGCATGTTGGTGCCCATGAACCCAATTTTGCGATAGCCCTGCGCGATGATGGCTTCGGCCATTTCGCGGCCCGCACGGCGTTGCGACACGCCGACGATGGCGTCAATCGGGTCGCCATCCAAATCCATGATTTCGACGATCGGAACGTCTGCGTTTTGCATCATGGCCCGCGCGGCGTCCGTGTGTTCAAGCCCCGCGATGATCACGCCAGAAGGGCGCCATGACAGCATCTCAAACAGTACGGCTTCTTCTTTTTCTGGCTGGTAGTTGGTGACGCCGATTACCGGTTGCAAGGGGGTTTCGTCCAGCACTTCGGAGATCGAGGTCATGACCTCGGGGAACACCATATTCGACATGGACGGAATGATCACCGCGACCAGGTTGACCCGTTGCGACGCCAGTGCGCCCGCGATTTTATTTGGCACATACCCCAGCTTTTTGGCGGCCTCATTGACCTTGAGGCGGGTCGCGTCAGAAACGTCGCCGCGATTGCGCAACACGCGGCTGACCGTCATCTCGCTGACGCCGGCGGCTTCGGAAACGTCGCGCAGGGTTAGCGTGCGTTTGGGCGGGGTATGTTGTGGATCCACGGGCGGGTTTCCTGATTGGACGTTTTCCCATTGATAACGTGATTTTACATCTTGTCCAAGGTTGTTGTTGCTGTTGTGTTACAAGTATGTTATCGCTAACATAATTATTGAGTAATTGTCGCAAATTCTGAGTTCTGTGGCGGGTACAGGTATAAAAGGGGAGCGGTGGGTCAACAGCGCTCCCCTTTTGAAATTTCAAAAATAGAACTGATGTCGTTTTCGTGCGCGATAATTGCTGTGTGATCAGTGCTATTACACGGTAACGCGCAGGAAATTTTGACGAATATTAAGGGACATCAGGATGAAAAACCTGTTCCAGGTCCGTTGGGCGCTTTGTAGAAAAATGTGGAAGCACCGTTTGACCAGGCCCGTGCTATGCCGTCAGAAATTTATACAACGACAGAATTTCATGATGCGGAGTTGGAGCATGTGTTCGGTAAGGAATGGTTTTGCATTGGCCGTACTTCGGCATTGCCTTGGCCGTGTTGACGAGGTGCCTAATCCGGGGGATTTTTTTCACCATCCAGTTGCTGAACGAGCCCTTGCTGGTGGTTCGGGGGGACGACAATCAGGTGCGAATTTCGTCAACCGTATGTCGTCACCGCAGGATACCGATCGCCGAAGGCGCAGGCAACGCCGCACGTTTTGTCTGTAGCTATCATGCGTGGACCTATGGGCGGGACGGGGAATTGTTGCGCGCAGCATGCATGAAAAATGCAGGTTTCGATCGGAAAAGCTGCAAGTGGCGCTCGGGTCTCGCAAGGCGGTTGCTGGACCTCTTGCCGGTGATGGTTATGAGGGCACGATCCGTGATTTTCAGCTTTGGTTGGCTGGGCAAGATCAGGCCAGCCCAGCCACTGTTTAAGGGGGTCGCCTTAACATCTACATCTTGAATACGCGGTAAATCGCAGGGATCACCAGCACCGTCAGGATGGTTGATGTGGCCAGTCCAAACAGCAATGATATTGCCAGCCCTTGGAAAATCGGGTCGGTTAGGATCACGCCTGCACCGATCATTGCGGCAATCGCCGTCAGCAAGATCGGTTTGAAACGGGTGGCGCCTGCTTCAATCAGGATGTCCAGATCAACGCGGCCTTTGCCCTCATGGCGGATGAAATCCACCAACAGGATCGAGTTGCGCACGATGATCCCCGCCAGTGCGATAAAGCCGATCATAGACGTTGCCGAAAACGGTGCGTTGAACAGCCAATGGCCCAGCATGATGCCAAGGAAGGTCAGCGGGACGGGGGTTAGAATCACCAGCGGCAATCGGAAGGATCCGAACTGCGCCACCACGAGAATGTAAATCCCGAGCAAGGCCACAGCAAAGGCCGCGCCCATATCGCGGAAGGTGACCCAGGTGACTTCCCATTCGCCGTCCCACAACAATGTGGTTGTGGTTTCATCTGTGGGCATGCCGTTCAGGCTGATCACCGGTTTTTCCATGTCAGACCAGTCCATTTTGTCCAGTTCTTCGGCCACGGCCAGCATGCCGTATAGCGGGGCTTCGAATTGGCCCGCCATTTCGCCCATGACCATTTCAGCAAAGCGACCGTTGCGCCTGAAAATCGGGAACGAGGCCTGTTCATGGGCGATGGTTACAACGTCGCCCAATTCGACGACGCCGCGGTCACCCGGCAAGACGTTGGTCGGCACAGGCGTGGCCATCACGCGTTCATCCATCACGCGGTCGCGACGGTCGCGACCGACCACAATCGGGATCGGTTGGCGGCCTTTGCCACGGTGCGAATAACCAACGGTGATTTGGTTGTTCAGCAGACGCAGGGTGTCCATCGCGTCGCTTTCCTGGACGTGGTAGAATTCCAGATCATCGGGCGACAGCACTGCCCGCATCCGGCGGGGTTGAATGCCAAAGCCGTCATCGACATCGACCACATAGGGCACGGCCTCAAACGCTTGACGAATGCGGCGCGCGGCTTCGCGGCGGGTGTCGGCGTCGGGGCCATAGACCTCGGCCAGCAGGGTGGCGATAACGGGCGGGCCGGGGGGTGGTTCGACCGTTTTGATGTTTGTGCCGGGCGGCACGTCCATTTCGGTCAGCAATTCGCGCAGTTCCAGCGCGATTTCATGGCTGGGGCGGCTGCGCTTGTCCTTGCCCTTAAGGTTGATTTGCACATCCCCAAGTTCAGGCGATTGGCGCAAGAAATAGTGGCGCACTAGCCCATTGAAATTGAACGGCGAGGCGGTGCCGGAATAGGTTTGCACCGAGGTGACTTCGTGCAGACCAAGCGCGATCCGAGCAGCCTGTTGGGCAACTGCGTCTGTGGCCTCGACCGACGAGCCTTCGGGCAGATCAATCACCACCGAGAGTTCGGATTTGTTATCAAACGGCAGCAGTTTTACGGTGACGTCACGCGTATAGATCACCGCCAACGAGCCGAAAGATGTCACCACCACAATCAGTAAAAAGATCAGGCTGGTCGACTTTTTCAGCAGCAACGGGCGTGCGATACTGGTGTAGATTTTATCCAGTCGGCCACCGGATTCGGCGTCCTCGTCATGGTGCATTTCGGCTTTGCCAGCGACCTTCATCATCAGCCACGGGGTGACCATGACGGCGATGAAAAACGAGAATATCATTGCGGCAGAGGCGTTGGCGGGGATCGGGCTCATGTAAGGGCCCATCAGGCCCGACACGAACAGCATTGGCAACAGGGCGACCACCACGGTCAAGGTGGCGACGATGGTGGGGTTTCCGACCTCGGCCACGGCGGCGATCGCTGCGCCAAAGCGGCTTTGACCGTTGGATTTCATGCCCCAATGGCGGGCGATGTTTTCGATCACAACGATGGCGTCATCCACCAAAATCCCGATGGAAAAGATCAACGCGAACAGGGACACGCGGTTCAAGGTGTAGCCCATCAACCACGCTGCAAACAGCGTCAGCAGGATGGTCATCGGGATCACCACGGCGACCACAATGGCCTCGCGCCAGCCAATTGAAATCAACACAAGTGCAACGATCGACACGGTGGCAAGACCCAAGTGAAACAGCAGTTCGTTAGCCTTTTCATCGGCGGTTTCGCCGTAGTCGCGTGTCACCTCGACGTTGATGCTGTCGGGGATCAGATTTCCCTCAAGGCTCTCGACTTTGTGCAAAATAGCTTCGGCGACCATCACTGCATTGGCACCGGCGCGCTTGGCGACGGACAGAGTGACGGCGGGCATGCGCTCGATATCATTGTCACCAACACGGTGCAGGGTGGCGACGTGCATTTCATCAAGATCAGTGACAAAGCTGACCTCAGCCACATCGCGCACATAGACTGGGCGCCCATCGCGCGAGGTCAATTTCAGGTTGCCGATCTGGTCGGGCGTGGACAGGGTGTCGCCGAGGATCAGACCAATTTGATCGCCGCCATCGCGCAGGGTGCCCGCGGGTGTGGTCGCGTTCGCACCCTGTACCTTGCCGACCAGTTGTTGCAGCGTCACGCCGTAAAGCGCCAGTTTTTCAGGGTTGGGCGCGACACGCAACGCATCAAAGGTTTCGCCGACCATATAGGTCAAGCCAACGTCGTCGATTTTGTTGATTTCGGAGTCGACCTCACGCACGATGCGCGACAAATCATTTGCCGTCATCGTGGTTTGGCCGGATTTTGGCGAAAACGTCAATGTTACGATCGCCACGTCATTGATGCCGCGGCCAACCACCAGCGGTTCGGGAATGCCCACTGGGATGCGGTCCATATTGGCGCGCAATTTGTCGTGGACGCGTAAAATCGCGGTTTCGGAGTCAACGCCAACGATGAAGCGCGCTGTGACCATCACTTGATTGTCACGAGTCGAGGAATAGACATGCTCGACCTGATCAATGCCCTTCACAATAGCTTCGAGCGGTTCAGTCACCAGCTTCACCGCGTCCTCAGCTTTGAGCCCCGCGGCCTCGACATGGATGTCGACCAAAGGCACGGAAATTTGCGGCTCTTCTTCGCGGGGCAGGCTGACCAGCGCGATCATCCCAACTGCAAGCGAGGCCAGCAAAATGAGCGGAGTCAGCGGTGATGCGATGAATTTTTGGGTCAGTTGACCCGCGATGCCGAGAGGGGCCGTTTTTTCGGGCTTGGCGTCACTCATGGTCAATCACCACTTCGTCGCCCGCCATAACGCCGGTCAAAACCTCGACCCAGATATCGCCAACCAGCGACACTTGTGCACCCAGAACCACGGCACGGCGCAATGGTTCGCCGTTGACCTGAACCGTGATGAAATCAATGCCGCCCTGCATCAATACCACGGATTGTGGCACCAACAGCGCGTCGCGTTCGCCTACCGGCAGGCGCACTGGGATGCGGCGGCCAACATAGCGGTCATCAAGGCCGATGACCTCGACATCAGCCAGCACGCGGCCGTTTTCGATCTGCGGATAGATTTTTGCGAGGCGGCCGATCTGGCCTTCGCCAATAGTGATTTCGTCGCCTTGGTTTAGGGCTGTTGCGTGCCGTTCAGGAACCGAGAGCCGCAGGAACGACCCACCGCCGCCGATAACGGCAATGGTTTCGCCCGGCGTGATGACCGAGCCCTTGGAGGGCGGCACGGATAGAACGATGCCGGCTTCGGGCGCCAAGACAGCCCCCTCGGAAACCTGTTGGTCGATCACCAGTTGCTGGGCCTCGACGCCGCGAATTTCGCCGTTTAACACGTCGACCTGGGATTGAAGCAGGCTGAGTCGTTGCGCGGTGATGGTGCCGCGTTT
>Ga0209633_10002940_pt1 | contig 16023 bp, 16 predicted proteins | sample Cruoilmetagenom1_FD_187290 | JGI IMG/M metagenome (GOLD analysis project Ga0209633, IMG submission 187290) | Oil polluted marine microbial communities from Coal Oil Point, Santa Barbara, California, USA - Sample 1 (SPAdes) (version 2) | ecosystem: Environmental > Aquatic > Marine > Oil seeps ... | reverse complement strand
GGCGCAAACGGTCGCGAAAATAGGCAACTGGGAGTCCGACCTTGTAAAGAATACTATCTGAGCATCAGAAGAGGCCTTCCGAATCTACGGCCTTGAACTGGATCCGGTAAAGAATCCCGACCAGCTGTTGCCGCTTGATCGTGTGGAAGCCTGTATCCCTGAGCGGGAGAGGGTACACCAGGCACTGGTAGATCTGATCCGGGAGAACAAACCGTACAACCTTGAATATGATGTAATCAGACCAATCGATGAGAGACAGATTACTGTCAATTCGTTAGCCGAACGAATAACTGCGAAAGACGGAACGTCCGTAAGGATATCCGGAACGATTCAGGATATCTCCACCCGCAGGCAGGAAACGCAGATGCGGGAAGTACTTCAGTCACAACTGAACCATGCGCAGAAGATGGAATCGGTGGGAAGACTGGCCGGCGGTGTTGCCACGACTTCAACAACATGCTTGGCGTAATAATCGGCCATACGGAAATGGCCATCGGACAGTTGGACTCCGACGGACCTCTGTCTGCCAGTCTTCTGGAAATCCAGAGAGCAGCAACTCGCTCGGCGGACCTCACACGTCAGCTGCTGGGTTATGCACGCAAGCAGACCATCATCGCCAGTGTACTGGATCTGAACGAGACCGTTGAGAACATGCTCAAGATGCTGCGTCGATTGATTGGTGAGGACATTCATCTGGCGTGGCTGCCGGGTTCAAAGCTGTGGCCGGTTAAGATGGACCCGTCACAGATTGATCAGTTGCTGGCCAACCTCTGCGTCAACACCCGGGACGCCATTGAAGGTGTGGGCAAGGTGACTATCGAGACTGAAAACGTCACCTTCGACCAGGCGTACTGCGACATCCACCCGTGGTTTATTCCCGGAGCATACATCCTGCTGGCCGTCAGTGATGACGGGTGCAGCATGGATGCAGAAACGCAGAACATGCTCTTTGAGCCGTTCTTCACCACCAAGGATGTGGGCGTCGGTACAGGCCTTGGACTATCCACCGTTTACGGCATCGTTAAACAGAACAGATGCAGACGGCAGCACCGAAAGTGTCAATGGCTCAAGGAACTCAGACCATACTGCTGGTGGAGGACGAGGCGTCCATACTGAAAATGACCGACATAATGCTCGAATCTCAAGGCTATTCGGTTCTCACAGCCTCCACGCCGAGGGAGGCTCTCCGTAAGGCCGGGAAATATGCAGGAGAGATTCACCTGCTGATAACCGATGTGGTGATGCCCGAGATGAACGGCCGGGAGTTGTCAAAGGAACTGTTATCGACCTTCCCGGACATGAAGCGCCTGTTCATGTCCGGTTACACAGCGAATGTCATTGCTCACCGTGGGGTGGTTGATGAAGGAGTGAACTTCATCCAGAATCCGTTTACCAGGCATGGCCTCCTGAAAATTGTTGAGAATACCCTTAACAACGTATAGGACTCAGGAGTTGAGTTCAGTGAACCGGATGAATGGCGTCTGATACTGAGAAGAATGGATTCATCCTTATTTATGATTTGATATCTTTTATTACATTTTTTATATATATTATGTGTAAATTTACGGCGAAAATGTTCGTCAACAGTTAAGGAATAGAACATGATAGAAAAACCAGTCGAAAAAGTTATAATAATCGGATCCGGACCTGCGGGATTTACAGCCGCAATCTATGCCGCACGGGCGGATATCAGTCCCCTGATGTTCGAAGGTTTCATGGCCGGAGGCGTCGCCGCCGGAGGTCAGCTCACCACAACCACCGAAGTAGAGAACTTCCCCGGCTTTCCCGAAAGCATTATGGGACCTGATCTCATGGACAAGATACGGGAACAGTCCATCCGCTTCGGCACCCGCATCAAAACCGAAACCGTTGATTCTGTGGATCTTGATTCTAACCCGAAAAAGGTTTTCGTGGGTGCCGGCGACAGTGCTGAAGTATTTCTGGCGGAATCCGTTATCATCGCCACCGGCGCAACCGCCAGAAGACTACACATCGAAGGGGAGGAAGAACTTTGGCAGAAGGGAATCTCAGCGTGCGCTGTCTGCGACGGAGCCCTTCCGATGTACCGGGATGTTCCCCTCGTGGTAATCGGCGGAGGAGATTCGGCCTGTGAAGAGGCCAGCTACCTTTCCAAATTCGGTTCGGAAATCCACATGCTTGTCAGGAGAGATGAATTGAGGGCCAGCAAGGCCATGCAGCAGCGTATTTTCGACAATAAGAAAATAATAGTTCACTGGAATACCAACGCTATGGAAGCCCTGGCCGGCGAAGCCAACGCCTTCGGGCAACGCTTCCTGGGGAGTGTGAAAGTAAAGAACAACAAGAGCGGTGAAGAATCCGTTATTCCTGCCAAGGGACTTTTCTACGCTGTCGGCCACACACCAAACACATCCTTCCTGGGTAACAGGCTGAAAACCGACGACACCGGATATCTGATTACATCCCCGGACTCTACTGCAACGGAAATCCCCGGGGTGTTCGCCTGCGGAGATGTCAAGGACAAGGTATACCGGCAGGCGGTTACCGCTGCGGGATCCGGATGCATGGCGGCATTGGAAGCCGAACGCTGGTTGAGCGAGAAAGCCTGAGTTTTTTATGCTTCCAGGTGCTTATCGCGGCCGCATCCTCACCATAAATCTCACTGACGGCAGTACCGGTACCATCGATACCGCCGACTATACATCCCGTTATCTCGGCGGCCGGGGGATCGCAACCGCCCTGTATTTCGACCTGGTGCCCCCTGAAGCCGACGCAATGGGTCCCGGGAACGCCCTGATTGCCATGACTGGTCCCATGGCCGGCCTGCCGGCAATCGGCGGCTCCAGATGGGGTCTCTTCGCCAAATCCGCCGATACCCCGAAACGGGAACATTTCAGTTACGGGAATCTGGGGGGAACCTTCGGGGCCGAGCTGAAATTTGCCGGTCTGGATGGCCTGGTGATCACCGGAAAAGCCAAAAATCCCGTAGTCCTGGTAATCTCCGGCGGCAAGGGTGAGAACGAGGTCCGGCTGGAATCGGCGGATGAATGGATGGGCATGGGCGCCGAGTCGGTACTGAGCGCCCTGAAAGAGACTTTTGGCCCGAAGGTGAAATCTTTTACCACCGGCCCGGCCGGTGAAGCCGGGATTCCATTCGCGTCGGTCCTCGCCGAGGGCGGGGCAAGCTGCTCCGGCGGTATGGGCGCCGTGATGGGTTCGAAGAATCTCAAAGCGGTTGTAGCCAGAGGAACGGATCGATCAATTCCAGCGGCAGACCCCGAGGCCTTGAATGCCATCTCCAAACGCATCCGGGCCTGGGATCGGGGGAACGTTAAGGTGTGGGGCCTGGATTTCATGGCCCAGGGTCCTGAAACCCGGAAGATGCCCTGTTACGGCTGCATGGCCAACTGCCTCCGGGTGAAATACACCGCTTCCGACGGAACCGCTGGAAAATACATGTGCCAGTCCCGTTTCTTCTACATGGCCCTCGCCTGGGCTTACTGCGGCAGAGAGAACGATATCGCCTTCCGGGCCAACCGCCTCTGTGATGAATTGGGTATGGATACCTGGGCGATTCAGGATCTGGTGGACTGGCTGGTCCGCTGCCGGGACTCCGGTGCTCTCAGTGATGAACAGACCGGTCTGGATTTGAATACCATCGGCAGTCTGGAATTCGTTGAGTCTTTATTGAGTATGATAATTGACCGCCGGGGATTCGGCGCATTGATGGCTCTTGGCGCCGAGAGGGCCGCTGTGGAACTCGGTGGAGCGGCCGAAGCCGAGTTCCATCATCACGATCCCTATGAACCCCGGTACTGTCCGGTGAATACCTTCCTTATTCCCTTCGAATCCCGCATTCCCATTCAACAGCTCCACGAAGCCGGTCTGACAGTGGCCAAGTGGTCGAGCTGGATTCAGGGAACCGAAGGGGCTCATGTTGATACAACTGTAGTACAGGGCATTGCCAAACGGTTCTGGGGGGGAGAAGCAGCCGCCGATTTCACCACTCTGGAGGGTAAGGCTGAAGCTGCCCGGCTTATCCAGAATCGGCAGATTGCCAAGGAATGCCTCTGTGTCTGCGACTGGATGTATCCCGTTCTGGATATCCCGGTTACCCGAAACGGTGAAAACCGCAACAAACCGGTAACCGCCGGTATGGTGGGAGATCCGGCACTGGAGGCCGAGGTACTCAGAGCCGCCATCGGCGGGGATTGGAATGAGGAAGAGCTGGCAGAACTGGGCGCCCGGGTGTTCCAGCTCCAGCGGGCTATTATGCTCCGGGAGGGACATCGCCCTCTGATTGATGACGTCCTGCCCGAGGAATGGCATACGGTCCCCCTGGATGGTCATGTAGCCGACCCGGACTGCCTGGTTCCAGGCCCCGGGGGGGAAAAGGTGTCCCGATTGGGAGCGAAAATCGATATGAAGGATTACCTTCCGGCCAGGGATGATTATTACGCCCTGAGGGGATGGGATGCCCGAAGCGGCCTGCCGTCAAAGAACCGCCTCCTGGCCCTGGGCCTCGCTGATGTCGCCGCCGATCTTGCCGGGCGCGGCCTTCTGGCCGATAAAGCCCGGGGACCCTCGATAAGCACCCGGTTAACACGAGAGCTCAGGCGCTTGGCGGGGTCATCCAAAAAATACAGAAAATCTATGAAATCGGATCCCATGGGCCCCTCTCTGGAGCACGATGAAATTATAGCCATACTGAGCCGGGAAACCGAAAAATATGCAGACGAACGCATTGCCCATAACTTTGCCGGATGGAACAAGTCGATGCAGTACTCCTTCCCGGATATAAACGCCTGGTATCTCATCCGGATGAGTGATGGGAAACCTCAGGCTCCCGAACAACTGGAATCACCAATTGAGAAACCGGAAATACAGTACGAGATGCACAGTGCCGTTCTCAAAGCCATGGACGAGGGTATTATCAACGGGATGCAGGCTTACCAGCAGCGCCGGTTGAAAACAAAAGCCGCCTTCGGGGATCTGATGAAACTCCAGGCTTTGAACAAGGTGAGTAAACCTGCAATTCTCTTATGAAATCTCCAGGAATCCGACCTGCAGCAGCTTCAGCCAAATAGATGAATAAAGCTACTGAACCCTTTTATCGATTCGGTAGATAACTAATTCCCAGGTATCCCTGTCCATATAAGGAACAAGACGCATTGCATAATTCGGGAAAATCCCCCGCTGGGTTTCTGCCCCTTGTTTCTTGATAAAATCCATCAGTTGCGGATACCAGTATGGATTCCCGTATATTTTATTCCACACAGGACGGGAATCGTATATCAGTTCAAGCTCATCAGGCAAAATTATCCACCGGACTTTATTTTCTATAAGGAAAGCTTCCAGACTCTTCTCTTCCCTATCTACGTTTCCGCTGTCCTCCGGGTTTCCAAGTTTCTCCAGATCTCTCCAGATTACAAGCCTGTCGTAATCAAAAGCAAAGGCTGTATTTAAATTGGCCAGCACCCTCCCCTCTCCATCAATATTTTTCTCCAGAAAATAACGATAGGATGAATATGAAGGTGTTTTAATGGAATGCATCACTTCCTGCAGGGTATACAATGAGAGACAGGAGGCCGCCAGAAAAACTGTCAAAGATAACAAGGCAGAAACCATTTTTCTAAACTGTGTCCCGGCAAGTACAAGCTTCAATCGGAATACGCCATATCCAGCAAGCAAATAAGCCGGAGGCATCAGAAAAGTAACCGTTGGAGGCCCGTACTTTCCTACAACAACCATTCCAGCAGCCAGGGAAAAGGGAACCGACAGGAGGTAAATCCCTGATTTTCTGCTGAGAAAACCGGAGATTCTCTTCTGATTACTTTCGGGGAAAAATAAGGATAGAGCTGTACAAAGAAAACCTGCTGATCCGAGGACAAACATCGGGTGGAGGTTCGCCAGATAGTAGGTGCCGGCATCACCCCTCCACATTTTGCCTATAAATACAGGTAGACCCAGGAGTTTTATCAGAAGAGTATCTCGGGTACCCACTGAATCTCCGAAACTCAAATAATGCCGGATAAACTCAGCATCCATCTTGAAGCTGAAACCCACAACCAATAAGACTGAACCTGCCAGTACACCTAAAAATACCAGCAATTCACGGGTTTTCCCGGTTCGGCCGGGCTTAGAGAAGAATAAATCCAGCAGATACATCACCCCGATAGGAATGGAAATTATAAAGGCATTCGGATGAACAAAAACAGCAGCTGAAAGAGGCAGAGCGACAATCCAGGAGGAGCGGTTTCGGCTTTTAAGGCTCCAGGAGTATAAAAAGAGTGCCGTCAGCAGCATTTCCTGACGCCCCAGATGAGAGGCATACCAGAACTGTGGGGATAATGCCATGAACAGGCCGGGGACAAATCTCAATCGCCTGCCCAAACCGGCAACTGAAGCTATCTGAGTAACAAGCACAAGAGAAAAGAAACCGGCAATAAGTGAGGGTAAACGGGCTGCAAAAACAGACCAGGAAATACTGAGAAACGGGGCCTGTACCAAATGGTAGAGCGTTTTCAGGGCATGGGGATAACGTGGAGTAATTCGAAAAACTTCCTCAACAGATGCAGGGCTCCTCTCTGTTACCATGGCCCGGGTTAAAACCGCCAGCCAGGCTTCATCGGAGTGGACAAAGGGATGACTATTTAATGTGAAAAGATGAGCCAGTAAATAAAAGGAGAGAAGAACAGAGTATACCCCGGGTAAAAAAAACCGGGCCGAAGCCCGGTTGTTAAAACGCATCGGTTATTTTACCAGTTCAAAACCTTCATTGGCCCAGCCGGTATCACCGGTTTTTCCCGTGCCCATACCGTGTTTCAGACTGACGGCATCGTAACCCAGCAGACGCAGGATACCTACGGTCTGCCCGGCGGTTTGACCGCTGTAACAGTTAACGATCAACTTCTTGTCAGCAGGAAGATTGGCAAAGGACGCCTGCATTCCGGCGGCATAAGGCATACTCATGGCCGTATCGATATGGCCCTTAGCGTAGTCCTCGGTTTTACGGGCGTCTACAAACTGAACAGAGTCGTCCCCGGCGGCCAGGATGGCTGCCGCATCTGCAGAGGCGATAATATTGTTCTTGAAAGGATCACTGCCCGGGAGACTGCCGAAGTAATCATCTGCAGCGGCCTGGAGAGCGGGATCGATATCGTGGGATTCCTGGGCAATCATAACGTTATCGGTATCAACCACAGCTTCATAACCTTCTACAGTGCTGATACCCCGGACAAATCCGTAGCGTACACTTTTTGCAGGAATGCCCATAACGTTCATAACAGCCACAGTCTGACCGGCAGTCTGACCTGTATAGCAGTAAACGTAAACGTTCCCGGTTTGGGGAATGAGATTCATCTGTGAACCCAGATCCGATCCCCAGGGCATATTCACAGCACCGGTGACATGACCTTCGTTGTAAACATCCGGCTGCCGGATATCGATAATAAACATATCCTCACCGGCCTTCACCTTATCAATGAATACATCTTCTTTAATGATGTATCCGCCATCCGGGAAATCGGCGAAGTAGGCTAATGCTGCCTCTTCAGCCGGATCGGCCATAACAGCGGTTGATCCGGAAGTATCACCGCCTCCATTGGCAAAAACGAACCCGGCAACCATCATCAGGCTGAGCAGTAAAAACAATACTTTCTTCATATAAGAACTCCTTAAATTGGATACTAGGATTGATCGGCGGCATTTAGATTCAAAGCCGCCCCTTCAGGCACATATACAGGATTCATGGGGTTGGCAGTCCATTCCATCCAGGCACCGTCGTACAATTTCAAATTCCGGTAACCGGCGTTGTATAAAGCCAGATAAGTTTGAGCTCCCCGGATAGAGGTTTTACAGTACATAACTACTTCATCGTTATAGTCGATTTTCTTTTCCAGATATCTGATACGGATCTGATTTACCGGCCGAAAAGTAGAATCACTGAAGTTGTTACCACTGAAGTCAAGGTAAACCGATCCGGGAATAGTCCCCTCGTTGTATTCCTCAATACTCCGGGTATCTATAAGAACATAATCTGCCGGTGGATTTTCAACATTACTACGGACGTCCTTTGATGAAATCAGCATATCCTGATTGAGAACTCCAGCCTTGAAAGAGGCTGGAACAACGGCGGGTACGGTCTTTACCACTTCTACACCAGCTGCAGCCAGTGAGTTCAGACCACCGGAAATAACTTTTACGTTGTCATAACCGTAGACTTTCAGGGTGAACCAAAGCCGGGCGGCATCCATGTTCTTATTGTTATCGTAGATCAGTACCAGAGAATCATTTCCAATACCTGCAGCACCCATCACTACTTCAAGCTGAGAAGCCGGGGGCAGCATGTTGGAAACCGGATCGTTGATAACAATGGCTGTTCTGGGAATGCTGACAGCCCCTTCGGCATGACGTTTTTTGTAGGTAACGCCGTTATTTGCATCAACCAGAACTGTATTTTCTACTGCCAACAGCTGCACAGCTGTTTCAGCATCAATGATTTCAGTCCCCTGTTCACCGGCTGGAGCGGGGCCGCAACTGGTAAAAACTAAAACGGATAATACCAAAATCAAAGATAAAAAAATCGATATTGATCTTCTCATATATCCCTCCTAACCCTTGGCCAGAAGTTTATTCAGACGTTCTTCTATATGCGGACGGTCGCAATCAATTTCAGTGGCTGCAAGCTCACCATTCAGAGTATAGAAAATTGTCATGGGTTCCACATCGCAGGCCAGGCGGTCACAAAGACGTCTACCCTTGTATAAATCGATTACACTCAACTTTACCTTACCGCCGTAGGACTTTTCGATTTCGCTCATCATCGGCAGTAATACTCGACTGGGATCGTCAATTGCTGAATAGACATAGATGAATCCGGGCTTATCAGCCTGCATAATCTGTTGCTCAAAAACATCACAGTCGGCAATGTACTTTTCAGCCCCTACTCCGGAGATGGCCCCGTCTCCAACTGCGGTAGCCACCTGCTTGAGTTCTTTATCCCTGACATCCCCAGCGGCAAAGATCCCCGGAACCCCGGTTTCCATCAATTCATTGGTAGGAACATACCCCTGCCTGTTAAGTTTTACTTTATCTTTAAAAATCTCTGTATTGGGGATGTAGCCGATGAACTCAAAACATGTGTCCACTTTGTAATCTTTTAACTCACCAGTTTTCAGATTTTTCAGCTCTACAGTATCAAGATGGCCATCCCCCTTGAAAGAATTCACCATGGTATTCCAGGCAAAACTCATCTTCGGATTGTTTATGGCCTGCTCTTTTGCTATTTCGTTACAGTCCATCTTGCCCTCATCATGAATGACACTGATTATCACTTCACTGGCAAATTTAGTAAGGAACATCCCCTCCTCGATAGCCGCATCACCAGAGCCGATTATCATGACGGTTTTCCCTTCATTGGCTGCAGCGTCACAGGTAGCACAGAAGCTGATACCCTTGTCAAAAAGGTAGTCCTTTTCGTTTATGGCTCCGGTGGTTCTCGGTCTTCCACCTGAGGCGATAATAACAGCCCTTGATTCAAAGATATTTCTAAAAGTATGAACTTCTTTCCACTCATTCTCGAAGTTCACCTCTTTTACATCCGTCCCTTTGAACTTCACACCAAACTTTTTAGCCTGGGCATGAAACTTCTCCATCAGTCCAAGACCAGTTGTCCCTTCGGGAAAACCGGGAAAATTCTCAATTTCATTGGTGTAAGTGGCCAATCCTCCAACAAGACCTTTTTCAATCAGCAAAGTGTTAAGCCTGGCCCGTCCGCAGTAAATTGCAGCGGTAAGTCCGGCGGCACCGCCGCCTATGATAACTACATCGTATCGTTCTCGTTTCTTTTCACGCATTTTTATTAATTCCAACCCCTCTTACATGAAGTACTTTACAAGTAGCTTGCTGCCGACTATGGCACCAAGAAAGAGAAAAACAGCGTACACCCAACCCGAAAGAGACAGGGAGGCAATTCCGCTGAAAAGAGCCCCGATATTACAACCGAATGCAATTCTGGCCCCGTAACCCATGAGCAATCCTCCAAGAACTGCAGCGGTAACCTGTCTCCAGGTTTTTATTTTTTTGAATTTAAACCCGCTGGCGATAAGGGCGGCAAAAAGTGCTCCGGCAATCAGACCGAGATTACGAAAAGTACCCGGGTCTTTCAGAGGTCCTGCAGCCAGTTTGGCCTGGGCGGCATCAGAGGCGAAGTAATACCATTTATCTACAGATCCGCCGACAAGCTGGTACAGCCATGCACCCCAGTCTGCCAGTGTTCCCGAGACACCCCAGGGGGTTCCAGCTGAAGCCAGAGATACAATCTGGAAGACAGAGAGTAGAATCGCACCGGTTACATAGGGCCAGGCATCTTTCAGCCAGGCTTTGTAATATGGATCGGTTTTTATCTTATCTAGTATTTTCATAGTTTTCCCATTCCTTGGAAAACCCCCATCGGAGGTTTTTAGTTAAGTGATTTCCGGTTATTTAACCTTCTCGATTATCACTTCCCATTCACCGTCATCAACTTCCTCAACTTCAACGTTATGACCTTGCTCCCGAGCCCATTCAGGGACATTTTTCATAGCGCAGCTATGATCAATCTGACAAATCAGAACATCACCAACATCCATACCCTCAAGGGCTTTTTCGGCTTTAATCAGAGGTACAGGACAGGCCTCACCTAAACAATCCAATTCAACTTCTTTACTCATTTTAGAACTCCTTGTGAAATATATTTATAGATAATCAAGTCTAATGACTGCTGGAACTACTCTTTCGTTTTGCCCATTTGTCTGCAGCAATCCAGAGCAGAGCAATAGTTAGAAGCTGCAGGACAACCGCCCCAACCCAGCCGAATACATCAGGTAGAAATATTCTGGGGCCGCGAACAATAAAGTTCAGCTTCCACCAACCGAAATGTGCCGCGCCGAGAAGGGATCCGACGATGAAAAAGAACAGTGAAAGCATCTGCATACCGAATCCTTCACCCACCCTCATCAGAGTTCCTGAAGCGCATCCACCTGCTATAACCATTCCGATACCGAACATAAAGGAACCCACAACTGTGGCAAGACTGATCGGGACAACATAAGACTGTCCGGGAATCGGGAGTCCTTTGATAAAAGCACCGTATTTGATAGCCGCAAAACCGATAGTAGTAACAGCGAATGCTAGTAGAACTGCTTTGGTTAAACTTGTACTTCCGGTGAGATAAGGATCCCGCATGGAAGCGGTAAAGCAAAATCTGGATCTCTGAAGGATGAAACCGAAGGAACTACCCAGCATCCAGAAAAGAGCTACATTACCCCCCACCGTCCAGGCCAGGATGATACCTACGGCAACAATAAATACAAGGGCCATGATGCCCAGTGGAATCTGGTTTTTCTTTTTCTTACGAGTCCGGGTCCGGCTGCTGCGTTTAATCCCGCCTTCTCCCTGGACGGCCTGCTGTTCATCTCCCATCTTTTCCTCCAATAACAAAATCCGAATAGTAAGAAAAAGCAATATTCACAATCAAGAATATATAACTTATATTTTATCGATATATATTATACCCTTTTACTATGTTTTATATTCTTTCCTTATATAACTTTATTAATTTTCAGCACATATTATATTTGCTGATTCGATATGTCAAGCTCGATTAATGCATTTTCAATAAATTTTTCTCTAATTTAAATCAAGTGATTTCCATATATGGAATTACATTCAGAATAAATCTCTTAAAACGGTTCCGATGCTTCACCTCTTGCACTTAAACAATTAAAATCTCCTGTATTGACATTTAATAAGGATGCATCCATGACATTTCCCGATCGAGCAAGTGGAGTCCTGCTCCACCCCACTGCATTACCCGGTCCTTACGGGATTGGCACCCTTGGAACACAGGCATTTTCCTTTATCCGCTGGCTGAAGGATGCGGGCAACTCGTACTGGCAGATTTGTCCCTTAACTCCCACAGGTTATGGGGACTCTCCCTATCAGGGATTCAGTGCCTTTGCCGGAAATCAAAATCTCATAGATCTGGAAGAATTGATAGATGCAGGATTTCTGAAAGAGTCCGACCTAACTTCGCTGAAAGATTTACCCGAATCTTATGTGGACTTCGGAAACTTGATTCCGGAGAAAACGAAAATCCTGCATAAAGCATGGAAGAATTATTCTTCCGATAAACATCCGGAATATTTTGATGGAGAATTCAGGGAATTTCAGGAAGACTCGGCTTTCTGGCTCGATGATTTCTGTTTATTTATGGTTATAAAGTCACTTAATAACGGCAAGCCCTGGAATGAATGGGTGAGTCCTCTCCGATTCCGGGAAACTGAGGCTTTAAATAAAATCAGGATTGAATCATCAGACGAGATTGCCTATCAGAGTTTTGTTCAATACCTGTTTCACAGGCAGTGGGTAAATTTGAAGAAACAGGCAAATCTCAACGGTATCAGAATTATCGGAGATCTGCCCATTTTTGTTGCCTACGACTCCTCTGATTGTTGGGCCAATCCTGATCTGTTCCAACTCGATGAAAACCTCAAACCGATACATATAGCTGGTGTACCACCGGATTATTTCAGTTCCACAGGTCAGCTTTGGGGTAATCCCCTGTACAACTGGGATAAAATGGAAGAAAACGGGTTTACCTGGTGGATTTCAATTCTTAGAAATAAACTTGAGCAGTATGATGCACTGAGAATTGACCACTTTCGCGGATTTTCCGCCTACTGGTCGGTTCCCTATGGTGAGCAGACGGCTGTCAACGGGGAATGGATTCCTGTACCCGGGAAAAGACTTTTTAAGAGGGTAAGAGAAGTCCTTGGAGAATTACCTATCATAGCCGAAGATTTGGGTGTTATTACCGATGATGTTGTGGAATTGATTAACGAATTCGGTCTGCCGGGAATGAAGGTTCTTCAATTCGCATTTGATTCATCGGAAGATAACGATTATTTACCCCACAACTACGATAAGAATTGCCTTGTATACACTGGAACTCATGATAATGATACAACCGCCGGATGGTATGTATCTGCAGAAAAGCACGATAGAATCTATGCCTTATCGTATATGAATCTCCCACCTGATGCCGATGAAAAAGAGCTTACTTCTGCAATGATAAGGACAGCTTATGCCTCGGTTTCCAGCCTGGCTATTATACCTATGCAGGACATACTGGAATTGGGCAGTGAAGCACGCTTCAACACCCCAGGCACCCTCGGTGGGAACTGGTGCTGGCGGATAAAAGAAAACGCACTTACACCGGAAAAGGCCTCAAAACTCCGGGAATTGTCAGATATTTACGGAAGAAGGGGTTAACTTAACTGGGGACATACTTCCATTTTTTCACATTCATAATAGTGTGTTTATTGAAAGTACTTACCGATAATAAATAAAAATGAATCAACTCATGGAGGATGAAATGCGCGATTTAATGAAAGAGTTCGACAATGGCGTTACTGTCATCAAAGAATGGAATACCAATGATGCAGGAAAAACCACAGAACGCTATGTTATAACCCAGAACGATAAGGATATAAGATCCTACCCATCAATGAAACGGGCCATGGATAGAGCTATTGCATTAGCTTCAAAAGGGCTGAGAAAGAAATAACCACCTCAATATGCCTCGATAAATATCAAACATGTCAGAGATTTAATGGTAGACTGCTAATATTTTTCTTTATACTTTATATCAAGAGAGGCATATATGCGAATAAAATCAATATTACTCATAGTCATAATAACAATTTCTCTGGCATTTGCATTTCCGGTTTTTGCTGAATATCCACCTCAGGGTTGGAATGACAGTATCACCGAGGGTATCGCTCAAGCTGAACGTGAAGGCAAAATGCTCCTTCTTGATTTCACAGGATCCGACTGGTGTGTATGGTGTTCAAAATTGGAATCAGAAGTGTGGACGACACCTGAGTTTGAATCGTGGTCCCGGGAAAATCTCGTTAAGGTATTTCTTGATTTCCCCCAGACAATCAGCTTATCCGATGAGCAAAAGCTTCAGAATCAACTTCTCCAACAGTATTTCGGTGTTAAAGGCTACCCCACAATATTTCTGCTGGACAGCAATCTGACACCTCTTTTGCAAACCGGTTACCATGAAGGCGGACCCGGGGAATATATCCGTCATCTTCAAGAGGATAGAAATTTAAATGTGGATTCTCCAGAAGCGTTTAGAACTTCATTCCGCGGTGTTATTGAAGAATACATCGGACCGATAAAATGAATGATATCAGTCCTCCAGAATAAGAAGCTCCACCCGCCGATTCTGTTTACGGCCGGATTCACTGTGATTGGATACCAGCGGCTCCGCTGCTCCAACCCCCTCATAAATCAGCCTTCGGGGATCAATTCCCTGGAGGCTGAGCTCATCTGTGATGGCTTTAGCCCGTTCTTCAGAAAGCTTTTTTTCATCCTCCGGCCGGCCCACATCTGCCGTATGACCACGAACAAGAATAGTGCGATCCGGTATTCCTTTTAGAATACCCGCCAGTTCATCAAGCAGTGGTTTGTCCTCAGGAAGCAAAAGAGCCAGATCCGGCTGAAAATGAAGGTTTTTAAGGGTAACAGACAAACCCTTCGGGGTATCTGTAATCAGGATATCCTCAGAATTATTATTTGAATCCTTCATATCATCAAACTCAGTTTCAATTACAACTTTATCACCGAATTGGTCTTTGAAGTGTTCCTTAATTCCGCTTGAATCCAGGGGTGGTACCCCATCCCAGAAAATCAAGGCAAAGCCATCTCGACTCTCAACCCTGGAATCCGCCCATTGCCAATTTTCCTTCAGATTATCCCGGGCCATAACAGGTGCACCGGTTTCAGCATCAACCACCAGACTTACCCGATGCGAACCTTCAACCTGATTCAGGAAGCTGTCAATATCAGGATTTGATCCCCGGTATCTGATAGCCCACTGTACTTCAAAATAACGGGCATCCCGGCCCATATACGGTTGAATACCGATGTACCTGTAAGAAGCTGTCTGATTCAATACGGCTCGATCACCCCGGGGACCGATAATGAGTATATCAATGGGAGCTTCCCAGTAATCTCCCGGCTGCAATTCTTCTTCCGGGAAAGTCGGGAATCCCCGTAATCTCGGGAAACCGTCTCCTGCTTCAGTTACAGCCCCGCTGTATCCAAGCGTAAAACTGACTGATTCACTCTCTTCCAATCGAGCGGCAACAGGATAACCGTCTTTTTTGGTTGCACCGAGGAGCCGGGCATCTCCGAAAACGAGCCATCCGGCTGGTATCTCTTCATGCTTCTCATAAACCTCCCGCAGTTCCCGGTTGGCATATCCGATGTAACGCCCGTTTTCCCGAACCCGGTAATCCCAGCGTGTTGTAACAGTCCACCGTCCATTCTCAGCATCCCCTGCCGGTTGGGGACCGGAACTCTGAGAAAAGAGGCTATGTACCGAAAACAACAACAATATCAGGAACAATCTCCGAATAATGAATGGTATCATACCCCAGGGCAGAGCCCTGGACCCGGAGTCGCTCAAGCGACTCCTTGTTCGCAAGTTCGCTTTGCGAACCTGCTGTTCTGTTCCGCGGCAGAGCCGCGGTTCTACTGAAACCATGCTTTCCCGGCGCTCATTCGGGATAAGGGTCGTACCGGAGGCGTAAGCCGAGGAACGATCCCGATAGAATGAACAAGTTCACTGCTCACAAGTTCGCTTTTTTCGCAACGTTCCTCGGCATAGCCTGCGGTATGCAGCTGGTGGCAAACCCGCTGTTTCCTCTCATTTCGCTTGGGAATCACTTTCAACTTCATGCTTATATTATATACATATATGTGGTTATCTTATGATTTTTTCCCCGAACCATTCAGAGGATTGCGGGAAACAGAATTCAAAAACGGTGAATCCGCTATTCGTAATAGTTACTCATTGCCGTACCCCCCCGGGGCAGTTTATTCTTTGTTTCATGGCTCTTAAATCAATAAAAACAACGGCTGTCTATATATTACTCACTTCTTCCCTGTTTGTATTATCAAACTGCGCTACTTCTGCCCCTCCTTTGC
>Ga0209633_10002939_pt1 | contig 16024 bp, 7 predicted proteins | sample Cruoilmetagenom1_FD_187290 | JGI IMG/M metagenome (GOLD analysis project Ga0209633, IMG submission 187290) | Oil polluted marine microbial communities from Coal Oil Point, Santa Barbara, California, USA - Sample 1 (SPAdes) (version 2) | ecosystem: Environmental > Aquatic > Marine > Oil seeps ... | reverse complement strand
CGCCATGGCGCAGAATGGCGGCATTGGCGTCTTGCATCGTAATCTTTCGGTTGAGGAACAGGCCGAGCATGTGCGCCGGGTCAAGCGCTTTGAAAGCGGCATGGTCGTGAACCCGCTGACGCTGACGCCGGACGATTCCCTGCGCACCGCGCAAACGATCATGTTGGAGCGTAAAATTTCCGGCTTCCCGGTGGTTGAAAACCGCGACGCCAACGGCGTTGGCAAACTCGTTGGCGTCTTGACCAATCGCGATATGCGGTTCGCGCGCGATCTTGATCAGCCGGTGCGCGATCTCATGACCGCGGTCGATCTCGTCACCGTCTCACCCGGCGCCAGCCAGGACGAAGTGCGCGAGCTCTGCCATAAGCGGCGGATTGAGCGCGTCATTGTCGTTGATGATGATTATCGCTGCGTCGGCCTTATCACCGTTAAGGACATGGAAAAGGCGCGGGCTTATCCGATCGCGGCCAAGGACGCGCAAGGGCGCCTCCGCGTGGCGGCGGCTTCCTCCGTCGGCGATGCGGGCTATGAGCGGGTCGAAGCGCTGATCGACGCAGGCGTTGATGTTGTCGTGATCGATACGGCGCATGGCCATTCCGCGAAGGTTGTCGAGCAGGTCGCGCGGATAAAGCGCGCATCCAATTCAACGCAAGTCATTGCCGGTAACGTCGCGACCTATGACGCCGCCAAGGCGCTGGCGGAGGCGGGCGCCGACGCAGTGAAAGTGGGCATCGGACCGGGCTCGATATGCACGACGCGCATCGTCGCGGGTGTTGGCGTGCCGCAATTAACGGCGGTGTCGGATGCGGCGCGGGCCTGCCGCGAGGCAGGCGTGCCGGTGATCGCCGATGGGGGGATCAAATTTTCCGGCGACGTTGCAAAGGCGATCGCCGCCGGCGCCGACTGCGTGATGATCGGCTCGCTCCTTGCGGGCACCGATGAAGCGCCGGGCGAAGTGTTCCTCTATCAGGGGCGGTCTTACAAATCCTATCGCGGCATGGGCTCGATCACGGCGATGGCGCGCGGCTCGGCGGACCGTTATTTTCAGGCCGATGTCACCGAGCAGATGAAGCTCGTGCCCGAAGGCATTGAGGGACGCATCCCTTACAAAGGCGCTATCGGCCCGATCCTGCATCAACTTGTCGGCGGCGTCCGGGCCTCTATGGGATATGTCGGCGCGCCGAGCATCCCCGAGATGCAAAAACGCGCAAAGTTCGTGAAGATTACCAATGCGGGGCTGAAGGAAAGTCACGTCCATGACGTCGCCATCACCCGCGAAGCGCCGAATTATCCGACGACGACTTAATGACGTATGAAGAGTATAATGCGTTCTGCAAGGGATTGCCGGCGACGACTTATGTCGTCCAATGGGGCGGCGCCCATGTATGGAAAGTCGGTGGCAAAATGTTCGCGGTTGGCGGCTGGAATGAAGACGGGCTGACCGGCGTTACGTTCAAGGTTTCTGATATAGGGTTTGAAGTATTGAAAGATCAGCCGGGATTGCGCCCCGCGCCCTATCTCGCCTCGCGCGGCATGAAATGGATCCAGCATTACGATAAGCCCGGCCTGTCCGATAAGGAATTGCGCGAGCATATTGCGGAAAGCCATCGCATCGTGTCGCTGGGCCTGACCAAGAAGCTGCAAAAAGAGCTCGGGCTCAATCAGGAAAAATTATGAGAACGCCGGGTCGGCTCAGCGCCGCGATTAAAATCCTGACGGACTTTGATGCGCGCCGCGTGCCGCTCAAAACGGCGATTGCGGATTGGGGGAGAAACAACCGCTATGCCGGGGCGAAGGACCGGGCATGGATCTCCGGGCTTTGTCTTGATGTGTTGCGTAAGAAAAATTCCCTCGGCGCAATCATGGAAGATGATGCGCCGCGCGCATTGGCGCTTGGCGCCATGCGGTTTTTGTGGGGCGTTTCGGCGGAAGAGCTTGCGGAGGCCGCAGCGGAAGAGCCGCATGGGGCGGGGGCGTTGTCGGAGGGGGAGCTGGAAGCGCTTTCTTCTTCTCCGCTCATTCCCGCGAAAGCGGGAATCCAGACAACAGAGAAACTGGATCCCCGCTTTCGCGGGGAGGAGCGGAAATTAGGTATCGCACCTCACATCGCCGGCGACTTTCCCGAATGGATGACGCCCCACATCACACGCGTCTTCGGCGAAAACGCAGCGCCGATCATGTCGGCGCTTGCAACCCGCGCCGATGTCGATCTCCGTCTCAACACGCTGAAGGCGGAGCCGGAAAAATCCCTGAAAGCGCTGAAGACGGTGAAAGGCGAAGCCATCCCGATACTGACGACAGCGGCGCGCATCGCCGCGCCGGACCCGTCAGAGCGGGCGCCGGCCGTCACCGTCATCCCCGCCTTTAACAAAGGCTGGCTCGAGGTGCAGGATCTCGGCAGCCAGATCGCGGCTGCGGCAGCGGGCGCTGTCAAAGGCGCGCAGGTTCTTGATTATTGCGCCGGTGGCGGCGGCAAGACGCTGGCGCTCGCCGCGCTCATGGAAAACACCGGCCAGCTTTACGCCTATGACAATGATGCGCGGCGCTTAAAGCCGCTCTTTCATCGCGCGAAACGCGCCGGCGTCAGAAACTTGCAGGTGCGCTCTCCGGCTGGCGGCGAGGGGCTCGACGACCTGAGCGGCAAGATGGATGTCGTCTTCGTCGATGCGCCCTGCACCGGCGCCGGCACCTGGCGGCGCCACCCGGACACCAAATGGCGTCTTACTGAAAAGCAGTTGACCCGGCGCATGGAAGAACAGAACGCTGTGCTCCGTGAGGCGGCAGCCTTCGTCAAACCCGGCGGGCGCATGGTCTGGGTCACTTGTTCATTTCTGATGGAAGAAAACGAAGACCGGTTGATGGTGTTCCTCGCCGATCATTCAGATTTTGCCTTCACGCCCGCGCTCGACCAGATCGCGGCGTCAGGCCTCCTCACCGATGAAGGCCGCGCGGCGCTTGAGCCGTGTATTACAGGAGACGGCGCGCTTCGCCTCACGCCTGACAAACTCCGCGCCGATGGATTTTTTATCGCGACCTTGAGCCGAAACAGCTAGAGAAACATCCATGACCCTTGACCCCCATGCTGAAATCCACGAACGCGCGCTGATTGTCGATTTCGGCAGTCAGGTGACGCAATTGATCGCTCGGCGCTTGCGCGAGAGCGGCGTTTATTGCGAGATCCACCCGTTTAACCGCATCGACGATGCTTTCCTGGCCGAATTCGCGCCGAAAGCGGTGATCCTTTCCGGCGGACCGGCGAGCGTTAAATCTGAAACCAGCCCGCGCGCGCCGCAGGCGATATTCGACCTTGGCGTCCCGATCCTGGCGATATGCTACGGCCAACAAACGATGGCCTTCCAACTCGGCGGTGAAGTTGAAAAAAGCGATGAGCGCGAATTCGGGCGCGCGGATGTCGAAATCCATGAGATGAGCCCGCTCTTCGAGGGTGTCTGGGAAGTCGGCAAAAGCTATCCAGTCTGGATGAGCCACGGCGACCGGGTGACGCGCTTGCCCGATGGGTTCAAGGTTGTCGGCGCCTCGCCGAACGCGCCGTTTGCAATCTCCGTTGATGAGGAGCGCCGCTACTACAGCGTGATGTTCCATCCGGAGGTCGTGCATACGCCGGACGGCGCGAAGCTCTTGCAGAACTTCACGCGGAACATCGCCGGGCTCTCCGGCGACTGGACCATGGCCGCGTTCCGCGAAGAGGCGATCAACGACATTCGCGAGCAGGTTGGCGACGCCCGCGTCATTTGCGGGCTATCTGGCGGGGTGGACTCATCCGTCGCCGCCGTCCTGATCCATGAAGCGATCGGCGAGCAGCTCACTTGCGTTTTTGTCGATACCGGTTTGATGCGGGCAGGCGAGGGCGAGGAGGTCGTGCGCCTCTTCCGCGACTCATACAACATTCCGCTCATTCATGTAGAGGCGGAAGATTTGTTTCTCGGCAAGCTCGCGGGCGTCGACGACCCGGAGAAGAAGCGCAAGATTATCGGCGTAACGTTCATTGACGTTTTCGACGAAGAAGCGGGTAAGATTGAGAATGCGGCGTTTCTTGCGCAGGGAACGCTCTATCCTGATGTGATTGAAAGCGTTTCGTTTGACGGCGGGCCGTCCGTGACGATCAAATCTCACCACAATGTCGGCGGACTGCCGGAGCGGATGAACCTCAAGCTCGTCGAACCGTTGCGCGAGCTCTTTAAGGACGAGGTGCGCGCGCTTGGCAAAGAGCTTGGTCTGCCGGAGCATTTTGTCGGGCGTCATCCCTTTCCGGGGCCGGGGCTCGCGATCCGCATTCCCGGCGAGGTGACGAAGGAAAAGGCCGACATCCTGCGCAAGGCGGATACGATCTATCTCGATGAAATCCGAAAAGCCGGGCTCTATGATGCAATCTGGCAGGCCTTCGCTGTTTTGCTGCCTGTGCGGACGGTCGGCGTGATGGGCGATGAGCGCACCTATGACCATGTGCTGGCGCTTCGCGCGGTTACCTCAACGGACGGCATGACGGCGGATTATTATCCGTTCCCACACGAATTTCTCGGCACCTGCGCAACGCGGATCATCAACGAGGTGAGGGGCGTCAACCGCGTCGTTTACGACGTGACCTCAAAGCCGCCGGGAACGATTGAGTGGGAGTAGTGGCAAAGAAATGATCATTTCTCATCGCCATAAAATAATATTTTTGAAGCCTCGCAAAGTTGCGGGTACCTCATTCGAAATTGCTCTGTCAAAGTTTATGAAAAGCGATGACATCATCACACCTCTCTTGCCCGATGATGAAAAGGCGCGCCTGGAGATGGGTTTTCCTTGTGCGCAAAACTACCAAAAGACCTTGCATCAGGCGTTGAAGGACAAGAATCGGAGCGACGTTAAGGACCTGCTTCGGTTTCGTCGGCCAGTATTGTTCTACAATCATATTCCGGCAAGGAATGTTCGTGAAATCGTTGGTGAGGTTCTTTGGCGGGATTACCAAAAAATATCCATCATTCGAAACCCATGGGACTATGTCATATCCATGTTTTACTGGCGGACAAAAGCCGAACGTAAAAATGGAAGCGTGAGTTTCGCGAAGTGGTGCGAGGGTAACACCGGTATCTTCGGAATAAATAACCAGCAATATATGATTGATGGCGAAGTTATCATCGATATGTTCATTCGCTACGAACATTTCGAAAACGATATGCGAGCGTTGGAAAAAGCAAAGCCCGAACTAGAAGGGCTATACGATGTTTTTTCTTCTTTGAGCGCGAAAGGCGGAATACGGCCAAAAACCGGACCATCGGCGCCGGAAATGTTTGGACAAGCGCCAGAGGCAAGCGCACTCATCGAAGCGTCTTGTGGGTTCGAAATAGAGCGGTTTGGTTACAAGCTAAGCTAGAATTTGGCGGCGGTGATTGAACGCTGGTGCTGTGCTTTGTGCGGTGAAACGTCTATATTCTACCGCTCCGAAAATGCGCGATCCAATGGGCGCAGCACCGGTTTCAGCATGTATTGCATCAGCGAGCGGGACTGGGTGATGATTTCAGCGCGCACCTCCATGCCCGGCGAGAGCATGGCGACAAGGCGGTCGGAATCGCCGCTCTCATCGTCCAGCGCCACATAGGCCACGTAATATGTCTCGCGCGTGCGCTCGTCGAGAAATGTATCGGCGGAGATATGCATGATGCGCCCGGCGATTTTGCCGTACCGGTTGGGGTCGAACGCCGTTACTGAAACATCCGTTTCCTGACCAATCGCGACATGGCCGATATCTTTCGGGTTGACGCGGACTTCTGCAAAGAGCGTGTTGTTGGCGGGCGTAATTTCGGCAACGAGGCCGCCGGGGCGAACGACATCGCCATTGCCGTCGACGGCGACCGATTTGACGATTCCCGCTACCGGCGCGCGCACTGTGAGGCGTTCTGTCCGATCCTCAAGGGACTGGAGCGGCTGGGCAAGTTCGGCGAGTTCGGCAATCGCCTTGGCGCGCTGTTCGGCGGCGCGGTTTTTATAGGCCGCTTCGGCGTTGTTAAACTCCGACGTTGCGCTGTCGAGGGCGCGCTTGGTCTGTTCATAGCGGGCCTTCGCGGCGGCGGCCGCTGCTTCGGAGGAAGCGTAAGAGGCTTTGGCTTCAAGAAAGGCTTGCTTGGAGGTAAACCCGTCTTCGATCAGTTCTTCCTGGATCTGGAGCTGCTCTTTGGCATAGCTAACAAGCAGGTCTTTCGCTTTGTGGTCGGCGCGTGCGCCAATAACATCCGACCGCGCGGAGGATTCCTTCGCGGTCAATGTTTCCATCAGCGATTTTTGCTGGTCGATGGCGCTTTGGAAAATCGCCAATTGGTCGGCGGCGAGAGCAGGCCATTCTTTTGCGCTCTCGCCAAAATCGGGATCGCGCTCATCAGCCTGCGCCATAAGCCGCTCCGCCTCCATAAGAAGGTTGGCGCGGCGCGCGGCGACGCGATCATATTCGCCGCCCGTGTTTTCGGTGCGTAACTGAACCAACGGCGCGCCCGCCTCAATCGGGTCGCCGGGCGCGACAAGGACTTCGTCAACAATGCCGCCTTCAAGATGCGCCACTTCGCGGGTTGATCCGTAGGGAGATATTTCTCCAACGGCGACGGAAAGTTCGCGGATCTGAGCGATGTTCGCCCATACAAGCAGCATCAGGACGAGCCCGCTGATGACCGCCATCGCATAGCGCATGAGGGCGGGCGGCGCGCCTTCTTCCAGCTCGATTGGCAATGATATGCCGTGGCGTTCGCCGACAGTGACTGGCTGGCGAGCCGCTAATTGTTGATCGGTGTTCATGGTGCGAACCTCATATTCTCAAAACTGACTTATCCTGCGAGTTGTCGCGGCACGACAACTTCCGGCGGGCCCATGTCGCGAACCGCGCCTCGGTCAAGCCAAACAATTGTATCGGCCAGGCGCATAAAACTTGGCCGATGCGTGGTCATAATAATCGCGCTCGTCTTGCGGCGTTCTTCCAGCACTGAGAGCAATGCCTTTTCGCCCGCTACATCGAGATTGGCGCCGGGATCGTCCAGCAGATAAATTGGCGGTTTGCCGACAAAGGCGCGGCAAAGAACGATCCGCCGGATCAACGCATCCGGCCAGGAGGCGCGCGAGTCGGACTTAAATCGCGTCTCAAGCCCCTCGTTAAGAACGCTGCTATAATAATTGTCGATCCCGAACCGGCGCGTTATCTCTTCAAGTTCTTCATTGCTGGCGGCGGGATGGGCGAGCCGTAAATTTTGCGCGACGGTCCCGTAGAAGAGATCGGATGATTGCGGCGCGACGCCGAGCGAATGGCGCCATTCGCCTTTATCAAGTTGGCGAAGATCAAGCCCGTCGACATAGACCGACCCTGCCTGTTGCTGATGCAGCCCGAGAAGAATGCGCAATATCGTCGACTTGCCGGCGCCGCTCTGACCGCAGAGGCAGACCATCTGTCCGGGTTTCAGTTGAAAGGAAACAGCCCGCACGGCGGGTTCGCGCTGGGTTGGATAACGGAAGGCGAGATTTTCGCAGACAATATGACCGGCAAAGCTCCGCGAGATTGACGGGCTCGAGTTCGGTTCGCGTTCGCGCGGCATTCTCACGAGGCGATCGATCTGTTCGATGCTTTGAAGGGTCTGGCCGAGGGTTAGTCCGCTCAGGAAGGTATTTCGGATCGGCCCTAAAATGCGCCAGGCGAGAGCCATAACCGCGATCAGGGCGCCGGCCGTAAGGTCGCCGGAAATCACCAGGCCTGTGCCGAAGGCCAGCGTGGCGATGCCGGCGGCGGCGACCAGCGATTGCGAAAGCGTATGAATTAAGAAACTGAACTGACGCGCTTTCATGTTGCTCATGGCCGCTTCAGCCGAATAGCGCCGATGCCTTCGTTGCCAGACATTTGCCGCCGCGAGATCTTTTATCGCCCGTTGCGCCGACACCGCTTCGACAGTGAGATTATTTAGTCGCGATTTTGCATCGCCGGCGACGACGACCAGCTGGCGCGTGCGCGGGATCGCCCAAGCGGCGAGGCCGATATAAACGCCAATAAGCGCGAGCGGCGGCCAGACGAGCGGCCCGCCAATCATGGCTGTCACCGCGATGAACAAGAAGATGAACGGCAAATCGAAGATCGCCGTCGCCAGCGCGCCGGTGAACGCCTCTTTCACGGAGGTCATTTGCCGCAGCCGCGTCAGCTGCGATCCGATCGGCGCGTCTTCAATAAATGAGAGCGGCATATGCAACAGCTGGCGAAACGCGGTTTCATTGGTTTGTTCGTCCAGCCGGGCGCCGAGATAGGCTTGCAACATAGAGCGGATCTGGCGCAGGGCGAAATCCGCGGCGACGATCATCAAAATGCCAATCGACAGGCCAATCAACACATCCGGCGACTTGGCGCCGATCGCCTTGTCGTAAACATTCATCACATATAATGGCGGCGCCAGGGCAAAAATGTTGACGATGAAGCTGATAAAGAAAATTTTTCCGATATCAGTCCCGAAAACCTTCAATACCGTGGCTGACCATTTTGGCAAGGAAGCGGGCGCGGCCTCTTCGTTCGGTTTGCGGCGCTCGGGAAAGATCAGGGCGCCTTTTATGGTGCTCGGCGATACGTCAATCTGATTTTTGGAAACGGGGTCAAAAACAGTGACGAGCTCTGTGCTTGCCGCAGCTTCTATCAGCACGATGCGCCCGGATGGCGTTCGCAAAAAGCATGGCAGAAATTCATCGCGGATGCTTTTGACGGACGCTTCTTCGACGCTTGTGTCGAAGCCGAGATGGAACAAAACCGTGCGGAAAGATTCCAGCGTTTCAAGCTCACTTGCATGCGGCATTGATTCAAATACGCGCCGCGAGCCTTGCGACCAGCCCGTCAGTGTCAAGAAGCGATCGATGACGGTGACGCAATCGGCGTTTGTCGTCGTTCCCGCGCGTCGGTCGTCGCCAAAAGCATTTTCAAGCTTTTCGATCAGGTCCCGCGCGGGGTTCTGCGCGCTTTTCGCGTTGTCCGCAGCGCTGGCCTTGAGCCCGTTTTCAGCAATATCGTGCAGTTGCTTGAACATCATCCGGCCGCCTTTTGGATGGGCGCTGGCATATCAGGATTGAGTGCGCCGTCTTTGAGCTCATAGGCGGCATCGGCCATGCGGATTAATGACGGGCGATGGGTGACGAGGATAATGGTTATCTCGCCATGTAGTTTCCTTAGCGCCACGCTAAGCTCTCTCTCGGCGGGCATGTCGAGAGATGTGTTGGCCTCATCGAGAATTAGGACGGAGGGTTTCGTCGCCAGGGCGCGCGCAATGCAGATGCGCTGCGCCGTCGATGCCGGGATGCCGCGACCGGACAAGCTTCTGAGCGGCGTATCATAACCAAGCGGCATACGGACAACTTCGCTGTCCAGTCCGATGAGGCGCGTGGCCCAGAGCGCTGAGGCGGTCGGAATTTCGCCGAACAAAGTGAGGTTTTCCAGTATCGTGCCTCTGAAAGTTGTCGGCTTTTGCTCGACATAACGGATCAGCGCGTTCGAGGCGCTTCCATCTTTGCTGCTGACGATCGTATCGCCAATCCGGATTTTGCCTTCAAGAGGCGTGATGTCCCCGACAAGCGCGCGTAACAAAGACGTGCGGCCGCTGCCGTCGGCGCCTTTGAGGGCGATCAGTGAACCGGCGGGCGCCTCAAAGTTCACTCTGTGAAATAGCGGCGGCGCGTCGTCGAATTTGATGGTGACGCCTTTTATAGATACGGACGCAGCGCGTAATTCCTGTGGATAGGAAAACTCGGGCTTGTTTAACGTCTCTTCAGCTGCTTCTTCATCAGCGCAAAAGATCTCCGCGACCCGCGCCCGGCGGTGTTGGGCCAGATGGATTTCATTCCACGCGGAAAGCGAGCGCATAACCGGCTGAAGCAACTGCGACGACAAAAGCATGCAGCAGGCGAGCCCGCCAATGGTCATCTTGCCGCCAAGGACGAGAAACGCGCCGACGCAGACAATCGTCACGGTAGACAACGACGCATAGAGCGCGCTGAAGTTTTGCGTGGCGCCGGTGAGCCCGATCAGGCGTTTGACCATGACGCTTTCAATGGACTGCAACCGCTCAAAGCGGCGCATCATCAACGGCTCCATGGCGAGCGATTTGACGGTCTGCATGGATTGCAGGATTTCTATGACGAAATCATATTTGCGCGAGTCCGATTTTTCACGCTCTTCGATCGCCGCGCATAACATCTTTGTCCGCCGCATGGCGTAATAACCAAACAGCGCGAAGAGGAGAAGCGGAACGATAAAAAGCGGCCCGCCAAGAAGGATAATTATCGTGGCGAATACAGGTATGAATAAAATATCGACGGCAATGACGCGTGACTGGCCCCCGAGATATCCCCCAAGGCCGGCAATAGAGCCGAGCCGCTCCAGATGTTCGCTCGCCGAAATACTGGCGTGACGAGACGGCGCCGCCTTCAGCATGACGTTTAGCGCCTTGGTCGTGAGTTTATGGGTGAAGGACGCGGCGGACCAGTTGATCAGATAGGACCGGCAATATTTCAGGACGCCGTCGACAATAACGACGCCGACTAGAGCCGCGATCATAACCGCCAGCGTATCGAAGGACGCGTTTGGCAGGACGCGATCGTAAATCTGCAGCACAGCGAGCGGCAGGGCGAGCGCGAAGAGATTAACGATAACTGAACCAGCGTACACGGACGCCGCCAGTTTTGGCTCGTCAAGGGTTGAGCGTGGCCGCTCGGGCAGCCAGCCCGCGGGCAATCTACCCAACAAAGTTTTTACGAAATGCAACATGTTCTATGCGTAACCGGTGATCACTGAGTAAATGCAGATTAAGGTTAAATTGTTTAGGAATTATAAGCGCTTCCGGCCCGCATGATTTACAAGCGATTAACTAGTTTGATAAGTTTCTGATTAATCTCCCATTGATAGTCTGGCGCCGTCTTTAGTTGTGTAAAGAGGTCTGCCGTGGCCGGTGAAAATCAGTCCAAACCCGAAAATGCGCCTAAGAAGGCTCCGACAAAAGAGGAGCTGGAACGGCGGCAAAAGGAAGATTCGGGCGCTGAAGATGAGCGCAGTGCGCTGCAAAAAGCGCGCGATCATGACGCAGATCTCATCAAGGGCGAAGACGGGGCCTCAGGTTACGGTAATCTCCATTATGGCGATGAAGAGAAGGGCGATCTTGAAAAAGGCGGCGGCTCTACGGAAGGCGGCGCTGACAATGAGGAGCTTCAAGATGGGGGTTCGGAAGCCTTAAATCTTCGTGAAAATGAAGATGAAAATTCATCGCAAAAAACGCGGCCGCAAGGCGTTGAAGCCGAAGAGCGCGCCGATGACGAGGCTGATGGTTCGGATGCCTCCGAACCGCAATCGCAATACGGAAATCCGCCCGTCGGGGTAGAGATCTCGTCCGCCGCAAATGCTTCGGGCGCAGACAGCGAGGGCGACCCATCGACGGGCGACGATGAAAACCCGCCTGCCGTTTTTGGCGTCGACGTCAACCGGTCGGACGTGAACGAAGCGCCGATCGATATTGATTTATCAAACGATACGGTGAACGAAAACGAGGCAGGCGCCGTCGTTGCGGTTCTGTCGGCAAGCGATCCGGACCTTGATGATGCGGCGACATTCTCGATCGTTGACGACGCTTCGGGCGCCTTTGAGATCGTCGGCAATGAGCTTCGCCTGAAAGAGGGCGTCGCCCTCGACCATGAAGCGCAGGATACATATGAAATCGTCATTGAGGTTGTGGACGCCGCTGGCGCGACCTTCCAGAAGACGTTTTCAGTCAATGTCGCCGACATCAACGAAGCGCCGAGCGATATCGCCGCTTCCGGGGGCGCTGTAAACGAGAATGAGGCCGGCGCGGTCGTTGCGACATTATCGGCGGCTGACCCGGATGCGGATGATAGCGCCGCATTTGCGCTTGCCGAAGACACGTCAGGATTGTTTGAGATTGTCGGCAATGAATTACGCCTGAAGGAAGACGTCGCCCTCGATCATGAAGCGCAAGATGAGTATGTCGTCACAATTGAAGTGACGGACAAAGGCGGGCTGACCCATCAGGAAACCGTCACGATCAATGTCGCGAATGTCAATGAGGCGCCGAGCGAAATCACATTGTCCCGCGATGCGGTAAACGAAAATGAAGCGGGCGCCATTGTCGCGACGCTCTCCGCATCGGATCAGGACGCAGGCGACACGGCGGCGTTTTCTCTTGCAGACGATCCGTCCGGGTTCTTCGAAGTTGTCGGGAACGAGCTGAAGCTAAAAGACGGTGTCGAGCTCGATCACGAGGCGCAGGATGCCTATCAACTGACCATTGAGATCGAAGATGGCGCGGGCGCGACGTTCCAGAAAACCGTCACCGTGAATGTTGCTGACCTCAATGATGAGCCGACGGACATTGTGCTGTCGGATAATAATGTCGATGAAAACAGTGCTGGCGCGGTTGTCGCGACTCTGTCGGCGGCCGATCAGGACGCGGGAGACACAGCTACGTTTGCCGTAGCAGACGATCCGTCCGGGTTCTTCGAAGTTGTCGGGAACGAGTTGAAACTGAAAGACGGCGTCGAGCTCGATCACGAGGCGCAAGACGCGTTCGAGCTCACAATAGAAGTCGAGGATGGCGCGGGCGCGACGTTCCAGAAGACGGTCACCGTCAATGTTGCGGACCTCAATGATGAGCCGACGGACATCACGCTGTCGGACAACGACGTTGACGAGAACAGTGCGGGGGCCGTTGTCGCGACGCTATCCGCATCGGATCAGGACGCAGGGGACACGGCGGCGTTTGCAATTGCGGACGATTCATCCGGGTTCTTCGAGGTCGTCGGGAACGAGCTGAAGCTAAAAGACGGCGTCGAGCTCGATCACGAGGCGCAGGATGCCTATCAACTGACCATTGAGGTCGAAGATGGCGCGGGCGCGACGTTCCAGAAAACCGTCACCGTGAATGTTGCGGATGTCAACGAGGCGCCGGTTGATTTCATGCTGACGCCGGAAGCGTCGCCGGCGGTCTTGTCGCTCAATCAGGATGGCGGCGGTAATGACCTCGCCATCGCATCGAATGTTGACGGCTTCCCGACCGACGCCCTGACGGTGGAGGTCACTTTCGCGTCCTCGCAAACCGATGTGGGCTCGGGCGTTCCGTTGTTTTCGTATGCGGCAGACGGCGGCTCGAACAACGAGGCGCTGATCTGGCTGGAAAGCTCCAGCGGCAATATGGCGATTTTTCTTGCGGGCCGTAAAGTCGTAACGGATATTCCGAACTCATCCTTGCTGGACGGCGACGAGCACCAGGTTTCATTTACCTGGGACCAAACGACGAATGAACTTCATGTCTATGTCGACGGCCAGGAAGAATTTGCCTCCAGCGTTAATGTTCGCGATTTAAGGGCGGACGGCACGGTTACGTTTGGCCAGGAGCAGGACGCGGAAGGCGGGCGGTTTGACGCCAACCAGATTTTTGAAGGCGAGATTTCCGAGGTCCGGATATTCGATCATGCGCGGAGCGCCGATGAAATTGCCGACAATGCGGGCGCGCCGATCGCCGATCCGCAGGGGCAAGCAGGCCTTGTCACGAACTGGGTCATGAATGAAGCGACCGGCGGCGTTGTTCAGGACCTCGCCGGCGGCAATGATCTCGTGCTGCAAAACGGCGCGGCGATCATAGGCGGCGAACCCTTTGATACGCCGACGGTCGTTGAGAACGCCGAGGGCGGCGTCGTCGGGACGCTGTCTGCGGTCGATCCGGATACCGGCGCCGCCGTTAGCACCTTCTCCATTGTTAATGACCCATCCGGCGCCTTCGAAATTGTCGGCGATCAGCTCAAATTGAAAGCCGGCGTGGCGCTCGATCATGAAGCGCAGGATTCATATGACATCGTGGTCGCCGCGACTGATGAGGCCGGCCTCAGCAGCGAGCATACGGTAAGCGTCAATGTTGCTGACATCAATGAAAGCCCAACGGATATCCAGCTTTCAGGCGATACGGTCGTCGAAAATGACGCCGGCGCGGTTGTTGCGACCCTGACATCGACGGATCAGGACGCTGGCGACAGCGCCATCTATTCGATTGCTGACGATCCTTCCGGCGCGTTTGAGATTGTCGGCAACCAGTTGAAACTGAAAGACGGCGTATCTCTGGATCGTGAAGCCCAAGACTCCTACGATCTCACCGTCGAGGTTGAAGACGGCGCGGGCGCGACCTTCCAGCAGACCGTCACCGTCAATGTCGCGGACGTCAACGAGGCGCCGGTTGATTTCATGCTGACATCGGAAACCTCGCAGACGGTACTGTCGCTCAATCAGGATGGCGGCGGTAATGACCTCGCTATCGCGTCGAACATTGACGGCTTCCCGACTGACGCCCTGACGGTGGAGGTCACGTTCTCGTCCTCACAAACCGATGTGGGTTCCGGGGTTCCGCTGTTTTCTTACGCGGCTGACGGCGGCTCTAACAACGAAGCGCTGATCTGGCTGGAAAGCTCCAGCGGTAAGCTCGCGGTCTATCTTGCGGGGCAAAGGTTCACGACTGATATTGACAACTCGTCCTTGCTGGATGGCGCCGAGCATCAGGTTTCATTTACCTGGGATCAGGCGACGAACGAGTTTCGCGTCTATGTCGACGGCCAGGAGGAATTTGCCTCCAGCGTAAATATTCGCGATCTGAAAGCGGATGGCACGGTCGCCTTCGGCCAGGAGCAGGACGCGGAAGGCGGGCGCTTCGACCCCAACCAGATTTTTGAAGGCGAGATTTCAGAAGTCCGGATATTCGATCACGCGCGGAGCGCCGATGAAATCGCCGACAATGCAGGCGCGCCGATCGCCGACCCGCAGGCGGAGACAGGCCTGGTCACGAACTGGGTCATGAACGAAGCGACCGGCGGCGTTGTTCAGGACCTCGCCGGCGGCAATGATCTTGTGCTGCAAAACGGCGCCGAAATCAAAGTCTCAGAAGCTTCTGGCGCGCCGACGGTTGTAGAAAACGCCGAGGGAGTCGTTGTCGGGACCCTGTCTGCAGTCGACCCGGATACAGGCGCTGCTGTCAGTGCTTTTTCAATCGTCGACGACCCGTCCGGCATGTTCGAAATTGTCGGCAACGAATTAAAATTGAAAGACGGCGTCGCGCTCGATTATGAGGCGCAGGATTCTTATAACATCGTAGTCGCCGCGACTGATGAGACAGGCCTTAGCAGCGAGCAAACTGTCACCGTCAATGTCGCCGATCTTGATGAAGCCCCATCGACTATCTTTGGGACGCCCGGCAATGACCGGCTCAACGGGACGAATGAAGCCGATGTTATTGACGGGCTTGCCGGCCATGATGTCATCAATGGTCGAGGCGGCGACGACGTTATCATCGGCGGCACCGGCAATGACCGGCTGAGCGGCGGCGCTGGCGACGACACCTTTCTTGTTACTGGAGACAATCAGGGCTTTGACCGCATCGTTGGCGGCCAAGGCGACGATCAAATTGTAGCGGGCGCTGACGACACGACCATTGGCCTCAACAATTTCGGCAATTGGGTTGAATCGATTTCGGCAGGCGGGTTCGACGGCGTGACGATCGAAGGCACAGGCGCCAACAACACGCTGAACTTCTCGCAGACGGATCTTGACGGCATCACCGCCATCGATGGCGGCGCCGGACATGACCGGATCACCGGCTCTGCGGGCGACGACGTCATCATCGGCGGGACCGGCAATGACCGGCTCAGCGGCGGTGCGGGCGACGATACATTTGTGGTCTCCGGGACCGGCGATGGCTTCGACCGGTTTAACGGCGGCGCTGGTAACGACAGCATTGTTGCAGGTGCTGACGGTACGGCGATCGGCGTCAGCAGTTTCAACAATAATGTAGAGACAATTTCCGCTGACGGTTTTGATGGCGTGACGATCCAGGGCACAGCCGCGAACAATTCGCTGAACTTCTCGCGGACCGATCTCGACGGCATCACCGCCATCGATGGCGGCGCCGGTCATGACCGGATCACCGGTTCGGCGGGCGACGACGTCATCATCGGCGGGACCGGCAATGACCGGCTC
>Ga0209633_10002938_pt1 | contig 16040 bp, 14 predicted proteins | sample Cruoilmetagenom1_FD_187290 | JGI IMG/M metagenome (GOLD analysis project Ga0209633, IMG submission 187290) | Oil polluted marine microbial communities from Coal Oil Point, Santa Barbara, California, USA - Sample 1 (SPAdes) (version 2) | ecosystem: Environmental > Aquatic > Marine > Oil seeps ... | reverse complement strand
TACCTGAGCAGCAGTCAGATCAGTTGTAAATACACCAGGTGCCATCAGGTAACCATTACCCAAGGCGGCATCTGAAGGATACATAACTCCCGCATCTGTCAGAAGAACATAAAGTTCATCCAATAAGACCTGAACATCTTCCTGAATGTCTGCAACTGCATCATCCAACTCATCTTCACCGTCATGACACGCTGTACAAGTGGAAGACCAGTGCAAATTGTCACTGCCATGGAATTCGTAAGTCATAGCCATGGAGTGCCCGGTCATATCACCAAATCCATCATTCATATGGCAGGTAACACATCCATCTGTAGCCTGGTCCATCACGTGACTGCTTGTTGGATAGGCTGTGGAGCCAGCAAACTCGAACAGGTCCATACCTGCAAAAATGTTATACTGGGGAGCATGGTGAACACCTGCACGCTTTAAGCTTGCATCAATAGTCACAGTAGATGTTCCAGCCTCAAAGTCTACAAACAGTGTGTCGTTAGCAAGATATAATGCAGCAAACTGGTGACACTGTGTACACTGATTTCCTGCACCAAGGTCAACAGCAGGTGTTTCATATACAGCGTTTGTAAATGGTACAGTAGGATCCCCGTTAGTCAATGCCCAATCTGCTTCCGTGTAGGTGTCATGAATACTATGACAGGTGTAGCAATTTGGCTGAGTCACATCTGCGTAAGGAACATTACTTGCTCCAACCAGAACATCAAGGAAACCCTGACTGGTGTGACATCCTGCACAATTATACATAGGGCCAAAGGACCTGTTTGTATACCCGGAGGTATGTCCTGTACTATGCGCAGAATTTGCATACTGCCTTGACTTGGTAACAATCGTTTGATCGTCACTGTGACAAATAATGCAAGTAGAATTGGCATCAGCACCGTCTTGACCGTTAACACCGTCAACACCGTCAGTACCATCAGTACCGTTGGTTCCTGGAGGTCCCTCTGGTCCTTCACAACTACTCAGGATAACAGCTCCTCCGATAAGGATGGCAACTCCTCCCAGTAGTGATAACATAGATAGTCTCTTTTTCATAGCTAAAATGGTTTTTGCTAAATTTGGATTTATAACAAATTGGTTTTGCACTAAATTATCCATGTCTGTTATATTGTTCAAAGAATCACAACACATATATACAGCCGCGAATTCCATGTATTGCCGGCGTATTAATCGACATATATCGATAATAATATCGATATGAACTAGTACTGGAAAAGTGTTACTTTCGTAATCAACTCTCCATAATATAATTAAGCCCTATGTCAAAGTCTGGGAAGAACGTTTCTAAATATGTGAATGCCACTGATAACAGGGAGTTCATGCTAAAAAACATAGCGAATAGATGTCAGATTTCGTGCCTCTTTCTGATAATTCTGCTACCATTCACTGCTTGCAAACCGGATCAAATCACCGTAAGGATTGCAGTTACTACAGATGTTCACGGGATGATCTATCCCCACGACTTTATCAGCAGAACCTCATCCGACCACTCCCTGGCCCATATATATAATTATATAGATGAACAGCGGGAAAAACAGGACACCTTCTTTTTCCTGCTTGATAACGGTGATTTTTTGCAGGGTCAACCCACCGTTTACTATTACAATTTCATTGATACTCTCCAGGAACACCTTTCGGCCCGTGTAATGAATTTTATGAAATATAATGCAGGGACTGTAGGGAACCATGATATTGAAACCGGACCAAAGGTTTATAACAGAGTTGCTTCCGCATTTCAATTTCCCTGGTTAGCTGCCAATGCGGTAAACAGCACTACCGAAAAGCCTTATTTTGAGCCATATACCATTCTGAAAGCCGGTAAAAAGAAAATTGCCATATTAGGGCTTATCACACCGGGAATCCCTGATTGGCTTCCAAAAAATCTCTGGCCCGAAATGGAATTCCGGGATATGGTTGAAACAGCTCAGGAATGGGTTCCCCGCATCCTGGAAAAGGAAAAACCAGACTTGCTGGTGGGCTTGTTCCACTCTGGAACGGATAACTCCTATGGAGGGAATCCCGATGATTATCTAAACGAAAATGCTGTCATGCTGGTCGCAGAACAGGTGCCTGGCTTCGATCTCATATTTGCAGGACATGATCACAGGGTGTCCATGCAACGAATAGAAAATATAGAGGGCGATAGTGTGCTGGTCATTGATCCTGGTAGCCACGGACGCTTTGCAGGTGAAGCAACCATTACTTTCGGCAACCAGGGGATGCAGATCAGAGGAGAAAATATTCCAATGCAAAATTATGCTCCCTCTGAAGCCTTCCTGGAACAATTTGCAGAAGAATATAAGACCATTTCAGATTATCTGGATGATACCATCACCTGGCTTGAGGAAGATATGGTGGGATTGGATGCCCTGTTTGGGCCCTCTTCCATGCTGACCTTAATTCACGATGTTCAACTGGATTTGAGTGGAGCACAAGTATCTTTTACAGCTCCTCTTTCCATTTCAGCTGTGCTGCATGAGGGTCCACTGCTTGTTTCTGATATGTTTAAACTCTACCGCTTCGAAAACATGCTCTACAGGATGGAACTCACGGGAGCTGAGATCGATGGCTTCCTCGAACATGCGGTGGGTTCCTGGTTCAACACCATGTCGGATCCTGAAGACAGACTACTGCAATTCAGGTCCGATGACCCGGAACGGCTTGCCGCTCCATACTACAACTTTTCTTCGGCTGCCGGAATAAAATATACCGTTGATATTAGCAGGAATCCGGGCGACCGTGTATCCATTCTAAGCCTGTCAGATGGAAGCTCATTCAATGAAGCGACCACATACAGTGTGGCGGTGAACTCTTATCGGGGAAACGGGGGTGGCGGACATCTGACGACCGGGGCCGGAATCCCAAAGGAGGAACTCGCAAACCGTATAAGATGGTCCTCCGAACGGGACCTCCGTTTTTATCTGATGGAATACCTCCAGCGTCAGGACACACTATACCCGCGGACCAGACAAAATTGGGTTTGTATTCCGGTTCATTTAAGCGAACCTGCTTCCAAAATTGACCGAAAAATCTTAGATTAGCTGACTATGCCCTTAAAAAATAATTATTTTTAGTTTTGCACCCGTGAGCAAAAGACTGAAAACAATTTTCAGACTCATTGGTTCTATTTATGCATAAAGAATTAAAGCATGGATGTGAAAGGAAAAAATTTTACCCGTTTCCTGGAAAGGCGACAGGCCCACAATGACCAGCATGATGCCAGGGCGGAAGCCAAACAGCACTCCAAAGGTAAACTAACTGCCTGGGAACGACTCTATATCCTATTTGACGAGGATACCTTCGAAGAGGTGGATGCCTTTGTGACTGCCGATAAAAGTGATACTGGATTTGGAAAGGTTCAGCAGGCTTTTGGAGATGGAGTTATCATAGGTCATGGACTGATACGCGGCAGGCTTACCTTTGCCTACGCGCAGGATTTTACCGTAATGGGTGGTTCCCTTGGTTCCGTGCATGCGGCAAAGATCATGAAGATTCAGGATATGGCTTTGAAGATGGGATCTCCAATGGTTGGTCTTATCGATTCCGGTGGTGCTCGTATCCAGGAGGGCGTTGCCAGCCTGGCCGGATATGCCGGTATTTTCCACAGGAATGTCCAATCCTCAGGTGTCATCCCCCAGATATCTGTTATTCTGGGTCCTGCAGCAGGTGGAGCTGTTTACTCTCCCTCAATCACCGATTTTGTCTTTATGACTGATCAAACCAGCTATATGTTTGTAACCGGTCCCAATGTAGTCAAAGAGGTGCTTAATGAGGATGTAGGTTTTAATGACCTGGGGGGCGCAGGGGTTCACTCCAAAAAGAGCGGTGTGGCACAGTTAGTCTTCCCCGATGAAGAGAATACTCTGATGGGGGTTCGCCAGATACTGGCCTACCTTCCTTCAAATAATATGGAAAACTCCCCTGAAATGGATTTATCTGTCGATGAAACTGCTGACGTGGAGGAGAGACTGAGAGATATTGTACCTGATGATCCAAATAAACCATATGATGTTAAAGATGTAATCAATCTAATAGTAGACAAACGTTCTTTCTATGAGATTGCCGAGAACTACGCCCAGAATATTGTGATTGGATTTGGGAGAATGGATGGCAAAGTCATTGGCATCATAGCCAATCAACCAAAAGTACTTGCCGGTACACTTGACATCAACTCTTCCAATAAAGGAGCACGCTTTATCAGATTCTGTGATGCCTTTAATATTCCACTTTTAATACTGGAAGATGTTCCGGGATTCTTGCCAGGAATCGATCAGGAGCATAGTGGAATCATCCGGCACGGAGCCAAAATGCTCTATGCCTTTGCAGATGCTACAGTTCCACGGATTACCGTAATCCTCAGGAAATCCTATGGTGGTGCCTATTGTGTTATGAATAGCAAAAATCTTGGGGGCGATTTCAACTTTGCCTGGCCAACGGCCGAGATTGCTGTAATGGGACCCGAAGGTGCTGTGGCCATTCTATACAGGAAAGAGCTGGAAGCTTCGGAGGATCCGGCAGCTATGAAAAAAGAGCTCGCCGCCAGGTATCGCAATGAGATTGCAAATCCATATGTGGCCGAAGAACGCGGTTTTATTGATGAAGTGGTCGATCCGGCCGAGACAAGGCTCAAACTGATCCGTGCCTTTGAAGCCCTTGAAACAAAACATGTTGATAACCCTGCCAGGAAACATGGCAATATTCCTCTTTAAATTTCTTCTATGAAAATTAAGAGCTTACTCATAGCCAACCGGGGCGAGATCGCCATCCGGATTATAAAGACCGCCAGAAAAATGGGTATCCGGTCTTATGTGATAAAAACAGCCAAAGAACCTAATGCCTGGTACCTGGAGGAGGCAGATGAGATCATCGATTTCACTGAAGACTATGATGATTTGATCCCGGAATTTCTTGATATCGATCGGATCATCAAGAGTGCCAAAAAGCGTAAGATTGATGCCATTCATCCAGGCTATGGTTTTCTGGCCGAAAATCCCGATTTCGCAAGAAGATGTGAAGAACAGAAGATCACCTTCATAGGACCTTCACACGATGCCATCTATCGCATGGGGCACAAAACCATTGCAAAAGAGCTGGCCAGAGAACACGGGGTTCCCCTCCTTGATGGAAGCTCCGGGGCAGTCAGGGATGCAGAAGAGGCACGGAAAATTGCAAATAAGATTGGTTATCCTGTAATACTGAAAGCAGCAGCCGGAGGTGGAGGCCGTGGCATGCGGGTGGTTGAGAAAGAGAAAGACATTGAAAGAATGTTCACCCTGGCTACCAATGAAGCTGCAAAGGCTTTTAACAATCCCGATGTATTCCTTGAGAGGTTTGTCAGGGAGCCGCGTCACATTGAATTTCAAATTCTCGCGGATCAACATGGAAACGTGGTGCACCTGGGTGAACGGGAATGTTCCGTACAGCGAAAACATCAGAAACTATTAGAAGAATCTCCTTCCGCGGCCCTGAACGATGCACTTAGGAAGAAAATGGGGGATGCTGCCATCAATATTGCGAAGTCTGTAAACTATTATTCAGCCGGTACTGTGGAGTTCCTTCTGGATATCGACAACAGTTTTTCCTTTATGGAGATGAACACCCGTATACAGGTAGAGCATCCGGTCACTGAAATGGTTACCGGAATCGACCTCATCGAGCAGATGATTCTGATTGCTGAAGGAGAAAAACTTCCCTTTACACAGAAGGATATCAAGCTGAACGGGTGGGCCATTGAATGGAGGATCAATGCCGAGGATGTTCAATCCGGGTTCTCTCCCAGTCTCGGCACCATTGAAAAAATCTCCTGGCCGGAGTCTGAAAACGTCAGGGTGGATACCGGGGTCAGAGACGGATCAGTTATTACCCCCTATTATGACTCCATGATCGCTAAACTGATTGTTCATGCCGAAACCCGGGAAAAGGCCCTTCAACAATCAAGCCTGGCCATAAGAAAATTCTGGATCAAAGGGCCCAAAACAACCCTGGCATTCTGCAGGGCTGTCCTTCAGAACAGCAATTTCAGGAAGGGAAATTTCAATACCTCTTTTCTTAGTAAAGAGCTGAAGATTTATTACCAGAATGAACCCGACGGTGCCTTGCTGGCTGCCTTTTTTGCCACCTACGATTACGCCCGGGAGATCAATGAAAATGAGGAAAAACCTCTTAATACGGAGAACGGCAAGACAATTACCCCCTGGGTATTAAAGAAACGCTTACGATAAATCTGGATCAGGATATGGCACGTGCAGCAAAGAAAAAACAATCAACCAAACTCATAGCGCTCAGCGCAACCAATAAAGCATATGAGTTTAAAAAGCCACTGGAAAAAAGGATCAAGTACCAGGGGAAAGAGGTGGATATAAAGCTTCATGAAGATCCCAAAGGATTCTCCTATATAGTATGGAAGAATAAGAAATACATGCTTGATGTAATCGAGAAGAAGCAAAACCGCTATACCATTATGGTCAATGGCATCTGGCACTCTTTCAGCGTGGAGACCCCCGTTTCATTGAAACGCAAAAGATACCTCGAGCAACAGGCCGATGCATCCACAGGTGTATCCATTGAAGCTCCCATGCCAGGGAAAATCGTCGATATCATGGTTGAAGAAGGAGGCGAGGTGAAGGAGGGTGAACCCATCATCATCCTGGAGGCCATGAAAATGCAAAATGAGATCACCAGCCATATTGCTGGTATCATTCAATCGATCTCGGTTAAAAAGGGAGAATCGGTCATGAAGGATGATGTATTGATTGAAATCAAGAAGGGCTAAGACTACCTGAACACAATCTCATCCAATACATGATATTCAGGTCCCCTGGGACCCAATATACTTCGAAAGAATACCAGCTTCTCAAAAAGAACTGAACCCGAGAATTGCTGCTTCATTTCCTCCACTATATGGTAATAGTCCTGTAAATTCTGCAGGCTTCTCACCCGCCCCAGGGTCAGATGTGCCCTGAATGGCTGCTCAGTTGCAGGAATCCCACACTTCTCAAGTAAACAATCGACTTCACTCCTTAAGTTCTCAAAAAAGTCTGTCTCTTCAAATCCAAGCCAGATGACCCGTGGTTTTTTTCTCGGCCCAAAACTGGCCAGGCCGGCGATGTCCAGGCTGATCCGCTCAGGAATATGAATTCCGGAATGCAGCATATTCCCGATTTTCTTCACCTTAGCCAGGTCTGTATCGCCTATAAACCTGAGTGTTACATGATACTGATCGGGATTCGTCCAGCTGATTCGTTCATCTTTCAGGGAAGCTATCAGCTTGTGACGCACCTGAAGAAAGATCGGTTCCATTCGCAGCGGAAATCCTATAAATGTTCTATAGTATTGGCTTTCCATTTACAATGCCATCTGTTTTCCATAAATTGGTCCTTACAAAAATATCAAATCCGCTAAAATAGAACCTATGAAGAAATTTGCAGTTTTGCTTTCGGGATGCGGCGTTTTCGATGGTGCAGAAATACATGAGGCTACACTAAGCCTGCTGGCCATTGTCAAACAAGGTGGCAGCTATGAAATCTTCGCGCCCGACACTAATATGCACCATGTAATAAACCATATTACTGGTGAGGAGATGGAAGAGACCAGGAACGTACTGGTAGAATCGGCCCGTATCGCCAGGGGCCAGATCAGGAATCTGAAACAGTTCAACCCTATGTCTTTTGATGGCCTCTTGTTGCCTGGTGGTTTCGGAGCCGCCAAGAATCTCTCAAGCTGGGCATTTGAAGGAGCTGATGCCTCCATCCTTCCTGAAGTGGAAGAGGCCATCACAGGGATGCATGCGCTGAAGAAACCTATAGGGGCCCTCTGCATTTCACCAGTGATTCTGGCAAAAGTACTTGGAAAAGTGCATCTGACAATTGGTGATGATGAGAGTACCATCGATGCGATAGAGTCACTGGGGACCAATCATGTGTATACCACCCATGGTGAGGTGGTAGTGGATCCAGATCATAATCTTGTGACCACCCCCTGCTATATGCTGGATGCCACCATCGACCAGATAGCAGATGGCGCTAATAATCTGGTGGATGCAATGATTAAACTAATGAAATAAATCTTGCAAGCTAGCAAGCCCGGTACAGTTTTTGCTTACTTTATAATCCATTGAAAGCATACCTGCTCTATATACTGATGGGTGCTGTTCTGGTCTGCTATCTAACAGATCTGGCTGCCCAGGAACCACAGCAAGATAACTCAGTGGTGACCCGTGCTGTGGTGGAAGGATCTGATACCCTCCCCATCATTGAGTTGCCTGAGGTCCTGATATATGAAAGAAGAGATTTTGAATACCTTTACCTGAAACGAAGATACAGGCGAATGATCCGTAATATCAAAAAGGCCTACCCCTACGCACAGATTGCAGGCGTCAAACTAAAAGAGCTGGATGATCACCTGGCTACACTCGATAGCGAAAAAGAACAGAAAGCTTTCATCAATCAGGCTGAGAAGGAAATTATGGATCAGTTTGAAAAGCAGGTCAAACGACTGACTGTTACACAGGGCATTATCCTTGTTAAGCTGATTGACCGCGAAACGGGCCGGACCTCTTACCAGGTGATCAAGGAATTGAAGGGAGGCTTTACTGCCTTCTTCTGGCAGGGCATTGCCCGAATCTTTGGAAATAACCTGAAAACCGAATACGATCCCAAAAACCAGGATAAGGTCATGGAAGATATTGTTCTCGGTATTGAGGCCGGATTCATATAAGAGCGTGAACATTCCAGGGGCTTCGTTGTTTTTTATTGCTATATAAGCTAAGCTTAAAAGATGGACGACCCCCGGAACAGACAGTATACCAATGGCGACATAACCGTATTCTGGATACCTGCAAAATGCATCCATGCCACCACCTGTTTCAGGGAACTTATCGAAGTCTTCAATCCCGGAAGAAGACCGTGGGTAAATATGGATGGGGCACCTACCCGCAAAATTATGGAGGTGGTCAATAAATGTCCCACCCAGGCCTTAATCTGGAAGAATAACCAGGATCTGACAGAAGAGGAGCTTAAAGCACAATGGCACGTGGGTTCAAAAGAAGAGACACCCAGAACCCTATCCGCACCAAAGGAAGCAACCAGCATTCGTATTATGAGGGATGGGCCCATTGTAGTAGAGGGGAAATTTACCATCATAGGAAGCGACGACCAGGAGCTTAAACCATCTACAATGACCTCCTTCTGCCGCTGTGGTTCATCTCGCAATATGCCTTACTGCGACGGGATGCACCGTAAGATAGATTTCACGGACCAAAACATTAAAAATGGAGAATGAAAGGACCGTGTTCAAGGTGATGGCCGGAGGGCCCCTCAAAGTAACAGGACCAAAGCGAATCAAAGGTTCAGACGGGAAGATCAGTAAACCACATGAGCCCATATTCCTCTGCCGGTGTGGAGGCTCCTCAAACAAACCTTTTTGCGACGGAACCCATAAGCGGAACGGTTTTTCGGAATGAATCATCTGCTAATTCTATTAACTTTGTGCCATGTCGGCCATTCAGGTATATACAGAAACGGGCGAGCTTGAAGGAGTTCTTCTCCATCCTCCGGGACCCGAAGTAGAGAACATGACCCCAAAAAATGCAGAGCGTGCCCTCTACAGTGATATTCTCAATCTTTCTGTGGCCAGAAGAGAGTACAATCAGTTGGAGTGCCTCCTGCAACACCTGACCCCCACTCTCCGGATCATGGATCTCTTAAAAGATATCCTGCGATCGAGCGAGATCAGGGAAAAGATTGTCAAAAAGGCATGCTATCAGGAGGGGCAGCCGAAACTGATCGACAGTCTACTGGATCTAAATGAAAAAGTACTGGCCAAGCAATTGGTCCAGGGGGTTCCTCTTGAGCGAAATACACTCACCTCTTACCTGAGTAGTGAACACTACTCTCTGAGACCCCTGCATAACTTCTTCTTTACCAGGGATGCCTCTGTGGCCCTGGGAGACAGGGTTCTGATCTCCAGAATGGCAAACCGGGTCAGAGACCGTGAAGCACTGATCATGCAGGCCATCTTTAATTACCACCCTCGATTCAGGGTACAGACCGTTCATCCTGATGAGGGTCTTGCAAGCAGGGATGCCTTGTCTTTTGAAGGAGGGGACCTCCTGATTGCATCTGAAAATATTACCCTGGCAGGGCTCGGGACCAGAACCACTTCCAGGGGGATCGACTTTCTTGTTAAAATGCTTTCGGAAAGAAAAGAGAAACAACACCTTCTGATCCAGGAACTACCCTCAACTCCTGAGTCATTTATCCATTTGGATATGACTTTTACTCTTTTGGATCATGACTCCTGCATGGTTTATGAACCCCTGATCCTTAAATCCAATAAATATCAGACCATTCAAATTGATATTGACAATGGGAAAGTAGTCTCCATTCGCAATGTGGAAAACCTGGTTAAAGCTCTGAAGGAACTGGGAATGGATCTTAAACCCTCATTTTGTGGTGGGTATAAGGATACTGTGACCCAGGAGCGGGAGCAGTGGCACAGCGGCGCCAACTTTTTTGCCCTTGGTCCCGGCAAGCTTGTTGGTTATAACAGAAACGTACATACACTCGAAAACCTGCATCAATCGGGTTATGAAATCATTGGATCGAAGGATGTTTTAAATGGAAAAGTAGAGCTCTCCACCATCAATAAATATGTGCTTACCATCGATGGAGCAGAACTTTCTCGTGGCGGAGGCGGTGTGCGGTGTATGACTATGCCGTACAAAAGAAAAAGATAGAAATTGTTACTTTTGAACTGAAAATTCTGAAAAGAGATGAGAAAAGCAATATTAATATTGATCCTGCTTATGACGGGTGCATCAGTGCAGCTTACAGCGCAGCAGAACTTTGCCAGCATTTCATTTGGGGCCAGCATACCCCAGGGTGATTATGCTGCCACAGGCGATCTCTCCAGTAATGGCTATGCCAATACCGGAGGAGCCATCAAATTTGATGCAGGTTATTTTCCTGTCTCTTATTTTGGAATAGGAGGGTCTTTTTCTTTTGGTTCCAACTATGCTACACGTGATTCCCTCTTAAGTGATGTTATCACCTATATTGAAGAAAATGCAACTGGGGGAATTGAGATTCCCGAGGATGCTGAGGCCCTCTATGGTTCAGGCTTCTGGAACTATATCAATCTCTTTCTGGGTCCCCATTTCTCCATCAGGGCAACTCAGAACTTATACTTTGACTTCAGAGGGCTGGCCGGACTCAGTATTATAAGAGCTCCAAACCAGGAACTGACAATTACCTATGACGACAGTTATATCTATACCAATTCCAGTTATAACAATGTGGCATTTGGGTGGACTGCCGGAGGAGGAATCAGGTATAAGTTCAACGAAAACCTTGCCTTAAAACTAAGTGCCGACTATATCCAGACAAAGGCAAAGAACACCTATACTTTTGACCTCTTCGATGGCGTAGTTGATGAGGTTCCGCCTCTTGATGCAGAATTTTACATCAAGGCTGTGGAGCTCACTGCGGGCCTGGCATACTCCTTTTAAACACTTCAACACTGAAAATAAGCCGGTGGTCACATTAAGCAGTGATGGCCCCGGAAGGTTTTATTCAGTTTGTCTGGAAACATAGACTGTACAGCAGGAAGTCCATGATCACTACTTGTGGACAGAACCTGGAGGTAGAGAACCCGGGGGAGCAAAACTTTCATGCCGGACCAGATTTCTTCAACGCCCGAATCAGACTGGATAGCATGATCTGGGCAGGAAATGTGGAGATTCACCGGTATGCGTCAGACTGGTACAAACACGGGCACCATCTCGACCCGGCTTATAACAATGTGATACTGCATGTGGTGGGAGATTATGATACAGACGTTACCAATAGCCGGGGGCGCCGTATTCAAACAGTGGTTCCCGGCTATCACAAGAGCCTTATCCGACGGTATCAGGTGCTGAAAAACAGTGAAAGTTGGTTACCATGCAGTGAATATATTCGTGACATAAATCCACGGATACTGTCTCACTGGCTTGCCTCCCTCCAAACTGAGAGGCTTATACAGAAATGCTACCGCTTAGAAAAGATCCTTTGTGTTCCCTCCTGCAACCAGGATGAAGCCTTATATATGGCCCTGGCTTCAGGATATGGACTTCCGGTAAACACTCTGCCCTTCGAACTGCTGGCAAAAGGGATTCAATATTCGTATTTGATTGATCATCGCGACAGTCTGCCAGACCTTGAGTCGATCTTATTTGGCCACTCGGGCATGCTTTTCCCCGCCAGAGAAAAGGGACCCTACCCCTCTTTCCTCTGGAGTCGTTACAAAGAATTAAAAGACTCCATTTCTGAAAAGCCTCTCCCTCCTTACCTATGGAAATTTCTAAGGCTCCGTCCAGCTTCATTTCCAACTCTGCGAATTTCACAGTTTGCCTCATTAATTCACAAAGGGTTTCCGCTGACAGCGAATATTCTGGGGGTAGATTCCATTGCTGAAATGGAGCAAATTTTTCGAACAGGTGCCAGTGAGTATTGGGACGGACACTACTTGTTTGGCAAATGCTCCCCTCCAAAACCAAAAATTCCTGGAGACCAGTTCATTGCAACATTGATTATTAATATAATTGTCCCCTTCCTCCTTGCGCTTGATAAAAATGGGAAGAGAAGCATAGCCGGTATCCGGGCAGGTGAGATATTGTTTCAACTGAAAGCAGAATCCAATCAGATCATTAAAAATTGGGAGCTTTTTGGCATAAGTGCAAACAATGCCATGGAGAGTCAGGCCCTATTACAACTTTACAATGTATATTGCAAACAAAAACTCTGTCTTGATTGTCAGATAGGAGCAGATTTGATTAAAACTGCAATTCATGAAAAGAAATAGTGTCAAACATGCCTACCTTACTCTGGGACTGCTTCTAAGCATTGTTGTGATCGGTACGATTGGCTATTCTCTGCTTGGTTTTACACCTTCCGAAGCAGTATACCAGACTATAATCACCATTGCAACGGTTGGTTTTGAGGAGGTGCATCAACTTGACAATCATGGAATGTGGTTTACCTCCTTCCTGGTGGTAGTTTCCATCGGAATTTTTTTCTATGCAGTTACCTCTTTCACAAGATACATTGTGGAAGGTGTGTTTATGAATACATATAAAGACTCCAAAGTGAAAAGAAAAATCGAGAAGATTTCGGACCATGTGGTTATCTGCGGTTATGGACGGAACGGAAAGCAGGCGGTCATCGAGCTCCATGATCACAATGTAAAAGTCATCATCATTGAAAAGAATCCGGAGATTATACAGGTGCTTAGGGATACCCCCGGAATGTTGTATGTTGAAGGCGATGCTGCCGATGAAGAGATACTAAGGCAGACCCACCTTGGGAGCGCCCGGGCTATGATCACCACCCTTCCTGAAGATGCCGATAATCTGTTTGTGGTATTGAGTGCCAAAGAGCTGAATCCCGACATAAAGATCATATCGAGAGCTTCATTGGACAATTCAGATGTAAAACTGAAACGGGCAGGTGCCACCAATGTTATAATGCCCGATAAAATTGGAGGCCAGCGCATGGCCAAACTGGTGGCTCAGCCAGATGTGGTGGAATTCATTGAGCTTATGCTGCTGCAGAGTATGGATAGCGTGGTGCTGGAAGAGATTTCCTGCCACAATCTTGCGGCTTGCTTTGCAGGCAAGTCCATTTCCGAACTGGATGTCAGGAATACCTCCGGGGCCAATATTATCGGATTAAAACGCGATGATAAATCTTACATGATTAATCCGGTTCCCGAAACCGCACTTGTATCATCAGATAAACTTTTTGCACTTGGAACCAGGTCACAGATCAACCACCTAATCAAGACGATAACCTTCGATGACACAGGAGCGTAAACTGCAGCTTATCTATTGGTAATTCGAAAAAAATAAATACCTTTGCATCTCGAAAATCGAAACAGATATATAAAGTAAGAAAACAAGGATGTACTTAACAACGGAGAAAAAGAAGGAAATCTTCAAGACCTATGGCAAATCCGAGGCTGATACAGGTTCAGCTGAAGGCCAGATCGCAGTATTTACCACAAGGATCAATCACCTTACCCAGCATTTGCTGACCAATAAAAAGGACTACAGCACACAAAGGGCCCTGCTCAAACTCGTAGGTAAGAGGAGGAAATTGCTCGATTATCTCAAAGTAAAGGATATTGAGAGATATCGCGCTATCATCAAAGCCCTGAAGATCAGAAAATAAAATATTCGTTACAAAAAAGGCAATTCTAGGATTGCCTTTTTTTGTATTCATTAGAATTTAATCAATTATTATGTCGAAACCGAAAGTAATTCAAGAGACCATCACATTGGGTGATGGTAAAACAATCACTATAGAAACAGGTGTACTGGCCAAGCAGGCCGACGGCGCCGTAATGGTTCGCATGGGAGACACCATGATGCTGGCCTCAGTGGTCAGTGCTAAAAACGCTAAAGAGGATGTGGACTTTATGCCACTGTCCGTAGATTATAAAGAGAAATATGCCGCAGCCGGAAAATTCCCCGGGGGATTCCTGAAGCGTGAAGCAAGACCTTCCGACTATGAGATTCTTATAGCCAGGCTGGTAGACAGGGCACTGCGTCCTTTGTTCCCGGAGGATTATCATGCGGACACATTTGTGAATGTGACCCTGATGTCTGCTGAAATGGATACACCTCCCGATGCACTGGCCGGACTTGCTGCTTCAGCTGCACTGGCTGTATCAGATGTTCCTTTTCATGGCCCGATCGCTGAAGCGCGTGTTGCAAGAGTTAACGGAGAATTTGTGGTAAATCCCACCTTCACTCAGCTGGCAGAGGCTGACATTGAAATCATGGTTGGAGCCACCTACGACAATATTCTGATGGTGGAAGGCGAGATGAAGGAGGTAAGCGAAGCTGAAATGCTGGAAGCTATAAAATTTGCTCACGAAGCCATCAAGCCCATGTGTAAAGCACAGATGGAGCTGACTAAGAAAACCAAGAAAGAAGAAAAAAGAGAGTACTGTCACGAGATCAACGACGAAGAACTCAGCAAGCGCACCTGGAAAGAAACCTATGATGCCGCATACAAGATTGCCAAATCAGGGAATGATGATAAGCATGCCAGGAGTGAAGCTTTTGGAAAGGTAAAAGAAGATTTTCTTTCCAAGCTTATTGAAGAAGCAGGCGAAGAGGGTGAAGTGAATGAGTCGCTGGTAGGAAAATATTACCACGATGTGGAGAAAGAAGCAGTCCGACGGGCAGTCCTCGACGATAAAGTTCGCCTGGACGGAAGGAAGACCGACGAAATCCGCCCCATCTGGAGTGAAGTGGATTACCTGCCTTCAGCCCATGGCTCAGCAGTATTCACCAGGGGTGAAACACAATCTATCACCACCGTTACCCTGGGTACCAAAATGGATGCTAAACTCATCGATGATGTACTTAAGAAGGGCAATGACAAATTCCTGCTCCATTATAATTTCCCAGCCTTCTCTACTGGCGATGCACGCCCTAACAGGGGAACAAGCCGCAGGGAAGTGGGACACGGTAACCTGGCCCACAGAGCATTAAAGGGTGTACTCCCTTCTGAAGATGATATGCCATACACGCTCAGGATTGTTTCTGATATTCTTGAATCGAACGGATCATCATCCATGGCCACCGTTTGTGCCGGTACACTGGCTCTTATGGATGCAGGTATACAAATCAAGAAACCCGTATCAGGTATTGCAATGGGGCTGATTACCGATAAGGATTCTGACAAATTTGCTGTTCTTTCCGATATTCTGGGTGACGAAGACCACCTGGGTGACATGGACTTCAAAGTAACCGGAACCCGCGACGGGATCACCGCCACTCAAATGGATATTAAAGTGGAAGGCCTTTCTTATGAGATTCTTTCACAGGCACTGGAACAGGCTAAGAATGGCAGACTGCATATACTTGATGAGATAGCCAAAACCATGTCTGCTCCAAATCCGGATTACAAACCTCATACCCCAAGAATTGAAAGAATCGAGATTCCCAAGGATATGATTGGAGCGGTAAACTTGTTAATTTT
>Ga0209633_10002936_pt1 | contig 16043 bp, 14 predicted proteins | sample Cruoilmetagenom1_FD_187290 | JGI IMG/M metagenome (GOLD analysis project Ga0209633, IMG submission 187290) | Oil polluted marine microbial communities from Coal Oil Point, Santa Barbara, California, USA - Sample 1 (SPAdes) (version 2) | ecosystem: Environmental > Aquatic > Marine > Oil seeps ... | reverse complement strand
GGTCGATCGAGCCATCGCCACACCCCACGTCAAGGACCCGGGCGGCCGGCGGCAATATCTCCGCCATGCGCGCCGCGAGAATCCGCGTGCGGCGGTCGAAGACCAGAGATCCGTGCAGACGGCCAAGTACGCTCATTGTCGTGCCAATCCCAAGACGCTGAAGAAGAAGCTGGAGAAAACGACCTCGATACCCAGGACAATGGCGGTAACACCAGGAAGAACGAAACGCATGGAGACAACCGGGTCCAGCCCCTCGAACGCGGTGCGGCCCCAGAAATCCACGGCATACGCCGAGATACCCAAACCGCCGAGCAGGAGGACGATGCCTGCGACGATACCGATCTCAAGACTGAAGATCGCACCGAGCCGCGTCAGCCGCGGGTCTTCGGGCATAAGCCTTGCCTTGGTTGCATATGTTCTCGCAAACACCGAGAAGGCGAGGGCTTGGAAGCCGCAGATGATGGCAGCCGCGCTGTAGGCCAGGGTATGAATATCGAGCGTAACGTTGCCGATTTGCTGGGGGCCGGGGAGAAGCCAAAACATTGTTGCCAGGCCCATCGTCATAAGTGCCGCGCCCGGATAGAAAAATAACCAGCGCGGACTGAACAGAAGGAGAAAACGTAAGTGCCGCCAGCCGTCTCGCCAGCTACGCAGATGCGGTTCGCGCGTGCGGCCGTCCGGCGACAATGTGGTTGGCGCTTCGTCAATCCGCAACTGTTGCAGTGTTGCCTTGACGACCATTTCGCTGGCGAATTCCATGCCCGTGGTGCACAGGTCGAGGTCAACGATCGCCTCGCGCCGAAATCCGCGAAGGCCGCAATGAAAATCGCCGACGGGGGCGCCGAAGAACAACCGCCCCAAACCGCTGAGCACCGGGTTACCCAAATATTTGTGCAGGAAGGGCATGGCGCCGGGCTCGATACCGCCCGCGAACCGGTTGCCCATCACCAGATCGCAACCCTGCCGCAATTTCGAGACGAACGGGTCCAAGGCGCTAAAATCGTAACTGTCGTCCGCATCCCCCATGATCACATAGGTGCCGAGGGCGGCGGCAATTCCGGCCATCAAGGCGGCACCATAGCCACGTTGCGGTACCGTGATAACGCGGGCGCCAAGGCCGAATGCGATGGCCTGCGACCCATCGCCGCTGCCGTTGTCGGCAATGACGATCTCGCCGGCGATGCCACGGCTGTCCAGATAGTGCTTCGCTTTGCGGATGCAAATCCCGATTGTCTCGGCCTCATCCAGGCACGGCATGAGGATCGTCAGCTCGCAAGGGCGTGCCCCGGAAATCAGGGGGGAACTCTCGGGAATCTGGTTGGCAATCGCGCTTACGGGCATGGAGGTCTCACACCGGCTTGGTGGGGGGCGGCTTGGAGGTTGGCACAAGTATTTGCGGTTCGCCTTTACGTATCGTTAACCCGCGCATTTTCGCTCACGTTAACCATAACAAGGCCGCCGAACCCATGCTGCAGACGATGACATGCTAACTAATTCGTCACGTTTTGGCTCTAGCTTCCCTTCGTTTTGGTAAGCCCGATGAAACTCATCGTCCAAGTGCCCTGCTTCAATGAAGAAGCGACGCTGCTGCGGACTATTGCCGACATTCCGCGCACCATTCCCGGCATAGATGCCGTCGAAGTCCTGATAATCGACGATGGATCCACCGACCGAACCGTGGAAGTGGCGCTTCGCGCCGGGGTCGACCATGTGGTGCGTCACAAGGCAAACCGAGGTCTGGCCGAGGCGTTTCGCACCGGCATCGATGCCTGTTTGAGTCGCGGCGCTGACATCATCGTCAACACGGACGGCGACAATCAATACGCCGGCCGATCGGTTCCAGATTTGATTCGACCGATCCTCGAACATCGTGCCGATATCGTCATTGGCGACCGACAAGTCGCCAAGAACCCACATTTCGTCTGGTCGAAAAAATGGCTTCAGGCCCTGGGAAGCTTCATGGTGCGTCGCCTCTCCGGGACGGCGGTACCCGATGCGGTCAGCGGATTCCGCGCCATTTCTCGAAGTGCCGCACTGCAACTCAATATTGTCTCACCATTCAGCTATACGATTGAAATGCTGATTCAGGCCGGCAAGCAACGCATGGCCTTGGTGTCTGTGCCGGTAGAGACAAACCAGGTCACGCGCCATTCGCGTCTGTTTTCCAATGTTCCGCTGTTCATCCTGCACTCGTCGGCGACGATGTTGCGGATTTACACGATGTATCATCCGCTGCGCATGTTTTCCTACATTGGCGCAGCGCTCGCCCTTGCCGGGCTCGCTCCGATAGTGCGTTTTCTGTACTTCTACTTTTCCAGCGGTGGTGCCGGGCACATTCAGTCGCTGGTTCTCGGCGGCGCTTTTCTCATGATGGGGTTTGTCGCCATCCTTGTCGGCGTGGTCGCGGATCTCATTAATTTCAATCGACGGCTCGTTGAGTTGACATTGCACAAGGTTCGCGATCTAGAGCTGGGCACCAAGCGCGCGCCGGAATCCGAGGGCGACGCGATGCCCGAGGCGATGCCGGTGCCGCCCTCGGCTCTACATCGCTCACGAGGCCGCTGAGCGCGGAATCGCGCGATTGCAATGGTAAGTTACCAAGATAACCCGAACGCCTTGGGGACCCGCTTGAACGACGGTGCAACCGGGTTCCGCTATCTCGAATGGGCGGCGGCGGGGTTGGTCGCTTTCTTTCTGGTTGTCGGCCTACACCGGTTGTTCATCACCAATATTAATTGGGACGAATTCTACTTCCTGTCCTTTGTGTACCTGCACCGCAACGGCGATCTTGCGCTGCATCTGCAAACGTTCCATGTCCACTTTTTTTCTTGGCTGCCCTCTGTGGCGAAAAGCGAGATCACACAGATCTTTGCCGCCAGGGGAGTGGTTTGGCTCGTTAGCCTGGCCTCCACATGGCTCATCTACCGAATCGCCACGCATTTTTGCAGCCGTCTTGGCGCGCTACTCGCTGCGGTCTTCTATCTGTCGTTCACCTCTGTCATGGATCATGGCACAAGCTTTCGTGCCGATCCGTTCTGCGCGCTTTTCATTCTGGTCGCAGTCCATCTGCTGGTGAACAAGGCGGACCGGACTCCTGCGATAGCGCTGGCGGCGCTCTCCCTGGCGGTTGCGATGATGATTTCAATTAAGAGCGCGCTCTACGCTCCGACCATCGCCGTATTGCTTGTGGCGCCATTGCTGGCGAGATCCCACCAATGGGGGGCTCTTCGGACGGTCGCGATCTTTGGATTCTGTTTCATCGGATCGTTGGCCGGCTTGTATTTTTTGCATAGTCTTAGCCTTGCGCCCACACCTTCGGCTAGCGCTGGCTCTTATGTAACCTCCGCGGGCAGCAAGACATTGGGTGCGGGGATATTGGTCCCGGCCTGGCCTTTTGTTGTGCGGGCCATAGCCGGCAATCCGCTCACGTGGACTCTGATTTTCTACGGTCTATGGGTGACCGGCCGGCGCCTGTTCACGGTTGGCCGGCGGATAGAAGCCGCGATGGCCCTGGCTCTCGCTCTGCCGTTGCTCTCTCTCCTGGTCTATCGGAATGCTTTTCCCTATTTCTTCGTTTTTCTGATGCCAACCGCGGTTATCCTGGCCTCGATCGCAGTCGATCATCTAGCGGCTTTGGCCACGGTGCCGCGCGGCCGGGTGATCTTCGCTGCGTTGGCGGGGACTCTGGCACTAACCACCGTTACGTTTGCCACCAACTACGCACGGAAATTGCCGGACCAGACGGTGGTTCAGGCAGAGACGGTGCGTCTCGTGCACGCAATGTTTCCCGAACCGGTGCCCTACATCGATCGCAACTCGATGATTTCGTCGTTCCCAAAGGTTGGGTTTTTCATGAGTAGCTGGGGACTCGAGTCCTACCGAGCGGCGAAGCGGCCGATCATGGCAGGGTTGATCGCACAATACGCACCGCCTCTGCTAATCGCCAATTCTCCAGCGCTTGATCTCTCAATAGCTATGCCTTCGGACCAAAAAGACAATCCATATAGCCTCTTCCAGGAAGACTTTGAGTTCTTGAGAGAGAATTATGTGCATCATTGGGGCGCCGTATATGTGGCTGGCAAACGGTTGGAATTGCCGGCCGGCGCGGAGCCACAGACTTTCGAGATTCTCATAACCGGCACGTATACCCTGGAGACCGACGGGTCTGTCGATATTGACGGGGAGTCCATGGCGCCGGGATCGCACGTCACGTTGACGCGCGGATCACACACCGTCACGGCAGCAGACAGCGCGGCGCGGCGTGTGATCTTGCGCTGGGGGCGCGATCTTTTTGTCCCGGCAGACCGGCCGTCGGCGCAACCCCTCTATATCGGCCTGTGAGCCCGGAGGGTCATGTGGCAGGGCGCATTTGGCTGGTTACGTCCAGCTTTCCAAGATGGCCTGGCGATCCGACATCGCCCTTTGTGTTGCAACTGGCGCGAGACTTGGCAGACCGCGGTTGGCAGGTGGAGGTGTTGGCACCGCATGCCGCGGGCTTGCGCCGTCGCGAAACCCTGGGGGGCATACCGGTAACACGGTTTCGTTATTTCTGGCCGGCCTCGCAGCAGACCGTCTGTTATCGCGGCGGGGCGTTATTCAACCTGCGTCGGGAGCCAGCTAATTGGCTCAAATTACCGGCTTTGATCGTCTGTCAGTGGTTTGCGCTTTGGCGGCTGATGCGGTCCCGCCCGTGCGATGTTATCCATGCACATTGGATTCTTCCGCAGGGTTTCGTCGCGTTGATTGTTGGCCGCATGTGCGGCATTCCGGTGGTTGTCACGACCCACGGAAGCGATGTCTTCGCGTTACGCGGCCGCATGTGGACTTGGTTGAAGCGTTTGGCATTGCGCGGTGCCACCGCGGTCGGCATCAACAGCTCGGCGACGGAAGCGGCGGTGCGTGCCATTGCCCCTGGCCTACATGACCTGCGCCGTATTCCCATGGGCGTTGCGAAACCGGATGTTGTCGTTCCACGAGTGCAAGGCGACCGACCGGTATTGCTTTTCGTCGGTCGTCTGGTGGCGCAGAAAGGTGTGGTGGATTTGCTGGAAGCGCTGGCGATCCTGAGTACGGATTGGCCGACCGCCTGCGCCGTGATCGTGGGCGATGGGCCGGAACGGGTATACCTTGAAAAGCGCGCGAAAGATCTGAAGATTGGCGAACGCGTGCGCTTCGCCGGCAGTGTCGATCCGGTCCGCGTTGCCGAGTATCTGGCCGCGGCGGATGTATTCGTTGCGCCGTCAAAAGCGACGTCCGAGGGTGCCGCGGAAGGCCAAGGTCTGGCCATCATAGAGGCGATGCTGGCAGGCATACCTGTCGTTGCTAGCCGCAGTGGCGGCGTGGTGGATGCCGTGCGTCCGGAAGAGACCGGCTTGCTGGTAGACGAGGGGGCACCGGCGCAAATTGCCGTCGCGGTGGCCCGGCTGCTGCGGGATCGCGGCTTGGCCGAGCGGCTGTCTACTCAGGCGCAGGCGATGGCCGCCGAAACCTACACCACCGACCGGACCGCCGATGCATATTCGCGCCTTTTTGCGGATGTATTAGCCCGCACGCCGAAACGTTCTGGCCCATAGCGCGGAGACGAGCGCCGTCAGGGCGCGGCGCTCGGCCGTCACCATACACAGCCCCACGCCCGCCAGCAGCAGAACTAACCACGCCACGGCCAGGGCCCACCACGGCCCGGCGCCGACGCTCTCCATCATGACGTAGGCGAACAGAGCAATCGCCACAACGATGCCTGGCCGTATGACCGCAAGACCAATTGTGATGCCCTCACGGCGGCCGACCAGGCCCAGCAGGCACACGGCCCAAAGGCTGAGACCGGCCCCGGCGCCGGCAACGGCGCCAACGGGACCCATGATCGACGACAGCACGGGGACCGCAACAACCATGACGGCGGCGCCGGCCAGCGCCGATAACCCAGCCGCACCATAGCGTTCGCGGACCAAGAGCAATGGACTGAGGGCGGTCGCCGCTGTCAACGGCAACAGCAGCCACAGTGCCGGTCCAAGCAGTGTGCCGGCGACGCCGTATCCGGGTCCGAATACGCTCACTGTCAGCCAGGGTCCGATCGCCATTCCAGCCAATCCCAAGGCGGCGGCAAGAATGAACGCAAGGCGCAACATGGCGTCCGCATAGCGTACACCGCTGCCATCATCGCGCGCCTTGGCGCGGCTAAGCACCGGCAATGCCGAGCGACCAATGGCCCACGGCAAATTGCAAAGCAGAACAAGTGCCTGCATGGCCAGCGCCAGTTGGCCGACGCTGGCCTTGTCTATCGAGATCTGCGCGTAAATCACCAGGGGGCCTTGCAGAAGCCACCCGGAAAATAATCCGGCCATGCCAGCCAGCATTCCCCTGACCAGCACAGAACCCGAGGGCCGCCATGCTGATATTCCTCGCAGCACCGCAAGATGGCGGCGAATCAATGCTAGTCCGCGCATGCCCTGCACGATTTGTATGGCGGCGTGCAGAATGGCAATCTCCAGCACACTGCCTCCGGCGGCAAGGATCGCCAGGCCAACCCCAACTTCGGCGGGGCGAAACATCGCTTCTTGCCGGAACGCCAGATGCGAAATCTCGAACGCCGCGAATATCTCGTCGGCCATGACGGCCATGGCGCGACCAACCAACGCGAGCGAAAAAACACCCAACAGCAACCGCACCGCTGGCTCGGCGTTGATCGTCCAACCGATTCCGGCGCACAACGCTGCCGCGAAAAGCGTCAGCGGTCCGTGTAGCACAAGAATTTGAATCGCTAGTGCCTGGCCGCGTGCCCGGTCCTGGCCGGCCTCGCGTGCCAGGAGGACGGCAAAGCCGAGGGAAGTCAACGGAACGAATACGGTGTACCAGGATTGTCCATAAGCCAGTAGACCGTATAACTCCGGTCCGAGCATGCGTGCCAGGACGATGACATAGGCTGCTCGCAAAACGTTGGCAACCGAACGCGCGGCAAAGAAATAGCCGGCGTTGGATATAATCGATTGGATGTCGCGCACTTTCAGAACCGTAGGAGAAATTGGCTTCCAACAACCGACATCTCGTGTGGCGATCGTTGGGCGACGAAATCCTGTACTGCGCGCTTGACCGAATACGTTCCTTCTTCGTCTTGCCAGGTGTAATCGTCACCGGCGAGCATCCCTCCCGGTTTGATTTTCGGTGCCCACGCCTCAAGGTCCGTGAGGACCGCTTGGTACGAGTGATCGGCGTCAACGTAGACCCAGTTCAAGGCGGCATCGTCGAAGCGTGAAGCCGCGCTTACCGAGTCGAGACGGTGAATATGCACACACGGGTCGTTGGCAAAACGATGCACGACGTCTTGATGAATCCGGTCCATGTCGTTCTGGTTCCGCGCGGCTGAGCCGCCATACCACCGCTGCGGATATGAGGGCACGAAACGCCACGGGTCTATGAGATGCAGAGCGTGCAATCGTTCGGTGGCGCGGATGCGTTCGGAAAAATCGCCCTTCCACACGCCGATCTCCGCACAGACCGCATTTTCTGGAATGGTCTGTAGGATAGCTGCCCGGCGGTCACCCCGAAGTTTGCGAAATGCCGCGCTAGCAAGTCTAGGCAGCTTCATTGGCTACATTTCTAACTGGTTGGGGTCGAATCGGGCCAAGTCACAGAGTTCGGCATACATGGACCGCGTCTCGGTATCCAGTTGGATTTCGGAGCGTGATCGATGGAGCGTAGTATCAGGAAAACCTGTATCGACCTGGGCACCCGTAAATTCGGCGAGCCGGGGGAGAAACATCCTATCAAACAACTGCGCATAGTGGATGAACATCCACCGGCCGTGTTTCTGCTGCCGATTGAGGATGTGCCCATACATAAGTCGCCATAATTCCAGCAATCCATCGGTGGGAATGTACATTCCACGCAAGTACGGCTGAATACGGCATTCCTTGGCGATGCTGGCAGCTGTTTCCGCCGGATGGCGAAAAATGCACAGGAATACGGTTCGCTCCAAATCGAGGTGCGGCCGCCACACCGGCAATGTGTAACTGAATCGGGGATCTTTGAAGCAGAACGGTGCTTGGGCGGTTAGCGTGCTAATCTGCGTTTCAGTTGTCCCATTGCCGCGGATAACGGCGGATAGCGGGACCGGCATCAACCATGCCTGGCCACGGCGATGAAGTGCCCGCGCGCTCTGCCAGGGCACGCCCAGTGATCGCGCAATCCGCAGCACGGGCTGTTGAAGCCGTTGTCCGAGCGGTAGGGAAGATTCAAGAATTTGCTCGTTGATGGCATTGATCTCAAGCCCTTCGAAGAAACCCTTCGGGTTGCTGTCGCGTGGCGGTAGGTAGTCGGTACCGATGAAGTAGCTGCTGTGCGCCAAGGTGCCGGCAAGCATACTGGTGCCACTACGCCCAGCGCCGGCGATGATCACGTTTTTCATCGCCGCACTGTAGTCGTTGGTGCAATTGGTTCAGAAACCTTCCGGGCGAGTAGTGTGCGGTAGATACTAGAGTATTGTGCCCTGCGGCACAGGCGAAGAAGAGGATCGCGTTCAGTTCCCAGCAAATGAGCGCCCTCCGTCACGGCATGCGCCAGAACAACCCTGTTCAACAACGCCAGTCGTCCCAATGGTCCTTTTGCCATACGGGCTCTCGAAACGCCGCTACCGGCGCTTCTCGCCAGCAACCAGTCAACGGTCAAACGATCCCGCGGCACAAAGTGGCGGACGCGCATCGGCGGGACATAGATGATCCGTCCACCACGCGCGCGCAAACTACGAAATAAGGCACTTTCTTCGTCCGATAGTAGCGACGTGCCCTTGCGGCCGAGATTTTCCGAAAAACGCAGGTCGCCTAGCGCGCCCCGGCGCAGCGCCATGTTGGCCCCGAAGGGAAGGCGATTTCCTGGAAACACCTGTCTGTTAGCGCCGAGATCGAGGATTGAGTAATATCCCTCCACTCCTGGACCAAGCCAATCTGGGCGTTGGGTCTCGAACTCGGGCTCGATTGGTCCGCCGACGGCTGCCGCCTCCGGATGGATGTCAAAGGCGTCGGCAATGGCGGCCAGCCAGCCTGGACTCGGTACAGCGTCGTCATCAAGGAAAGCTAAAATATCGCCGCGCGCTGCGGCAATTCCGGCGTTGCGCGCCCGCGATAGGCCTTGCTCTGGCTCGTGGAAATAGGCAACGGGCAACACAAATTGCAGGTCTTTCGAGCAACGACGGACCGCGTCGGCTGTATCATCGCTGGAGTTGTTGTCGACAACGATGATTTCGGCCCTTGGCGGATGTTCTTGGTCTTGGAAAGCCATCAGGGCGCGGGCAAGCAGGGTTGCTCGGTTGTACGTACATATGATGACGCTGATCTGCGGCGTATCCATTGTCAGTGCCGGGTACGGGGTGTGGAGCCCGCGGGGCTCTGTTGGGCCGTGCCGCTTGTCTCGTCGTCGGCCACCATAAAGCCGCGCAGGAATCCGCAATTCCAAGCCATCAGACCGAGACAGATACCCGGCGCCAAGGCAAGGAACAGAAGCCGCTGTCCTTTGCCTCGTCGCAACCGGGCATAGATTAGAACCAGCTTGGCCGCCCACAGACCCAGCGCCAGGGGCCAGTAGCGCGCTGCCGCCGAGCCGCGCAACGGCACCCGCCGGCGACAGCGAACCGACCAGAGGCCCAACCAAAAAAGGTGTGAAAGACAGTGGCGCAAACCAGGAATGTTCACATGGCCGCCGCGAGCGCCCGCGCAGAACCAATTGCGCAAACCGGCATCCCGTAACTTAGCTGCTAATAGAGAATCTTCTCCGGCCTCGAAGTCCTCGTCAAAGCCCCCGGCGCGGCGAACATCAGCGGTTCGCACGAACATGTTGGCCGATGCACCGCCTTGCACCTCACCATCGGGCAAGTAGGAATGCACGCTGCTGAATTCGGTGGTCCACAGGCACAGGCCCCAATAGCCGCCGCTGACTTCATAGTCGAGAGACCCGACAACGAAGCGGTTCGGCGCCGCGCAGGCGGCGTCGAGCAATGCGGCGAGCCATCCCGGTTTGGGCACCACGTCGCTATCCAGAAAGGCGACCCATTCGGTGCGCACCTCCCGCAACCCCAGGTTTCGCGCCGTGCCGGCAAACATTCTTTGAGACCGGTGGAGGACCTGGACATCGGGGTAGGCGTGCGCCAGAGACTCGGTTGGATCCGATGAACCACTGTGGGCAACGACAATAGCCATGGGCCGCGGTGTCTGGTTCTGCAGCGCTTCGATCACCTGTGGCAAGTACGGACCAGGTCCATACGCCGGGATCACGACTGTCACGTCTGCTTTCGGCACCGGTATCATCCGTTTAGAAGAAGCTTAAATTCCAGCAGATAGTTTTGCCCACTTTTGCTGCCAACGCCAGGCATCGCCGATCTGTGTATCGAGGTCCGCCCGTTTCGGGGTCCAGCCAAGCACCTGCCGCGCGGCTGTGGCGTCGGCGACGAGCTTGGCCGGGTCGCCAGGCCGCCGAGGGCCCATACGGACCTCAAAGTCGCGCTGCGTTACGCGGTGCACCGCGTCGACAACCTCGCGCACGGAAAAACCACGTTGGTTGCCAAGGTTAAAAACGCCCGTCCCACCGTCGCCCTCGAGATGGCGCAGGGCAAGCACGTGCGCGTCGACAAGATCGGACACATGGATATAGTCTCGGATGCAGGTGCCGTCCGGCGTGTCGTAGTCCTCGCCAAAAATGCTCATGTGGTCGCGCTGCCCAACGGCGGCCTGATTGGCGATCTCGATTAAATGCGTGGCGATTTTGGTGGTCTGCCCGCTCCGCGCTTGCGCATCGGCCCCGGCGACATTGAAGTAGCGCAGCGCGATATAGTTGAAATCGTGGGCCTGGGCCGTGTCGCGCAGCACCCACTCGGTCATCAGCTTGGATGTACCGTACGGATTGATTGGTGCCAGCGGCGCGTTCTCCGAAATCGGCACCGTCTCGGGCATGCCGTAAACCGCCGCCGTCGATGAAAAAATGAACCGCTTAACCCCGCGGGTGACGCAGGCCTGGATGAGCGCGTGGCTGGCGCATGTGTTGTTGCGGTAGTACTTCAGCGGATCGCTGACCGATTCCGGCACGATGATGCTGCCGGCGAAATGCGCCACCGCGGAAATCTTGTGGTCGCCAAGGACGGTATCTACGAGCTGGCTGTCAGCCACGTCGCCCTGCACAAACGGCACGTCATCGGCCACGGCCGAACGCCGGCCGGTCGAGAGATTATCTATAACGACGACGGCGTACCCACTTTCGTGAAAGGCAAGAACGGCGTGGCTGCCGATATAGCCGGCGCCGCCGGTGACGAGCACGGTCTCTTTCCGCATCAGGGCCTCTTTGTTGTTGGTATTTGGGTGGTTTGGGCCGCCCCGTCTCGCCAATCGAGCACTAAGCCGACCGCCCACCAGATTACCCAAGTGCCTATAATTGCCACATATCCGTCAATCGCATAGTGCCAGGCAAGATGAATCGATCCGACCAGAAGGATGAGAAGATACAGGCCGGACAAGATGCGGGCGAAGGGGCCGAGGCGCCAGGTGGCCAAGACCATCAGCGTCCCCATGGACAGATGCATGCTCGGCATGGCTGAGATGCCGGCGGCGAGGTTCACTTCGCCAGCTCCGAAAATCCGCCACAGGTCCGCTTGCGCGTGTAGGGCGAGCACCGGTGCGGACTCCGCGGCGCTGTTGAGATACGCCAACAGCGGCGCGTACGGGTCTGGTTCGACAACGAAGGCGCCATAGTAGGCCGGCCCGGCCGAGGCAAAGAATGTTGCCATCACCGCACCGAGCAGCGCCCAGGACAATACAAACGTGGTGAGAAACCGCACCCGTTCGGCATGGAGGCTGAAGGCCTGCCAAAACTGCAACATCATGAGCAGCCAAAACCAGAGCGGGCCATAGGCCCAATCGATCCAGTGGGTCACCTGGGCCGCGCCGAGGAGCGGCTGCAACAATGCCCAGGGTGCTTCGCCCCCATGGAGACGGGTATCGAGGATCGCCAACCGCGCATCCCAGTCGAAGGGCGCGATGGCTGGAATCATCGTTTTCATCGACGTATAGGCAGACAAGACCAACGGCAGCAAGATCAGCGCCGGCACGGCGGTAACAACGCGCCGGCCGATCGCAAAGTTCCCGATCAAATCGTTCCACACCGGGCGCAACGGGCGCGCCGGTCGCTCGCGTATCAGTGTCCAGCCAATACGCAGAACGATGTAGATAACCGCGAGGTTGAGAAAGAAAGCAAGTTGCACATTGCCATAAATCCCGAACCGCAGCTTCTGACCCACCACCTCTGCCGTCACAAGTGCGGCAACCAGGCAAATCAGACTCGCGCCAACGAACCACGCTTGCGTATGCAGAATGCGGGCGGTGGTGTCCCCAAGGTGCCGAACAAACGCAGGAGCGAGCGGATCGGCCCCGGCTAGCCGGGGGGACGCGTCGACACTAAGCCGCCGCCGATCATCCTTGCTCGCCAATATTTCCCCCAACAAGAAAGTCTACGCCGTCGCCAAAAGCCGTCGCTGGCGTAAACTTCAACACCATCCAGCACATTTTTTTTATGCTCTTCTCGATTGGATGTCCAACTGTCGTCGTTGGTTACCTGTCAGGTGTCCACTGTCTACCTAACTCAGGTGACTTGCTGGTGATATCCTTTAGCGGCCGATCGTCGGTATCGACGACGAAGGCAGTTGGGGATGTTCTGGCTACCGATCATTTCAATTTTGTAACAGATTATCCAGACCGAGCGGCGCATAGGACTAGATTGCTAGGCGCAAGACTCGCGCGAAACGGATAAATCTCCTGCGAACATGCAATTGATGAGTGCCGCCGGTAACGCCCCGGTTTGCGCCTGATTTAGTTAGATTGCGGTCGTTGACTTGAGAAGGCGTTGAATTTATTGGCTTCCGTGCCATCCCGCGGAATTGATCGGAGCGTCCTCGATTTAGGGCACGACCGTCATCGGGACGTGATTGTCATACATACTCGTGTCTGCATATGACCGAGCCAGCCGGGCGCAGATTGACGCTGCAATCACGCCCCGTTTGATACCCAGTAAGCTCGCCAGCAACGCGGCCACACCGAACGATGGCAACGACCTGGATGCGCTGACTGCCTTCGGCGGGCATCAGGAGTTTTGTTAATACAGGGAGACAATGTGATGAAAACAAAGCAAAATTTCTTTATTAAGTTCTGGCGCGACGTTCGCGGGATTTCATCCGTTGAGTACGCTTTGCTGCTCGCGTTTGTCGGGATCGGCATCGTTGGTGCCGCCGGTCTGCTCAGCGACGCGGTGCAGGGCGAGATGTCCGGGACAGCAGACTGTCTCACTAGCACCGCCTTGTGCGAATGATTGATTGAGCCGGTTGGCCGGGTCGCCTTAGAAGCGGTGGCCCGGCGGCGGGTCTGACGCTGGTGCGCATCTATTGCGGCCGGCGGGACGTTCGCTCCTCCGGAGATGATCATGAGGTCACGCGCATTCGTTGTGCTTGGGGCGGCGTTTGCCCTTGCGGCGGTGTCCGTTTACCTGGCACGCGCCTGGATGGTCGAACAGGCCGGGCAGGCTGGTCCTGTGGCATCGGCGCCGTCTGCACAGATGCCTGTTGCACGGATCGTGGTCGCCGCCGGCCCGATGCCATACGGTAGCAAGATTCTCCGGCACGAATTGCGGTTGGCCGAGTGGCCGGCCAGTTCGGTGCCGCAGGGGGCGTTCACCAGTTTGGACGAGGTGGTCGGCGCCAAAGATACGGGCGCCGCCGGGCGCGTCGTCCTACGCTCGCTGGGGCGTGACGAGCCGGTCCTCAAGAACAAGATCTCCGGCTTTGGGGCACGGGCAAGTCTTTCCACCCTCATTGCCCCGGGGCAGCGCGCGGCAACGATCCGCGTCAACGATATCAACGGTGTCGCCGGCTTCGTGTTGCCGGGCGACCGGGTCGACGTGCTGCTCACCCGCGGCGTGGGCGGTGGTGCGGCGCGGCGGGATTTGGTCACCGACGTCTTGTTACAGAGCATGAAGGTCCTGGGTATCGATCAGGATGCGAACGCGGAACGCGAGCAGCCGGTCGTGGTGCGTGCCGTGACCCTGGAAGTCACCCAACCGGAGGCCCAAAAGCTCACGCTAGCGCAAAAGCTCGGCACGCTTTCCCTGGCCCTGCGCCACGCCAACGCCACGGATTCCCTGGCGCCCCGCACGATCACGGCGCGAGATTTGCCGTTTCGCACGTCGGCCGTTGCGGTCGCCGTGCCGGATTTTCCGGCGCCGCATGGGCCGGTTGTGGAGGTCAAACCGGCACCGGCACGACCGCCAGGCTCGTCGGTTCGTATTGTCCGCGGTCTGGATGTTTCCGTTTATGAGGTGATTGTCGAAGAGACGCCTGTCGGGGCTGGGCCGTCGCGGGTCATCAAGATGCTCGCGCCGCCGTCCGCTGTGAAGCTGAACGCGTCGGGGTCCAAACTTCCCTTACCCCGCGCTCAATTGGAGGCAGCGTCGCCATCACCGTACGTTCCGACGCGGGTTTTGCGCGGGTCGGGAGAAAATGGATGATCGCGCCAGGCCGCGAGAGCAAGCGCCTGGCGCCCATGGTGCTGGAACTCGGCCTGGCCGTTCTATGCCTCGTCGTGCTGCTGCTGGCGCAACCGGCCTGGGCGCAACTAAGGGCAACCGTGCGCGGCGCCGACGCCGTGCATGCCGGCGAATTCGTCGTTCCCATCGACAAGTCGCAGGTACTGCAACTCGACGCGCCTTTCACCGAGTTATTGGTCGGCAATGCGGAAATTGCCGACGTTCTGGCCTTGAGCGACCGGACGATCTATGTGCTTGGCCGGACGCAAGGGTCGACCAGTCTCACGATCTATGGCCGGGACAAGAGGCTGATCGCCGTTGTCGACCTGGTCGTCACACCCGATATCGGCAGCTTGAAAAGCCGATTGCACGATCTTCTGCCGGACGAAAGGATCGAGGTCCGCTCGATCAACGGCTCGGTGACGCTCAGCGGCACAATCTCCAGCGCCGCGCGCGTTGCCGCCGTTCTCGCCATCGCCGAACGCTTTGCGCCCGGTAGGGTCACAAATCTGTTGTCCGTCGATGGCAGCCAGCAGGTCATGCTCAAGGTGCGCTTCGTCGAAGTTTCGCGTTCGGTGATGAAGGAGCTTGGCCTTAACTTCGATTTATTCAGCGGTGATTTTTCAATTACTTCTGGTGACACATTCCTGACCAACCCCGAGGTGTTGTTGGGGAGGAGCGATGTGTTCACGTTGGCTAATAATGCGTTCACGGCGGGCCTGTTTTCGGGAACCTTGGGTAGCGCCGGCCTGTTGGTGCTTTTCGAGGCGCTGGAGACCAAGGGAGTTGCCAAGACATTGGCCGAGCCGAATCTCATCGCCCTGTCCGGCGATACGGCAAGCTTCCTGGCCGGCGGCGAATTCCCCATCGAGGTTGCGCAAAGCGGTGCGACGTCCAGCGCCGCCGCCGCGATCACCATCGAATTCAAGGAATTCGGCGTCTCCTTGGCATTTACGCCGACGGTGCTGGCCGGTGGGCTGATCAACCTGGTTGTCAGTCCTGAAGTCAGTGCCTTGGACTTTTCCGTTGCGCGCAATGGCGTGCCGGGGCTTACCACCCGGCGGGCAAAGACCACCGTGGAGTTGCGCGACGGGCAGGCCTTCGCCATTGCCGGTTTGCTACAGGAGGATTTCCAGGATTCCGTCCGGCAGGTGCCAATACTCGGCGACCTTCCGGTTCTGGGTGCCTTGCTGCGCAGCAGCGAGTTTCAGCGCAAGGAAACCGAGCTGGTCATTATCGTCGAGCCGCATCTGGTCAAACCGGCGCCTGCGGGATCTTTGGCGACACCCGCCGATAGCTTCGTCCCGCCGGACGAGCTCGATTTGTGGCTTTACAGCCGCGTAGAAGGCCCCGAGTCAGGCCGCCCAGAGGCCGGAAGCCAGATGTTGGCGCGTGACGGTGCCGGCGGCGTGGATGGCCGGTTCGGCCATATTATCAAATGAACGCCAGGGGCCGGCCAGTGGCGGGACGGCTGGTTCTTCTGACCGTCGCCGCATCCA
>Ga0209633_10002933_pt1 | contig 16046 bp, 12 predicted proteins | sample Cruoilmetagenom1_FD_187290 | JGI IMG/M metagenome (GOLD analysis project Ga0209633, IMG submission 187290) | Oil polluted marine microbial communities from Coal Oil Point, Santa Barbara, California, USA - Sample 1 (SPAdes) (version 2) | ecosystem: Environmental > Aquatic > Marine > Oil seeps ... | reverse complement strand
GAGGGTCTTGGCGAGTTTTTTAGCCGCAGCGTCAAGATCGCGCATATTTTCTGCGTTGTTAACCATCTTTAGGGTTTTAATCAGGCCGCCCAGTGCCTTGAATATCCCCCAGCCAATCATAATCCAACCGATAGCAAGCAGCACAGCATCTATCGCAAAGCCAACCCCATAAAAATGCGACGCCGCCCATGCAGCCAACACCACAACAATAGAAATGATAGCTGTCGCTGTCAGCGCTTCCTTAAAGGCTTTGGCGATGTCTTTCTTACTTATATATTTCGGGCAACGCTTGAGAACGTAGAACAGTTTTTTGGGAAAACTATCAAGGTCCTTGAATTGTGTGTTGTCGGGGTCGATGTCGATCCCTACGACGTCTTCTGCGCCTTGCAATTGGCTTGGGTCGATCTCTAAATTCTTGATGCTTCCCGATGTTTCGCTAGCTTGAACAAGCGGTAGTACCTGCGCAGTCAAACGCCCTGCGTGGACATAAGATAGCGCCCGCTCGATGACTGATTGGTCGCGGCCATCATAGGCAAAACAGCCTTCAATATATTCTATGACATAGCGTAGCCGCGCCATGCCGCCGCTGGCCAGATAGGTAAGGCCCGCAATTGTGCTATTGGTCTTAGCTGTCTGGAAAGTGTCTAGGTGACGCCCAAGTTGGTCAAATGAGTCTCGCGGGCCAATGATCAAATGCCCGCCATCATTTAGCCGAATGGCAGCCTTACCATCTTGCAGGGCGTAAAATTCGCGCTGGATAGTTCTGGTCATAAAGTTGCTCATCGCATTATGCTCGCTTCCACATCTACACTCCAAGCCCCCGAAGCACCATAAGCAGGTTTATTTTATCTCGCAAGGGGGCGTGTTCTTTGGGGCATGAAAAAAATCTATACACGCGTAAGAGAAGAAGTGTTTGACATTTTCATAAACTTAGGTTTCATATTAACATGGCGGGCTGGGGCCTAAACGGTCTTTAGTTATAGTTTGTAATGGAATTTTGTATGTATTTACGTGACACACGACACTCTTTGAAAATGGTTGGCGCCGCGTTAGCTGCGATTTTTTTACTAAGTGCTTGCGAGACAACGCCAGAACCAGAGCCTTATGTTTTTGATACGGAGCCAGAGCCCACAGTAGATATTTCAGAGATGAATGTTGAAATTTACGAAGAGCCAGAACCAATAGAAACCGTTGATGTTAATGAATTGTCTCCTGAGGAGTTCGAAGCCTTAATGGGGTACCCCAAGCCAGGAAGCGAGCCAGAGGTTCCAGAAGATGCGCCTGTTAAGCCGCCGAAAATAAAATTAACACCGCTGCAACTAGCTGCGAAGGCGCAAACGCCTGACCGCGCCATCAAAATTCTTAGTGAAGCGACCATGAGCGCTGACGTAAAAACTGCGCTCGACGCGGCCTACACCGAAAAGCTTGATGTTGATCTCGCTAACGGCAACAATAAAGGCGCGGCGCAAGCTATGGTTTATTTGGCTAAGCTTGATTTACAGGATACGTCTAAGGCTGGGCAAATTGGCGCGCTAAAGAAATTTATCCGTGCAAGCGAAACTGACCCTGAAAATGAAGAGGCGAGTGCTAAAGTCGAATCATTGCGTAAAGGCTTGAAAAGCTATGCAGGTAAACGTCATAAGGAAGCTGTATCATTCTTCGTTGCTCAAGATTTTAGCGCGGCGGCACGTATCTGGGAGGATGTATTAGTTATTGATCCAAACAACAGCGCGGCTGCCAACTGGTACAAAGAGGCCAAAGCGTCGTCGTCACGTTAAACTCATACTAATGTCGTAGTTTTCCCAATTTTTTTTTGATAGTCATAATTGTGCCTTAGTTTGTTTTTAGCAAAACAACATTAGGCAGCCAAATTGGTCTTATTCTTGCAAGGCAGCTCTTGGTTTATTAGCGTTGACTCATATATTAGCATTGACTCATATAAGGCCAGCGCGATAGGTATAAAGGTAAAGGTTTTCGGGGAAGCATGACGATTATGACAACAGCGCTAGGCTTAGAGCATCTTGGAGAGCCGCATTCTGGTGAAAGTCCCTGCGGCCCTGATCTCGAATACGAAGCCGATTTCATCAAACTTGGAGAAATGATTGCACCGCCTAAGGCAGGTATGGTTGCGAGTAATGACGATGAGGAAGAGGGCTGTGATTGGCAAGAGGGCAAGGCCCTTGGGCTCGGGCTTGCCGCTAAAACCCGCGACCTTCGTGTCATTGTGAGACTCTGCCGTTGCTTAGTCGAGACAGATGGCCTTGAAGGTTTAGGTGCGGGCATTTCAATCTTGCGGGTTTTAGTCGAAAGTTTGTGGGATGACGTGCATCCTCAGTTGGATCCAGATGATAATATGGATGTGACTATACGCCTTAATTCTTTGGGGTTGATGGATTCGCCAGAATTGATTTTGGCGCTTGACCGCGCACTTCTAGCAACGACCAAAGTGGGCATGGTTGCTACTCTGCGCGACATTGAAATCGCAACGGGGAAGCGCGCAGCTGAGTCGGATGACGAACAAAGTCTGTCAGCTGGCGTTGTCGGCGCGGCCTTTGTGGAGGATGATCCGATTTTACTTATGGCACGCAAGCATGCTGTGGATCAATCATTGGCAAATTTAACTGGCATAGTCTCCGCTTGGAACAATAGTGTAGCAGCGTTAGCAGCGTCTCGTGCGGAGAGGGAATTAAGTTTTGATGCGGGCGAGTCTCCACAGTTCCAAGACTTGGAGAAAAAGCTTACCTATATCTCTAAGCAAATGGCAGAACGTCTTCCTAAGGAAGCGCAAGAAGCTGATAGCGGGGAGGTTGCGATTGGCACGGAAGTTGCATCGAAAGCAGGTATCACAAATCGTGCTGATGCTGGGAGAGAAATTGATAAAATTATACAGTGGTTTCGTCACAACGAACCGTCAAGCCCTGTCCCAGTAATGTTGGCACGGGCAAAGTCTATGATTTCAATGTCGTTTTTGGATATTGTTGAAGGTTTAGGTGACAGCGGGCTCAATGAAGTGCGAAAAGGTGCGGGTAAATCATCGGGGTTAGACGAAGAATAAAATAGTAGGTATATGAAAAGTATAATAAAAAATTAATAAAGACTTGAGTGAGGTAACGATTGTGTTTATATCTCACTACAGCAAAAACGGGATATTATTATGGCAAGAGAAAGTAGTCAGAAGTTTATTGGACGTAATCGTCCTCCACGCGTTCAGCTCGAATATGATGTTGAGCTCTATGGCGCTGAAAAAAAGATACAGGTTCCTTTTGTAATGGGTGTAATGTCTGATTTATCAGGCCTTAATTCCGACAAACTGCCGCCAGTAGCTGACCGCAAAGCCGTTGATATTCAAGCGGAAAATTTTGATGCGCGCCTTAAGTCTATGAAGCCGCGCGTTCGCTATAAAGTTCCTAATAAATTAACTGGCGAAGGGTCAATTGTATGTGATTTGACTTTCGAAAGTATGGAGGAATTTTCTCCGGCGGAAGTCGCTAAAAAAGTTGAACCGCTTAGTAAACTTTTAGAAGCGCGCACGGAACTTGCTAACCTTGTGACCTATATGGATGGCAAGACGGGTGCCGAAGATTTAATCGCGAAGATTTTGAACGATCCTGCGCTTTTGAAATCATTGGCTTCTAAAGCGAAGACTGAAGAAGAAGACTAAAGTCCAAAATATATAAAAATTGTTGACGAAGATAGGTATAAATAATGGCTAAAACCGAAACACAAAAACAACAAGAGGCTGGGGCCGAAGAATTAGCGCCGGACGATTTTAACGCATTGCTTGAAAAAGAATTCAAGCCTAAAACTAGCACGGCAAAATCAGCGGTTGAGCGCGCCGTGCAAACTTTGGCAGAGCAAGTATTGGCGGAAACAACGCTGATTTCTGACGATGCAGTCGAAACGATTAAGGCTATGATTGGCGAAATTGACAAAAAGCTTTCTGAGCAGGTCAATGAGGTTATTCATCATTCTGACTTCACTGAGATTGAAGGCCGCTGGCGTGGACTTCATTACCTTGTCAATAATACTGAAACTGACGAGCTACTTAAAATCAAAGTGTTTAATATCACGAAAAAAGACTTGCTAAAAACCTTGAAGAAATACGAGGGTACGGCCTGGGATCAAAGTCCAATTTACAAACAGTTCTGTGAGTATGAATATGAGCAATTCGGCGGTGAGCCTTATGCGTGTATCGTTGGGGATTATTACTTTAACCACAGCGCTCAAGACGTTAAACTGTTGGGTGAAATGGCGAAAGTTTCAGCGTCTGGGCATATGCCATTTATCTCGGCGGCGGATCCATCACTGATGCAAATGGAAACGTGGTCAGAGCTGTCTAACCCGAAGAGTATTGCTGGTATCTTTTCAACACCCGAATATGCAGCGTGGAGATCATTGCGTGATAGCGAAGATGCTCGGTATTTAGGGCTTGCTATGCCGCGCACATTGGCGCGCATCCCTTATGGCGAAAAGACTGACCCTGTTGAAGAGTTTAACTTTGAAGAAGATACAGAAGGCGCTGATTCAAGCAAATATGTTTGGTCGAATGCTGCCTATGCTATGGCGGTTAATATCAACCATGCGTTCAGCCAATATGGTTGGTGTTCACGTATCCGCGGCGTAGAAAGTGGTGGCCGTGTTGAAGGCTTACCTGTGCATACATTCCCGTCCGACGACGGCGGTGTGGACATGAAAGTGCCAACAGAGATTGCGATTTCAGATCGCCGCGAGCAAGAGCTTGCTAAGGGTGGCTTTATGCCGCTAATTCACAAGAAGAATACAGACATTGCTGCATTCTTGTCGGCGCAATCTTTGCAAACGCCGCAAGAATATGATGATGCTGATGCAAGTGCGAACGCGCAGTTGTCAGCGCGCCTGCCGTATCTTTTTGCGGCCTGCCGTTTCGCACATTATCTGAAATCTATTGTTCGTGATAAAATCGGTTCTTTTCAAGAGCGTGATGATATGGAGCGCTGGTTGCAAGACTGGATTATGAATTATGTTGATGGTGATCCTGAAAACTCATCTGAAACAATCAAGGCACAGCGCCCGCTTGCGGCAGCTGAGGTGACCGTTGAAGAGGTTGAGGGGCAACCAGGATATTATGAGGCCAAGTTCTTCTTGCGTCCGCATTATCAGCTTGAAGGATTGAAGGCATCATTGCGCCTCGTCTCGAAATTGCCGTCGGAGAAGGTTGCTTAGGCAATTTTGGTTTGTGGCTTATTATCGGCGGTATCGTTGGTAAGTCAAAGAAGAGAAGTTAGACATCTAAAAGGAGTAAGTTATGGCTATCGAAGTATTTTTAGAAATCACCGATGTAACAGGTGAATCACAAGTTCAAGGGTTTGAGGATCAAATCGACATTTTGGCATGGAACTGGGGCATGTCTCAGGCTGGTACGGCACATCTTGGTGGCGGTAGTGGTGCTGGTCGCGTGTCCATTCAGGACATGAGCTTTACAAAGTTCACTGACAGTGCAACTCATGCGCTGATGCGTGCATGTTGTAATGGTCACCATTTCCCGAAAGCGGTTTTGACAGCGCGTAAAGCTGGTAAATCACCGTTGACCTATTTGACTATAACAATGGAACAAGTCATGGTTTCAAACGTTAGCACAGGTGCAACACCTGATGACGAGCGTCAAACAGAGAACGTTTCATTGAACTTTGCAAAACTCACAGTTGATTACACACCACAAGACGCCAAAGGCGCTGGCGGTGCTAAGAAAACTATGAAATACGACATCTCTAAGAACGTCGCAGAGTAATTTATAATTCGATATGTTTGTTTTCGGTGGGGCTTGTCCCCGCCGAAAATATTTTTACACTACGCGCACTGAGTGATTATGCGCACTAAATATTACCAAATGCGCGCAACAAATAAGCTGGTTATTGAGGTTGTCTGACGCGAGTCTTTAGGGTGACACTCTCGCCATTTGTCTAGGAGCGAACGCATTTATGTCCCTGTCCTCAAGAGTTGCATGGACGGAAGGTTTGTTCCTTCGTCCCCAGCATTTTCAGCAAGAAGCACGCTTTCAGTCGCGATTCTTTAAAGAATCATTTGCTGTATTGCGTCCCAACGCATGGGGCTTTGCCGATCTGGATATAAGCCAAGCACAATTAGCTCTTGGCAGGATTGGTATTGATAAAGCCGCTGGTTTTTTCCCAGACGGTGAAATATTTGATTTTCCAGAACACGACCTTTCGCCCATACCTGTTGACGTTGATAAAGACGCGCATGGCTGTACGGTTTTCCTTTGTATTCCGTCTTATAAATTTGGTGATAGGGAGACGAGTAGCGACAGCGAAGATACACGCCGCCGAACTGAAACGCTGCAGGTCGAGGATCTTAGCACCGACGCGCGCACAGACGCCGCCCCCATAGAAGTGAGCCGTTTGCGCTCGACGCTTCGCGTTGAAAAAAAACCGGGCAAGTCCATCCCAGGGCATGTATGCGTTCCCGTTGCGCGTATTGCTGATATAGCAGCGGACGGCGCGCTTACGCTCGAAGCAGGTTTTGTTCCTAGCGTAATGGGCTTTGGCGCGGCTGCCTATTTGCGGTCTTTTGTGACAAGTACGGTTGGTCATCTTGAAGGGCGCGCCGAGACACTTGCTGCGCGCGTTACGGGCGCATCTAAAGGCGGCGCTGCGGAAGTTACGGACTTTATTTTAATGCAGGTGGTCAATCACTACCTGCCGATTTTTCGCCATTTTGCCAGCTCGCACACCATACATCCACAAGATGTTTTTTTGGCAGCCGCGACTTTGTGCGGCGACTTTGCCGTTTATACGCGGCCCGATAGGATAGTTAGCGCCTTTGCACCTTATGACCACCGTGATTTAACCGTAAGTTTTCAAGGTGTTATCGAAGAAGTGCGGCGCTGTCTGTCCTTTATTGGCGATCCGACCGCAACAGAAATGCCGCTTACCGAACGTGGCTTTGGTATTAATGTGGCTGAAATTACGGATAGAACACTGCTCGAAACGGCACAATTAGTGATCGCAGTTGCGGCGTCTATGCCTGGCGAAGAAGTGCGTCGCCGCTTCCCACGTGAAGCTAAAATTGGCAGCGTCGATGTGATCCGCGATTTGGTAAATGTGCAGCTACCTGGCGTTAAGCTACATGCGCTTCCGGTTGCCCCGCGCCAAATTCCATATCATGCGGGCAAAGTTTATTTTGAACTTGAGCGTAAGGGGGAGTATTGGGAAAGTCTCAAAACATCAGCTGGAATAGCTATTCATATTGGTGGCGATTTCCCAGACCTTGATGTAACTCTTTGGGCTATTCGTGAGACGCGCTGATGACGGATTCGAATGACCCTTTCTCAGCCAATGACCCTATGGCGCGGACAGTTATTGTTCCGCAACCTGGTAATGCGCCTAAAGCACAGCTAGCGCCCCCAAAACCAGCTCTGCCAGCGGATGAATTAGTAGCGAAAAGTGGCGTCTCATTTGATGTTAACGCTTACCCTAACCCACTTGTACGGGCCGCGGGCCCAATTTTGCTATCTGCCATGCAACTGCGTGGTACGTTGACAAATTCTGACCCACAAAAAGTGCGTAAGAGAATTGCCGCGGAAATGCGCGGATTTGAGCACAATGCAAAAGGCTTTGGTGTCAGTGCGCCGCAGGTGAATGCGGGCCGATATATCTTGTGTACATTCTTAGATGAAATAGTCATGAGTACGCCATGGGGCGTAGCGTGTGGATGGTCAAAAAAGTCACTTCTTTCAGAATTTCATGGCGAGACGTTTGGCGGAGAGCGTGTCTTTGATGTTATCGATAAAGCGCAAAGTGAGCCTGGTAATTATTCGCGCCTTTTAGAGCTTGCCTATATTGTTTTACTGCTTGGTTTTGAAGGGCAATACCGAGTGCGGGATGGCGGTATGCTAAAAACCGTTCAGGAAAATTTGTTTCAGACACTGCGTATGCAGCGCACCAGCACTGATAAGACTCTTTCCCCTCATTGGAGGGGCGAAGAGGAAGCCAAGTCTGATAAATTTATGAAGATTATTCCGCTTTGGATGATTGGGCTAGTGGGCAGCGCAATTCTTGGCTTTATCTATGTCAGTTTCTCGGTAGCTCTGAACGATGTACGTGAACCAGTTTACCGCCTTGCACGCCAAATTGGTGAAGATGGAGGTGATTTGCTTGCAGCGTCACCAGCTCCGCTCATTGAACCATTTGATCTTGAGGGCCGCCTTGCGCCTTATGTGGGCAATGGACTGGATGTTCGCATTGATGATGGCGTCGCTACCATTACGATTCGCGGGACTCTTGCCGGCAAGGCTTTATTCCGCTCTGGTAATGCGCAAATTTATAAAGCGGCGATGCCGATGATAAGTAAAATTGCTGATGTCCTACACGATGTGGACGGTGATATTACCATCATTGGCCATACGGATTCTGTGGGTCGTGTTCGCTCAAACCAAAGGCTATCTGAGATGAGAGCTAAGGCAGTGCGCGGCGAACTTGCCGTACTGAAAATCGAACGCGAACGTATGGAAGTACGTGGTATGGGGCCGTCTGCACCAATTGTAAAAGTAGAGAAAACCAAACAGGATAGAGCTTCGAATCGGCGGGTGGAAATTCGGTTCCGCGTTCCTGATGGTATGGAGGAGACGCTAAAATGATCTACGGATTTAACATTTTCATGCGTCTAGTGCGTAGCCGCAAGACTCCTATGGTTGGTATAATTATGCTGCTGGGCTTGTTCATTTGGTGGATTGGTCCGCGCCTGCCTTGGCCATTTAGCAATGTGGTTGTTCGTGGATTTATTTTTCTTGCAATAATCTCGATCTGGGGTTTTGTTAAGCACCTCAAAAAACGCAAAAAGAAAAAAGGTGCTGAAACTTTAATGGAAGAAGTTGCGGCGCCTGATGAGTCCGTTATTTTAAAGAAGCGGTTCAAAGATGCTGTGAAAACGCTTAAATCATCTGAAAAAACTGGACGCAAAGGTCTTTTGGAACTGCCATGGTATGTGTTCATTGGTCCGCCGGGTACGGGTAAAACAACGCTACTGCGTAATGCGGGGCTTAATTTCCCGCTCGAAGATGGGACAGGTGAAGCGGCCATTAAAGGTGTTGGCGGTACGCGGGATTGTGACTGGTGGTTTGCTGACGAAGCTGTACTGCTCGACACGGCTGGGCGTTACACGACGCAAGATTCTAATGAGACTACTGACCGTAAAGCTTGGGTATCGTTTCTTGACCTACTTCGGGGGCGCCGTAAAAAACGCCCTATTAATGGTATTTTCGTTGCTATCAGCGCCGATATTTTGTTGGCGTCATCACGCGCAGAGTTTGAAGCTCATGCGGAAGCGGTGCGCAAACGAATTTTGGAACTTTACAAACGCCTGAAAGGTACGTTCCCTGTTTATTTAATTGTTACGAAGATGGATTTGATCAGTGGATTTAGTGAGTTTTTTGAGCCACTAACCGCCGACGAGCGCAACCAAGTTTGGGGCTATACGCAAAAAATCAATCTTGATGGGAGCGAAAGTGCGAGCATTGCCGCTAGTTTTGACCGCGAGTTTGAGCTGTTGTTGAACCGCCTTGCGGAGCAATCACTAACTAGGCTTCGTGATGAACCTGATGCGCGCCGCCGCGCCTTTATTTTAGGGTTCCCTGAGCAAGTGTCACGGGCCCGACACTTGATGCGGGAGTTTTTAACTGCCAGCTTCGCGCCTAATGCTTATCAGGAAAATATTTTGCTGCGCGGCCTTTATATGACAAGTGGCACGCAAGAAGGCGCGCCGATTGACCGCTTAATGGGTGGCCTTGCGCGGGCGCTAAAAACCGATAGCATCGAGCAAACGCAATTACCAACGCAAGGGCGAAGCTATTTTGTCCGAGACGTTTTGCAAAGGGTAGCTTTCCCCGAGCAAGATTTACTTGGCGTAGGGATGCGCCAAGCAAAACGCCGCCGTAAAATACAATTAGGGTCTTATGCGGCCATTGGCGCACTAACATCTTTGGCGTTATTGGGGTGGACCTATGTGTACTCGCAAGAACGGGGATATGTGGATGATGCCGAAGTCCATTTGCAGGCCTACCAACGTACGAAGCCCCAATTGCCACAAACGGATGTAGAGTTTGAGGAACAGGCGCGTCAGGTTATTCAGCGGTTAGATAAACTAGCCAGTACCCGTGATGAAGTGTATGAAGCTTCACCGAATGTCGCTAATCTAGGACTACCAGGCGGCGCGGCTATTCAGCGCGCAACGGATAAGGCTTATTATGGTCAACTTGAGCGCGCTCTTGCTCCTTTGATTTTGTCTAGCATGCGTACCCGTTTGCAGCGCCGCGATGGTATGATTCAGCGCTTGTGGGCTTTTGATGAGTTTGAAGTTAACCTATTACCTGTTTTTGTTCGCACGTACGGCTCTATGGAAATACCGCGTAAGCGCTTGAAGACTGATGCGACCAAACGTATCTTTGCGGATACACTATTGTTTGACCTAGAAGAACGTAATCCGAGCTTGAAGCGCTCGCTTGCGCCGCATGTAGTTGCGTGGGTAAACCAACCACGCGGTCCCTCCGCACGCAAGATCGATAATGCGGTTATGGAAGGTGCGCGCGCCAACTTAACGCTGGGCGGCGATGGTTTGGGCCCTGCGCGGGCAGCTTATTCAGAGTGGCTGTTTGGGCAAATTTATGGTGTGAATAGTGGTGTAGGTGGTTCGCCTGGACTTGTTGATCAAGTGGGCTTGGGCGCGACTGATTTGCTGCGCCGCCGATCGGGACGTAGCTTAAATGAAGCAATTCCATTCATTTTTACGCGCGCTGGTTTTGAGAAGTTTTTCAAAAAGGATCTCGCGCAAATCTTAGAGACGATGGAAGATGATGCTTGGGTATACTCCGTAGATGAGTCTCATAAAGCGCCGCCAAGAGCCGCTGCTAAAGCGGTGATTACGAAGCGCTATATCAATGACTATATTCGTTTTTGGGAAAATGTATTGGCAGATGTCAGTATTAAACAAAGCGACCGTAAGGATGTGCTTCGTGCGATTTCTAGACGTGATTCTCCGTTCAAATCTTATCTTAATGTGGTCGTGTCCAATACGAGCCTTGAGAAGAAAGAGAAAAAGAAAAGAGGTGGCAAGCGCGGCTTAAGTTTTGGTGGCAATAAACGTAAAAACAAAGATGCGGGCCTTACGCCGAAGCAACAAGTCAGTGCTGCATTTGAGGAAATTGCTGAGCTAATGGGTACGCCAGGCGAGCCTGCCCCGATTGATGATATGCTAAATGCCATAGGCGCTTTGGCCGATGAGGTTGCTGCGCTAGAGGCTGGAGATACTATCGTTCCAGATACCAAAGAAGCTAAGCGCTTGCTTGAAACATTATCTCGTGATTTCGAGCAAACGTCTACTGGGCTTGACCTGGTCATTCGGGAGGTTTTGGGTAAAGTTAATCATGAGCGTACTATGGGGGAGGTTACGCGGCTCGAGCAAAAGTACCGCCAAGAAATACTGCCGCAATGCCGCAGGAAAATTGGTGGTCGTTTCCCATATTCAACAAGCACGCGCAAAGTCGTTGGCCTACGTGATCTGGAAAATGTTTTTGGACCCAATGGGGTTATGACTAAGTTCATAGATGAAGATCTTGATCCTTTGATCGACCGCTCGCGCGGAGGCTGGACATGGCGTCCTGGTAGTGTACCTTCTACATCTAACAAGTCGTCATTGCGCCAATTTGAACGCGCTTATAAAATTCGCAATGCATTTTTTGCGCAAGGTTCTATCGGGTTTGAGTTTGACCTTGTGCCCGTCAGCCTTGATGGAGGTGCAGACCGTAGTATCTTAACCATTGGAAGCACAAAGTCAGAGTTCTTCAACCAAACGCCGCAAACTGAACGCGGCGTTAAATGGCCCTCGGGCGCGGCAAAACTTGATATTTTTAGCGCTGATGGGCGGCATGTTGAAAATACACCTGTTGGTGATTGGGGGCTGTTTATGTTGCTCGATAAGGCGGCCTCGCGGCAAAGTTTAAACGGCGGTACTAGCTTAATAGTTACCTTCAGAGAGCAAGGAATTTCAGCGTCTTACAGATTTGATACGGACAGCGTTGATAACCCGTTCACGAGTTACAATACGTGGAAACAGTTCCGTTGCCCAGCGAGACTCTGGTAATGGCTCAGGTTGGTTTAGGTGTGTTTGGAAAAATCCCAAGACGTGGAGATTTTATCTCTATGGGGCTTCCGCGCACACTCACTGACCGGCTCGAGGCGTGGGTGAAATTCGGATTGGGCCATGCGGCTAAGACCGCCCAATGGGAGAAAGCCTACTTTTCTAGCCCAATTTGGCAATTTACGGCAGCGGCAAAATTTTGGGACAATTCACCTTGGAGCGGATTGATAGTACCTAGCGTTGATAGCATTGGCCGAAAATTCCCGCTCATCATTGCTGCGCCCGTCTCTGCGGTTAGTAAGGAATGGCTCGCAAATGCGCAAGCGATTGCACTACAAGCTCTTACGCCAGATGATTTTTCATTTGACCATTGGAAATCTCAGCTTAGCGCGTTAAAAGTGGATAATAAGTTGAGCAGTGATGCTGGATTTATTGCGCCATTGAGCGGAGGTGTTTTTAGGGCTATGAGCGCTACGAATGATGAAATTTATAAGTATACGCAGGCCAATCTTAAAGAAGACGGCTATGCTGATTTAATCTTGAGTGACTTAAACGCGGACACATTGGAGGAGGCATTGCTATGAGTCTTCTAGGGTGGCTGAGGGGTGGAAATGGATTTAAATGGCGTTCGGCTGGTCGTACTGACGTGGGCAAAGTACGCGATTTAAACGAAGATGAATTTATGAATATGCCAAGCCGTCAGTTGTGGGCTGTCGCGGACGGTATGGGGGGGCACGCTGCAGGAGACGTTGCTTCAGGCGTTGTGATCCAGTCTTTGGAAACCATTGGCGCCGTCGATAAAATAAATGACGCAAGCGGCCTTGTGGCGAGTGCAATTTTAAAAGCTAATTCGACGCTACGTTATGTCGCTAACGAGCGCGGTAAAGACGTTGTTATTGGGGCAACAGTCGTCGCCGCTGTCGCACGTGCAGATAGGCTAGCAGTTTTATGGGCAGGGGATTCGCGCGCCTATCGCTTGCGAGGAAATCATTTTGAGCAGCTTACGCACGACCATGATATTTTGTCAGATATGAAAGCGCAAAACGCGCCGACCGAGCTAATTGAAGCTATGAAATCTAATGTGATTTCGCGCGCCGTAGGAGCACATGACAAACTTAACCTAGATGAAATCAGGCTTGAAGTTCACAAAAACGATGTTTTTTTACTATGTAGTGATGGGCTTTACCGTGAAATACCTGACCATCAAATGAAAGCAATGCTTCGTGAAACGGATCCAGCGCGCTCTGCTGATCTGCTTGTCGAAGCTGCGCTTAGGGCAGGGGCACGAGATAATATTACCGTCGTCGTGATGCGCGCGGGCTCTGAAGAAAGATGATAAGATGAACTTGGTATTGACACTCTCTAACCCTGATTTACTCCCCGATACTTTGCGGACTCGCCAAATTGAATTTGGTAAGTCTGGTGGTACGATTGGCCGGAACCCTGATTGCGATTGGGTTCTTGACGATCCAGAACGTTTCGTATCTAGCCAGCATGCCGTTATCATCGCGGCAAAAACTGGATTTGAGCTTCAGGACGTTTCTACTAATGGCACATTTTTAAATGATGAACTTGTTGGAAAAGGCAACAAGAAGGCGATTAAAACTGGCGATACTATACGTATTGGTCGTTTTATCATGATAGCCCAGCAGCGCAGTGAAGATGGTAGAGTGAAGGGTGAGGTGCAAAATTTTTCTGACCCATTTGAACTGGCCAGTAATAGTGACCAAGCTGAAACTCTAAACAGTCTTGAAGATTTACAGCAAGAAGAAAACGGCATTGATACATTTTTAGGCGGCTCGCCTGCTCCTAAGGGCGGGCAAGATATTCCAACAACCCGACAACAACATTCGCAGGGCATTTCAGATGCTTTACCAACTGTGATGGTTGCGGATAGCAGCGCCGCTATTCCAGAGGAGTGGTGGCAAAAGGGCCCAGAAAATCCGACCGCAAATACACCGGATACCCAAAAACCAAAGCTTGACCCTAAGAGTCAGTCTTTGGATGATTTAGTTCCGAATATGGATACTGCTACGCCAGTAGTAATTGATGAAAAGGCGGCCGCTTATGAGAAAAGTTTTGAAGCGCCTGCAGGTGCCCCCAAGGATTTGGAAGAAGCTTCAAGTGTAGTTGAGGCTCCTAAAGCAAAAATAGAAGACATTAAGATAGAAGACCCTAAGAAAGATACGCCTAAAGCCGTAGAAAAGAATACTGAAGTTAAAGAGCTTGAAGCGATTAAGCCCGCGCCAAAAGCCAAGCCGAAGCTGGTTAAAAAGCTAAAACCGCAAGCACCAAAGCGGCCCAAGAAAAAAGAGCAAGAACAAGCCTTGGATGATGGCGAATTTACGAGCGCATTTTTAGCCGAACTTTCTTTAGACCCGTCAAATGGGGATGCCTATACGGGGCAGGTTCTTGGCATGATTATGCGTGAAATGCTGACAGGATCTCTTGACCTTCTAAGTGCGCGGTCGAATTTTCGCAGTGAAATGCGTATGTCGACCACAATGATTGGCGCGCGCGAAAATAACCCGCTTAAATTTTCTATAAATTATCAAGATGCACTGGGCCGTTTGCTTAAGGGAGAAAATTCTGGATTTATGGAACCCGTAGAGGCTACGGCAGAAATGATGCTCGACTTACGTGAGCATCAACTTGCGACTGTGGCTGGAATACAGGCCGGTATCAAGGCGCTTTTGGCAGCGGCAGACCCCAGCAATGTTAGTGCTGGCAAGAACTTGCTAGCCATCCCCAGTACACTTAACAAATTAAAAGAGCGTCATGCTGCATTGGTTGAACAATCAACCGAGCGTATGGATGGTGTGTTCTGGCGTGCTTTCGGGCAAGCCTATGAAGAAGCCGCGCAAACTGCGCGCAGAAATAGGGTTGCCGAATAATGGAAGCCAATAGTGTTGCCCCGTCATTGCTGGACAGGCTTACTGATTTTGAGCCGAAAAACAAGAAAGAGTCGGCTCATGCGGCACACATTTCTCCGCGTCGTATGCGCGAAATTTTGAAACGTGATATTAGCTGGTTACTCGCTACCATCCGCCTAGAAGAGCTTGTTGATCTGGAAAAGCATGACGCTATTCGCAGTTCTGTTTTGAATTATGGTGTACGCGATATGTCGGGTGTCCCTGAGCAAAACATCAATCCTCATGAAGTGCAAGAAACCATCCGTGGTGCCCTATGCAAATATGAACCACGCTTCGACCCTAGCACAGTACATGTCCAACTTCTTGATCCATCCGAGCTGGAAACACGCGGGCTTGTGAAAATGAGGATCACTGGGCAATTGCTTATGCCAGGCTATGAAGAATTAATTCACCTAGAGGCTAAAATTAACTTTGAAACGGGCAGCATTGCTCTTGAGGACGGATAACCGTGGCACTGGATAACGTCTTTTTAGATATTTATGAAGAGGAGCTTCGTTTCATTCGGGAGATGGGACGTGAATTTGCCGAGTCGCACCCCAAGATAGCCGGACGCCTCGACCTTAATACTATTGAAACGCCAGATCCATATACGGAGCGTCTCCTAGAAGGATTCGCATTTTTAACGGCACGGGTACGTTTGCGTATGGACGCGCAATATCCTGCATTTACCCAAAATTTGCTGGGTATGTTATTTCCGAACTTCATTGCTCCGACGCCATCGGCTGGTATTTTTGAGTTTAATCCTGATTTTAGGGAAGGGGCCTTAAAGGACGGATTTTCTGTGCCCCGTGGTACGTCGTTAATAGCGCGTCCTGATGGGGCAGATACAGCCTGCGAATTTGTAACAACAAGCGATGTTGTCTTGCGGCCACTCGTAGTGGATGAAGCGGAATATTCTGACCAGCCAGGCTTAGTACAGCGGTTGATACCAGGCGCTACAAATGTAGAAGCCGTGATACGCCTTAAGATTAGGACTGCCGCAGACGC
>Ga0209633_10002932_pt1 | contig 16050 bp, 16 predicted proteins | sample Cruoilmetagenom1_FD_187290 | JGI IMG/M metagenome (GOLD analysis project Ga0209633, IMG submission 187290) | Oil polluted marine microbial communities from Coal Oil Point, Santa Barbara, California, USA - Sample 1 (SPAdes) (version 2) | ecosystem: Environmental > Aquatic > Marine > Oil seeps ... | reverse complement strand
AAATATCGGTTTGATGAAAGCTGTGGAAAAATTTGATCATACTAAAGGTTTTAGGTTTTCCACTTACGCTTCATGGTGGATACATCAAGCGATGATAAGAGCGGTACATAACCAAAAAAGAACAGTTAAGATGCCTGTATATCTTCTTGAAAGGGCAAAGGGTGTATTTAACGCAAGTGCTTCACTGAAAGATAAACTGGGGAGAAATCCCACTGTTAAAGAGATAGCTAAAAAAGCGAAAATGACTCCAGAACAAGTGAGCAATATTTTAACAGGCGATGAAAAACTCTATTCTCTAGACTCTCCAATAGAGGAAGGGGAAAAAGCAACTTTTCTGGATTTGTTAGTAGACACCGATTCGCTTGCTCCTGATTCTACTGTCACTAATGTCGCTCTAATAGAAAGGTTAACAGAAGCTTTGTCCATCCTTACACCAAGGGAGCAAAAGGTAATAAGGCTTAGATTTGGAATAGGATACGAGACTTCGCACACTCTGGATGAAATTGGGAAAAAGTTTGACGTTTCGCGTGAGCGAATTAGGCAGATTGAAAAAGAAGCACTCAAGAAGATTGCAAGTTCTGAACTTGGAGAAACTCTTAAAACCTTCCTGGAATCATGATGCTATAAGTTCTATTTAAAAACCACTAATTTTAGTAATCAGATTTTCTTGACCCACTTCATGAAAAGACGCTCTCTGTATTTATCTGGCACAGGTTGTGCTAAATTATTACATATCGTTACCCTTAAGATAGATTATACTGTTTTTGTCTACAAATAAGTTCGGAGAATCAGTTGAATTTATCAGAAAATGCCAAAAAAGTGTTAGATGCTAGATATCTGAGAAGAGATGTCAAAGGTCATATCATCGAGAATCCTGAAGAACTTTTTCGAAGAGTTGCAAAGAGTGTTGCGCAAGCAGAGTCTACCTTTGGGGCAAAGGATAAAGCCGAATATTGGGAAGAAAAGTTTTATGAAGAATTGACTTCTTTTGAATTTCTTCCCAATTCTCCAACTTTAATGAATGCAGGGACTCCTGTTGGGCAATTAAGCGCATGTTTTGTCATTCCAGTAGAAGATACCATAGAAAGTATTTTTAAAGCTATTAAAGATATGGCTTTAATTCAGAGAACAGGGGGAGGAATCGGCTTTTCTTTTTCAAGACTCCGTCCAAAAGACTCCGTCGTTAAGTCTACAGGTGGCAAGTCCTCTGGCCCAGTGTCATTTATGAAGATATTTGACAGTGCAACAGAGCACATAAAACAAGGAGGAAGGAGAAGAGGGGCTAATATGGGTGTCCTCAGAGTTGATCATCCTGACATTCTAGAGTTCGTCATGGCAAAGCTAGAGGAAGGAGAACTTAGAAATTTCAACTTATCTGTAGGTATAACAGATTCTTTTATGGACGCTTTAAAGAAAGATGATGCTTTCGAACTTATTAATCCGGTGACAAATAAAGCAACGGGAAAATTAAAGGCCCGATTTCTTTTTGAGACAATCGCCAAGTGTGCTTGGGGCTCCGGCGACCCGGGCCTACTATTTATTGATAGAATAAATAGAAATCACCCCCTTAACGAATTGGGTGAAATTGAATCAACAAACCCATGTGGTGAACTCCCTCTTCTTCCCTATGAAAGCTGTGACCTAGCTTCGATTAACCTATCGCGAATGGTAGACAAAAACAATGTTAAATCCTCTATTAACTGGGAAAAGCTAAGGTGCCTAATTCACGATATAGTCAGATTTTTGGATGATGTTATAGAGATCAACAAGTTTCCTATTCCGGAATTGGAATCGATTACAAAAAGAAATAGAAAAATAGGGTTGGGAATTATGGGATTTGCAGAGATGTTGATAATGCTAGGAATTTCCTATAGTTCTGTAGAAGCTGTACAGTTAGCTGATAAGTTAATGTCTTTTATCTATAATGTGGCATTTGGTGCATCAACCAAACTGGCAAATGAAAGAGGAACTTTTCCCAATTGGGGGAAAAGTGCATATACCCAAAGAAACAAGAAAATCAGGAATGCAACTCTAACTTCCATAGCTCCTACCGGGACAATAAGCATTATAGCCGGAACTTCATCTGGAATTGAACCATTATTTGCTCTTGCTTATAAAAGGAGCCATGTTTTGGAAGGGGAGATGCTTGGCGAAATCAATCCTTTATTCCTTAAATACGTCAAAAGTGAAAAGTTCTATAGCAAACATCTCCTTGGGGAGTTATGTGAAAAAGGAAATATACATAATATAAAAGAAATACCTGAAGAGGTAAGGAGAATATTTGTTACTGCGCATGAAATACCATATGAACAACATATAAGAATGCAGGCGTCCTTTCAAAAAAATGTGGATAATTCAGTTTCTAAAACTATTAATATGCCGCAGGATGCCACAGTTGAAGATGTCAAGAAGGCATATGTTATGGCTTACGAACTTGGGTGTAAAGGGATTACCATCTTCCGCTACGGTTCCAAGAAGCAACAGGTTTTGGAAATAGGCTCAGATGAAAAAGCTTTTGAAAAGGAATACTTTACTAAATGTGACCCAGATGCATGCAGAATGTAGTTCAGTGAATCAGCGCAAGATTGACATTTTGTCTGTAATTAAAACATGAGGGTTGAATTAATCAAATTGCAAAATCCTTATGCAAATGATTTACGCTTAGCATATTCTCGGTAGTTGCTCACCGCTTAACATATCAATTATACGGTTAGTGCCAATTGTGCTTTTCATCGTTACGACACCAGATGGACTCGTTTCAACACTTCCAATTAACGAGGCTCCGGGGTTCGTGGACTGCATTATTTTAAGCGCGGCTTCTGCATCGGCGGGCTTCACAAAAGCAATAAAGCGACCTTCATTAGCCACATAAAGTGGGTCTAGTCCCAGAATCTCGCATGTAGCCTGCACTTCTCTACTTACAGGTATCGCATTTTCATTTATATGGATATGGGTACCTGAAGTGCCGGCGATCTCTATCAATGCGCTCCCGAGCCCGCCACGTGTTAGATCTCTCATGCAATGAACCTCAATTCCTTGCTCTAATATCTCCATCACCAGATCCGAAAGCGGAGACGTGTCGCTCTTTATCTCGCTTTCCAGTGCTAACTCTTCTCTAGTGGACATGATGGTAATCCCGTGGCGTCCTATGTCACCACTTAATAGCACAAGATCACCTTGCGCAACCTTAGCAGGAGAAACTTCGATGTTATGCTCAATTATTCCTATCCCAGAGGTGTTGATGTACATCCCATCCCCCTTGCCTTTATCTACGACTTTAGTATCGCCTGTAACTATATTGATTTGAGCAGCTTCTGCAGCTTGTTCAACCGATTTAACTATTCTCCAGAGTGTTTCCATAGGAAATCCTTCTTCGAGAATAAAACCCAAACTTATATATAGGGGACGTGCTCCGCACATGGCCAAATCGTTTACAGTACCGTTAATTGCTAGTTTGCCTATATCACCTCCAGGGAAAAAAAGTGGATAAACGACGTAAGAATCTGTTGTAAAAGCGGCTTTTACTTTCCCTAAATCAATAATCGCCCCGTCGTGTTGCGAGTCCAGCATTTTATTGCTAAATGAAGGCATAAACATTTTATCAATCAGGCTGTGCATCAATTTGCCTCCCCCGCCGTGTGCAAGGAGTATATGCGGATATTCTTGGATAGATATAGGGCATGATAGGTTGAAATCTTTTATATCTCTCATAGCTTAAGGTTCTCCATTTTTTTAGCTCTATTTCTCGAAACTTATATTCCTATATCGGTAATACGCTGCGCAGGCACCCTCTGAGGAGACCATAGTAGCACCGAGTGGGTGCTCAGGCGTGCAACGGCTGCCAAATGCCTCACACTCATGAGGTTTTTTGACACCTTTTAATATCAAGCCGCTTATGCACTCCGAGGATTCTTCGCAGTTGTATTCTGCAATGCCAAATCGTTTCTCTGCGTCAAAAGACGCATATTCTTCCTTTAACCCAAGCCCGCTCGCGGATATTTCACCGATCCCACGCCACTTACGTGGGGTGATTTCAAACACTTCACGTATGATATTCTGGGCCTCTTGGTTTCCAGTCCTTCTTACAGAACGAGAGTATTGATTTTCTACTTCAGCTTTTCCTTTCTCCAACTGTTTAACACACATATAGACACCTTGGAGTATGTCAATCGGTTCAAACCCTGTAACTACAATGGGCACGTGATACTTCTTTACAATAGGTTCGTACTCTGTATAACCCATAATTGTGCAAACGTGGCCGGCTGCAAGAAACCCTTTCACATTATTATTATGAGAAGAAAGAATAGCTTCCAAAGCCGGTGGAACGAGTACATGCGACACGAGAATGGAAAAGTTATTTATATCCATTTTTGATGCCTGGTGGACAGTCATAGCTGAAGCGGGTGCCGTTGTCTCGAATCCTACGGCAAAAAAGACGACATCTTTTGAAGGATTTTCACGTGCAATTTTAAGAGTATCCAGAGGTGAATAAACTATACGTATATCTCCACCTTTTGCTTTGACTGAGAAGAGGTCACCTTTTGTGCCCGGGACTCTTAGCATATCACCAAAGGAACAGAATATAACGCTAGGACGAGAAGCAATTTCAAGCGCCTTATCAATTAATTCAACCGGTGTAACACAAACAGGACATCCAGGACCGTGTAGCAATGTTACTCCTTTTGGTAAGAGCTCATCTATTCCATATTTTACTATGGCATGGGTTTGCCCTCCGCACACCTCCATTATGGCCCATGGACTGGTCGTGATGCTGTGAATTAAATCGCTATACTGCTTCGCCGCTTCGGCGTCCCGGTATTCGTCGATGTACTTCACGAGGATGCTCCTTCAATCTCACTCAGTTCATCGATCTTTTTCAAATATTCAAATACCTTATTAGCTTCATGTTCATCAATCTGGCTTATTGCAAAACCAACATGAACCATAACAAAATGATTAACTTCTGCCTCAGGTACGAAAGCAAGATTAACTTCTCTAACTATTCCACCAAAGCTGACCTTGCCCCTCCGCGTGAGAGGGTTATCATCTGTAATGTTAAGTATCCTTCCAGGAACTGCTAGACACATTTTCAAGTCCTCCATTTAATATACGTGAGGCTGCTACTATCTGCCCGAATGCGATACCGCCGTCGTTTGGTGGAATCCGCTCCGGCCAGTAGGTGGAAAAGCCTTCACTGTTTAAACGATCTATTGCACGTTCCAGAAGATATTTGTTTTGAAAACATCCCCCAGTTAGGACAACTTTTTCCTCGCCAACACCTCGCGCTATACTAATAATAATTTCTACAAGAGTGTTATGAAACTTTGCCGATATTGATTTTACAGGACTTTTAACATTTAAATCGTCTAATATTGCTTTTATCGTAGGAGCCCAATCAATCGTATAGGATGGAATTTGGTTTTCAGAATTGATAATTGTATAGTCGTAGATTTCATCCGTTTTTAAGTTGTCCGTAACAAACTCGAGCTTCATGGCAGCTTTTCCCTCAAAAGTGTTGTACTGACAGAGACCCAATATAGAACTAACAGCATCGAAAAGTCTTCCAACACTTGAAGTAAGCGGAGTATTTAATTTTTTTTGAATCATACTTATGAGAATATTTATCTCAACGTGACTAAAAGTTTTTAAAGTATTAAGATAATTCATATCGAGAACATTGTCTTTAAAAATCTCATATAGAATCCCAAGGGCAGCTCGTCTTGGTTCTTTTACTGCCTTCTCGCTACCTGGGAGAGGGAAGTAACGAAAATGGCCGATTCTATCAAAAGAGTGCTTAGTTATTTTCAAGAACTCGCCCCCCCAAACCGTTCCGTCAGATCCGTATCCTGATCCGTCCCATGAGACACCGAGAGCAGGTGCTTCTAGCTTGTGCTCTTCCATGCACGCGAGCACATGAGCGTAATGGTGCTGAACACTGAGAACCGGGACATTTTGTTTTTCGGCATAGCGTGTTGGGTAGTAATCCGGGTGGGAGTCACATGCTATGAACTGGGGGTGAAAATCATAGAGTGTATTAAAATCAGCGATCACTTTCTCAAATGTGTTTATGGTCTCAAATGACCCCAAATTTCCAATGTGCGGGCTTAGGGAGATTGTCTTTCCGTTTGAGATCGCAACCGTATTTTTAAGTTGTCCTCCGGTTGCAAGAGTTGGCTGAGTTTGCTTTCTTAGTTCTATTGATAAAGGAGCGTATCCCCGTCCCGCACGTAGTAGCTGCTTACGGTTCATGATGATGCGAGCTACCGAATCGTCTACGTGATGTGCAATAGGACGGTTATGAACAAGAAAAAAATCAGTTATTCCGCCTAATTTTAGGATAGCTTCATGTTCATTAATGCAGATAGGTTCGTCGGAAATATTTCCGCTCGTGGCTACGACGGGGAAATTTAGTTCAGCCATAAGGATATGATGAAGCGGTGTATATGGTAGCATCACTCCAATATAAGGGTTCTCGGGTGCAACATCGTAAGCAATGTCACTCGGTTTTCTTCTCAGTAAAACAATCGGAGATTCGGCTGAGGAGAGGAGATTCTCTTCAGCCTCCGATACTTCACAATGTTCTTTTACAAGTTGCGAAGATGGGTACATCAGTGCGAACGGCTTTTTCTCTCGGTTTTTAAGTAACCTTAATCTTCTTACAGAATCCTTATTCCTCGCATCCGTCATGAGATGAAATCCGCCGATGCCTTTGACCGCAACAACTGCTCCGCTTCTTATATAATCAGAAGCTCTCAGTATAGATTCATGTTTGAATGCAATAGAGTTTCCTTCACTGTCCCATAGCTCAATCTGCGGGCCGCATTCCTGGCAACAATTAGCCTCGGCATGGAATCGCCTGTCGGATGGATTTTGATATTCCGCCTTGCAGGCGTCACACATAATAAATTTCTCCATTGTTGTATTCGCGCGATCATACGGTAGTTCACAAACTATGCTGAAGCGGGGGCCGCAATTTGTGCAGTTTGTGAAGGGGTAGAGGTAACGGCGGTTTCTGGGATCAAAAATTTCTCCCAGACAATCAGCACAGGTTGAAATATCGGGTAATATTAACGTTTTATTGTTCTCGAGCAAGACACTAGGCCTTATCTCGAAGTCGGTATAGTCGACTGGTTTTAGGAGTGAATAATCCATGCTTCTTATTAAAGTGCGGGGCGGTTTTTGCTTCTCTAGATAAACCAAAAAATCTCCCAGTTTCTTTTTGCTTCCCTCCACATTTATTAATACTCCTTTTGTCGAATTACTTATCCAGCCTTTAAGTCCGAGACTCTTTGCCAGTCTGTATACAAAGGGACGAAATCCTACCCCTTGAACATAACCTTCTATTTCTACCCTCATCCCCAGAAGTTCTTCGTTCGGGTCTACTTTTTTTAATTTGTTGAGCTTGTACAATTATTCTTCCTCAACCTCTATTGAGTCTATTATGATATCTTGGGCATAAGGATCATCCATATCTTCAGAAACTATAAAATCCAACTCAGCTCCATCCGCTAGTGTTCCAATGGCTAGAGGCTCAAAGTGTTCTCGAAAGTGTTCAGGGGAAGTGTGTGAGAGTGCACCGAGTTTTATTTTGATACTTTTTACTTTGTGAACTTTATTGTCGCGCGCGATTGATTCTACCTTTTTGACCAGGTTAATAATTAATGAATGCTCATGCATGAGTTTCTCCTTACTTACTTTCTATACCCTGACTTCTTTAATTATTAATTCAACGATTTTCCCTACTGCCTTTTCAACTTCGGTAGAGAGTTTAAACCCATTAGTAAAGTTCTTTCCTTCTATTCCGTAAATTATGAGACTCGGCGGAAGTCTATTTAATCCTCTTGCTAGTTCTATCACATCGGCCAAACTGAAGGAATGTGTAGAGTAATGAAAAAGTTGAGACGGTAAAGGTTTTTCCACTGCGTCAAAACGTTTAACAGTTCCAGGGGAAGCTCCGGAAGATATTGCATCTATAACTATGGCTTTATCAGCATCCTTCCAAGAATCCATTAGCAGAGTAGGTTCACCATTTTGTTTCAGTATTCTTGTCCCGTTTGGATTTATATTGCTCAACTTGTCGGCAATTATTACCCCGAGTCCGTCATCACTCCGGTATTCGTTGCCGACACCTATGATAACTGTTTTTGATTCTGACTTAGATTCTTGAGTATTATTTGAAACCATCTTACTCCCGCTCAATTTGAAGATTTAAGAAGTGGGTAGCGCAAGAGATGCACGGATCATAGTTTCTTATTGCTTGTTCGCACTGCCAAGTAAGTTGTTCTTGTGAAAGTTCTAAATATTTCTCGGCGAAATGATATAAATCACTCTCTATGGTCTTTTGGTTCTGGGAGGTTGGGGGAACTATTTTCGCGTCAAGAATAGTTCCTTCATCATCGATTTTATAGCGGTGATATAGAATACCGCGGGGAGCCTCTGTACAGCCGAATCCGGTAGCCGGACGGGGGACTATCTCTTCTCTGGATTTATCCGGCATCTCATATTGGTCAATAATTCTTAGTGCCTCGTCGCAGGCATAGACTATCTCGAGACTCCTAACGACAATACTTTTAAAGGGATTATTGCATACCGGGCCAAGCCCAGCCGCCCTGGCCGCATCTTTAACAAGAGGGGGAAGTTTTTCGTAATTAAGGCTGTAGCGGGCCATTGGTCCCACAAAATATCCCCCCCTTTCTTTAAGAATAGAATGAAGGGCATTTGTGTAGGGAACATGTTCTTCAACAAAGTGATTGTCGTATTCGATAGCGTCAATGTCCAGTCCCTTGTTGGATAGCAAGCGGCCCTCGTTGAAAGGATATTCTTCGGGGTGACTCAGAGCTACAAATTCATAATCATTTTCGAAATCCGGGAATGAGAAATTGGAAACCCACCTTACCGTTTCAATTGCGGCATCTCTTGCCCATTTAAGCTTTTCCGTGAGCGAGGCTAAATCTTTTTTTGTGGGTGCTTTGTAAAATCCGCCGACGCAAACATTAATAGGATGTATCTCCCTCCCTCCGATTAGGTTCATAATCTCATTGCCTGCTTTTTTGAGCTGGAGGCCGCGTTCTACTTCTTTAGGGTGGTCTTTTGCCATTTCAATCACACTTGCATATCTCAGGAAGTCAGGGGCGTGCAGCATATATACATGAAGTGTGTGGCTTTCTATCCACTCTCCACAGTAAACAAGACGACGAAGCTCCCTAATCGGGCCATCAAGAGTTACACCGCAGGCATTTTCTATTGCATGACAGGCACTCATTTGATAGGCAATCGGACAAATACCGCATATACGAGAGGTTATATCAGGCGCTTCTTCAAACTTGCGCCCTCTGAGCAGCGCTTCAAAAAAACGGGGTGGTTCAAAAATCTTGAGTTTTACATCCGTTACTTTATTTCCCCTTGATTTTATATAAAGCGCGCCTTCACCCTCGACACGGGCTAGATAATCTACTTTTATAGTTTTCGTTTTAGTCCCGTTTTTCTTCTGTTTTTTTGTCACGTAATTCGCTCTCCTCGCGAAAAGGCTTGGCATAAGCGTTAAAACCTCTGAAGGCTCTAACTATATCATCTTCCTTAACACCTAGATGAATCCAACAATTGCTAAGTGATTCTGTATTCGGCGTCTCTTTAGGACCAAAGCAGCCGTAACACCCTCTGTTATAAGCCGGGCATATGGCGCCACACCCGGTTTGTGTAACCGGTCCGAGACATGGTGTGCCATGTGCGACCATCACACAGACAGTCCCGTGCAGTTTGCACTCCACGCAAACGCTGTGGGGAGGGGTATTCGGTTTTCTTCCGTGCAAAAATGCACTTATAACTTCAATTAATTGTCCTTTATTTATGGGACATCCTCGGAGCTCAAAATCAACAATTATATGGTTTGATATGGGGGTCGATTTATCAAGAGCATCTATATATTGGGGCGAAGCGTAAACGATTGAGATAAACTCATTTACATCCTTGAAATTTCTGAGAGCTTGTATACCACCTGCCGTGGCACAGGCACCTATTGTCACTAAAAATTTAGATGACCGTCGGATTTTCTGAATTCTCTCGGCATCTTTCGGTGTTGTAATTGAACCTTCAACTAGGGAAAGATCATAAGGCCCCTTTATAACAGTACGGGAGGCTTCCGGGAAATTCGCTATCTCAATCTCGGTAGCTATATCCAGAAGCTCATCTTCGCAGTCTAGAAGACTTAACTGACAGCCATCACATGAGGCAAATTTCCAGACCGCTAGTTTTGGCTTTCGCTTCTTACTCATATCAGATCTCCCAGATCCCTAATAACGCTTTAATCTTGCTATATGGAAGTACCGGTCCGTCTTTACAAATAAAATTAGGGCCGAACTGACAACGACCGCAAAAACCTATTGCGCATTTCATATTGCGTTCCATAGATACAAATATCTTTTCTGCTCTAACACCTAGATTCTCTAACTCCAAAGCACTATAGCGCATCATTATCTCCGGCCCGCAGATCATTGCAGTGGTGTTCAAGGGGTCAAATGTAGCTTTAGGTATAAGCGTTGTAACCACCCCTACGTGTCCATTCCAGTTGCCGATGGTGTGGTCAACTGTAACATGAACATCAAACTCTGATTTCCACTTTTCTATTTCATTACTGTAGATAATGTCTTCCGGGCCTCGGGTACCATAGAGAAGTACCACATTGCCATAATTCTGCCGCTTAGACAATATCTCATAAATAGCTGATCTCAAAGGAGCCAATCCAATTCCTCCTGCAACAATTAAAATATCGCTTCCGTGAGACTCGTCTAAAGGCCACGGGTTTCCAAAAGGGCCGCGCACGCCTAATTGGTCACCCCGTTTGAGTTTTCCCATCGCTTTAGACACTGTTCCCACAGCTCTAGTTGTATGTAAAAGGGTTTTGGATTTGTGGGGATCACTGCTGATAGAGATGGGGATTTCCCCTGCTCCGAATACGTATAGCATGTTGAACTGTCCAGCTTTGAATGAAGGTGGCATTTCCCCATTTACTTTATAGAGTTTCATGGTAAAAGTGTCGTACGTTTCTCGGGTCATTTTTTTTATCCTGTAGAGGTCGGGCAACAGGGGATTAATAACCTTATTCTTCATGACCCTCATTGACTCGATTTCCATAAATATCAAGGATTTGCAGTCTTGTTGCTTGAAGTCGTTGCATGACTATGTAGGAAAATCGCTTCATAAGTTCGTAACCAAGGCGCGGATCTTCATCACATTTTGTACGAAGACACTCTCCGTCAAGTGCTATTGCGCGAACAGATTCAAGTGCTCTCGCATTTAAGAACCAGCGATACGGAGGATAAAGCCAAGACCAACCAAGAACGTCAGCTTCCCCTAATGTCTGAGTTGTTATTGAACCCCTTCCCGGGACAGGTATTTCGAGCGCTACTTCCCCTTGTCGTATAATGTAGAAGTGATTAGCAATTTCTCCTTCACGAAAAATTAGCTCTCCGGTTTTGAAACGTACATTCGATGCACAACCCGTGATGAGTTCCAGATAGCTTGTCTCCATTCCCTCAAAGAATTTATGTTTTTCCAAAACCGATTGAAGAGACCGCATTTTATTCTCCCTCTTTGCCCAGATTACATGTTATCAGATTGGCGGATTGTTTGCACTTCTTCGGTTATATCAATCGCAACCGGACACCATGTGATGCACCTTCCACACCCTACACAACCTGATGTGCCGAACTGGTCAATCCATGTTGCGAGCTTGTGTGTCATCCACTGACGGTATCTGGACTTTGTTGAAGAGCGGATTGTGCCACCGTGAATATATGAAAAGTCCATTGTAAAGCATGAATCCCACTTCCGAACCCTTTCTGCATATTTTCCCGTTAAATCAGTTGTGTCCTCAACAGTAGTGCAAAAACAGGTCGGACATACCATAGTGCAGTTAGCACAGCTCAAACAACGGTTGGCAACATTTTCCCAACTCGGGTTTTCATAGTTACGATAGAGCAGGTCTTTTATATCGCTCGTATCCATCTCTCGTCCCATTTGGTTTTTGGTTTTCATCACTAATTCTTCTGAACTTTCTTTTTCCTTATCATCTGCATATTCGTAACGAATTTGGCCGAGGACCTCAGCTCCGGCTTTCGTACCTACTTCCGCTAAAAAATAGTGGCGGTTACTCTCCAAAACTTCTGTTAGCGCGATGTCGAATCCAAATGATGCTTTTGGACCAGTATTCATTGAAACACAAAAACACGTCCCGCCTGCTTGAGTACAATTAACGGCAATTATGAATGCGTTTTCCCGTCTTAATTTGTAAGTCGGTTCAACATATTTGCCTTCCATAAACACCTTGTCTTGAATTGCCATTGCATGGAGTTCACAAGAGCGAACACCTATAAACGCATATTTTTTCGCATCCTCTTTTTCTTCCAGTATTTTTATTTCATCCCCAGTTCTATCTGCCTTCCATAAACTCATAACGGGAGGATGCAGAAACTTCTTCCAGGAGTGAGGACCTACAGCATAACCAAACAAAGCACTATCATCTCTTTTCTTAAGCCTGTAACTTCCTCCATCTTGCTCGTCTGTAAAGCCCAAAGGCAGCTCCGTGATAGAGCTTATTTCATCGTAGACAATCGTGTTGTCCCTCAAAGTGGGTCCCGTAACATGGTAGCCTGTATCAAGCAGCACATCGAGCAGTTGCTGAAAATCTTCATACGCTATTATAATTTTATCTTCTATATTTAAACTGTTTTTCATATGCCTTAAACTTATCTGTTTCTAATTTCATTGTAATCTATTTTTTCGATCTTTGCTGCAGCTTTCTTTATCGTTCTTACAGGAACTGAGTATTTATCTATTTCTCGCAAGATTTTAAAAAGTATAATTTTGTTCGCTTCAATTATTGCGCCTCTAGGAGTGGCTTGAAATTTTGTTCCCTTTATCCTTGAAAGAGAATCCTTATAAAATTTCTTAAATTTCTCCATATTGTTGTTCTTTCCCGGACCAAATTGACAAACTTGGATTTCTAATCTTGGCATAATTAACGACCCCATTTTTGTATTTCCCCATCCATTCTTTACAAAGGTGCAAGCTTTATGCCAAACAAATTGTGTCGACAATCAATTGAAATATAGCTATAGATAGGTTTTGTTTTTTTAATTTTATGTCAGATGTCATTAAATAGGACAACACAGACACTAAAAAGATTCAAGTCATATTCTAACCTTGTTAGCTATTGTTATGCTGATTTCTTGGAAGCCTAGTCCTTAGCCAAAAGCAATATCAAGCACCGTCATTACTACAAACCCAACCATAGAACTTAAAGTTGCTAAATCGGTATTAGCATTTATTGGAGGTACGTTATATTGAATAAATCCTTCTATTTAGTAATTGGACTATATTCGACCATATTAGCTTCAAACTGATTTAATGCTTCGAGTGCTTCGCCTCCATAGACCATAGAAGGTCCTCCACCCGAGTATCGCCACCCCGATCGTTTCAATTATCTCCTTTCTTGAAGCTCCGGCTCGTAAAGAATCGTGAACATGGTATGAGATACAACCGTCACATCTCACCGCTATTCAAATACCTAGTGCTATCAATTCCTTAGTTTTTGTTGTTAAAACGTCTTCCTTTATAGATTCTTTGTGCAATTGTGCAAAACTGCTCATAGGTCCTGGAAGTTCATCCATGAGTTTTTTTTGAGACCCTAATAGAGCATTATAGTAATCGGGATAATTTTTTACCACGAGTTAACCTCCTAAATTTTTGATTCAGTTTTATAAAAAGTTCTATTCATATATCTTGGCAAATAATATGCAATTATATTTTTCATCAATGTCCGAATAATATCTAAATGCACAATACAATTTATAATATAGGCCCTTCTTTCTCAATTATGTTTGCCACATTAGCCATTTCTTTACTTATTAGCACAATAACATCGTCTAGTGTAATTAATCCTACTAAATTTCCATCGGAATCAGCAACAGGATATCTTCTAAATGCATTTTTCTGGACTTCTTCTAATATCTCAGGCAATTCCATATCTTCTCTAAAAGTTATTACAGGTTCTTTTGTCATTACATCATCGATTGGTGTTTGCGAAGGGTCTAAATTTTTATTTACCACTCTAAGAAGAATATCCCTATCAGTCACTATACCAAAAACATCTTTTGTGCCATTAACTACTACACATCCAATATTCCTTTCCTCCATTGTCTGTGTAACATCTTTTACCATCGTTCCGGACTTAACTATAACAATGTTTCTACGACATAAATTTCCTAAGCTCATAATCAATGCCTCCTAGATTGAATAATTTATTAAGTACTACTTAACTAATATGTTGCAAATGACGTGCCAGAAGAATGATAGGTATAAGTTGCTAAATCGATCCAATTTTGAACAGACTCCTCATCTCGTAACGAATTGGCTTGTGTCAGAGTTTGAGGCACCATGAATAGTATAAATTTTGATGAAAATTATAAAATCCATTTATGTAATTCAAATAGTTTGATTCTTTATAATGGCACAGAATTTGCAATTGCATACTTCTGTAGTTAAAACAAAAAACAGGAGGTATTTATCATGGCATTAGAAAGATGGACACCAAGAAAGGATGTTGAAAAGTTTTTTGAAGATATGTTTGAAGAGCCATTTTTTCTACGTAATTGGAAAGGGCTTCCATCTCTCAGAAAGATGAGAGAATATATGGCGATTTCTCCAGCAGTTGATATGTACGAAAACGAGAAGGAAATAGTAGTTAAAGCAGAGGTTCCAGGAATAGACAAAAAGGATATAGATATATCAGTGGCAGATAGCACTCTTACAGTAAAGGGTGAAATGAAGAAGGAAGAAAAAACTAAAGAGGAAGACTACTATTATGAAGAAAGGACATGCGGTAGCTTCAGCCGCAGGCTCGAGTTGCCGACGAAAGTGCAGGAGTCTAAGATAAAAGCTAATTTGAAGGACGGTGTACTAGAAATTCATCTTCCAAAAGCCCCAGAAGCCAAAGCTAAAAAGATTAAGTTAGATATTAAATAATGACTCTGGTGATTTACCGAGGGATTTTATAGATGCTAAAGAGAATACTATGGGCTACAGATGGATCAGAAGACTCATTTGTGGCACTTAAATATGCTGAACTACTAGCAAAAAATTGCAAGGCTAATATTCATGGACTTGTTGTATTACCTGAGGATTACAAATTTTTTGATACATTTTCTCCTGAGGAAACGGAAAAGTTGGAAAGTAGCTATAAAGAAACACTTGAACTTAAAGAAAGAAAAAGATTAGAAGAAACAAAGAAAAAACTAACGCAGAATAATCTACATTTCACATACAATATTGCTATGGGTATAGCATCAATGGAAATAATTAGAGCCGCCGAGAGTGAAAACGTTGATCTCATTGCTCTGGGAAAGGGAAGATCAGTTGATAAATTTACCCTGGGTGGAACAGTGCTTAAAGTTTTAAGAAATTGCACGACACCAATTCTGACAGTAAGAAAAAACGGTATGAGAACATCAATTAAAAAGATATTAGTTCCTGTAGACTTATCGCACGGTTTATCAACAAACTTTGATTATGCACTTAAACTATCGGAAATATTCAATGCCGAATTACATCTAGTTCACATTATAGAAACATCAGAACATGAATTTCCTGATGAATTGATGGAGAAAATAAAATCTAATACTAAAATGGAATTGGGTTATAGACTAAAAAAATCTAATGCAACAGGAAACATTCGGGCATATGTAGAACCGGCAAGAAATGCTTGGATTGGAATAACAGAGTTAGCAAGGAAAAACGATACTGATTTAATTGTAATGATGACTTATGGAGGAATTGTTTTTAAAGAGGAGTTTATTGGCAGCATAACATTGAATGTTATTCAGGAGTCTTCTATACCGGTTATTACTCTTACTCCTAGTAAAATTACTTTGAAAATGACTGGAGATGCTAAGTGAACATCAGAATAATAGTAAGGTTTTGTGAATAGAAGCTTATATAATATGGGAGCCAAATTGAGTGATATCATATATTGATAACCCAAATAATATTAGTTCT
>Ga0209633_10002931_pt1 | contig 16069 bp, 15 predicted proteins | sample Cruoilmetagenom1_FD_187290 | JGI IMG/M metagenome (GOLD analysis project Ga0209633, IMG submission 187290) | Oil polluted marine microbial communities from Coal Oil Point, Santa Barbara, California, USA - Sample 1 (SPAdes) (version 2) | ecosystem: Environmental > Aquatic > Marine > Oil seeps ... | reverse complement strand
GTGGAAATAATATGGCTGCTATTCACTTAGCTCATGCTGTAGGTGGAGACTTATTCTTAGGATTTATTTCAGCTGTTGCTTTTGCTACAATCTTAGCGGTTGTATCTGGACTTACATTAGCTGGTGCATCTGCTATTTCACATGATTTATATGCAAATGTATATGCAAAAGGTAAAGTTGATGAAACTCAAGAGATGAAAGTATCAAAATATGCTACTATTGCTATTGGTATTGTTGCTATTATTCTTGGTATTGCATTTGAGAAACAAAATATTGCTTTCGTTGTTGGTCTTGCTTTTGCTATTGCAGCTTCAGCTAACTTCCCAGTATTATTTTTATCAATTTACTGGAAAAACTTAACAACAAGAGGTGCTTTTATAGGTGGTTCTTTAGGTCTTGCAACAGCAGTTATTCTTGTTATACTTGGACCAATTGTATGGGGGCAAATTTTAAATGGAGATGCAGAAGCTGCTATCTTCCCTTATAAATACCCAGCATTGTTCTCAGTAACTGTAGCTTTTGTTGGGATCTGGTTCTTTAGTATTACAGATAACTCTGAAGATGCTAAAAAAGAGAGAGAAGCATTTGATGCTCAAAATATTAGATGTCAAACTGGTATTGGTGCAGATGGTGCTGTAAATCACTAAAAAGTGAATTACAAAGTTTTTTATTAGAATTTAAAATCAAATTAAAGCCCCTTTTATAAGGGGCTTTTTTTATGTAAATTGTATTATGATAGTTGTTAAGAAAGTAAAGGAAAGTATATGAGTCTTTTAGAGATAAAAAGTTTTATTAAAAATATAAAACCATTTGATAATTTATTGGGTAATGAACTCGAAGAGATATGTAGTCACTTAGATATATTATATTTTAAAGAAAATGAAGAGATTTTAACTCCTGCTAAAAATGCGGAATTTCTTTATTTTATCATAAAAGGTGTAGTTCAAGAAAAACTTGAAGAAGAAGTGGTATCTGTATATTCTTCAAATGAATACTTTGATCCTATAACATTGATTGAAAATAAAATCAAACATACTTTTTTTACAGTTCAAGAATCAATTTTGTATGCCTTACCAAAAGAGATATTTCTGAAATATATGTATCAAAATAATGCTTTAGAGAGTTATTTTTTCTCAACAATATCTCAAAAACTCAATTCAAGTATGCAAAATGAAGAGAAAAAAAAGCTTTTAGATTTTGCTATGTCAAAAGTTGAAGATGCCTATTTACAAAAGCCAATTTATATAGATGAATGTGAAAGTATATATGGTACTGTAGTTCAGTTAACTTCCAATAAAATTCAATCTATTTTAGTTAAAAGAGCAGATGGAGAGATAGGGATAGTTACAGATTCTAGTTTTGTAAAAAAAGTTGCTTTAAAACGGATGAATTTAGATGGACCTGTGAGTCAAATTACAACCTATGGGCTAAAATATATTGAAGCTACAGATTTTTTATTTAATGCACAATTACAAATGGCAAAACATAATCTTAAAAGACTCGTTGTAAAAAAAGAGGGTAAGATTATTGGGATATTAGATATTGTTAGTTTAAGTAGTTTTTTTGCTTCGCATACACATTCAACAAGTATGTTAATAGAAGATGCTAAAACTGTTGATGAATTAAAAGAGGCTAGTAGTAAGTTTATACGAACTATAAGAGTTTTATATGAAAAAGGTGTTAAGGTAAGATATATTTCTAAACTTATATCTCAACTTAATGAGAAGTTATTTGAAAAACTATTTGAACTTACAGCACCAGAAGAACTTAAAGAAAAATCAACTCTTATTATAATGGGTAGTGAAGGACGAAGTGAGCAGATTTTGAGAACAGATCAAGATAACGCATTGATTTTATCAGATGATTGTAGTATGGATTATGAAGACGTTATGAAATATACCAAAACTTTTACGGAGTATCTTGTGTCGTTTGGTTATCCTCTTTGTGATGGTAATATTATGGTCTCAAACAGATTTTGGGTACAAAACATTACAAAATTTAAAAAGACTATTTTTAATTGGATACATAAACCAAATGAGGAAAACTATATTAATTTGGCTATTTTTTTTGATGCTGTTGCTATTACTGGAGATAAAACACTTTTAATTTTACTTAAAACATATCTTATCAAAATCTGTGAAAATGCTCCATCTTTTTATCCCTATTTTGCAAAACCTATAATATCTTTTGAGACACCCTTAGGATTATTTAGTGATTTTGTTGTTGATAAAGATTTACATAAAGATGAATTAGATATTAAAAAAGGTGGAATTTTTCCTATTGTTCATGGTATTAGAACCTTAGCAATAGAAAAAAACTTAGAAGAAACAAATACAATTGATAGACTTAAAGCTTTAAGAGAATTAGGTGTTTTGGATGATGAATTTACAAATGAGATTATAGAATCATTTAATTTTTTATTGACTTTGCGATTAAAATTTAGACTTGAAAAAATTGATAAAAGAGAAGAGTTAGATAATTATATAAATCCTTCAAAACTAACAATTCTTGAAAAAGATTTATTAAAAGATAGTTTTAAAATTGTAAATAAATTTAAAAAATTTATTACATATCATTGTAAATTAAATATGATAAGTTAGTAGCTATGTTTAAAACAATAAAACAATATTTTAATAAAAAAAGATTAAAAGATAATAATTATGCATATTTATTTGAACCTTATGAAGGTGATGAATATGTCTGTTTTGATTGTGAAACAACAGGGTTAAGTCCGAAAAAAGATGAAATCATCTCAATAGGTGCAATTATTATTAAAGGGAATAAAATAATACATAGTAAAAAGTTTGAAAGATTTGCAAAGACAAAAAAACCTTTAAATAGTGAAAGTATAAAAATACATCATATAAGGGAGTGTGATATTAAAAATGCTCTTGATATAAATGATGTAATTACAGAATTTTTAGAATTCATTGGTAATCGCCCACTTGTTGGATATTTTTTAGAATTTGATTGTGCAATGATAAATAAATATATCAAACAAAACTTAGGAATAACACTTCCAAATAAACAAATCGAAGTTTCAGCACTCTATTATGATAAGATGATTAAAAAGTATCCAGAAGGAAATATTGACTTACGTTTTGATGTGATAATGAAGAAATTATCTCTTCCAAGATTGGGGAAACATGACGCAATAAATGATGTAATTATGACCTCTATGATTTTCTTAAAATTAAAAAATAAGATGTTATAAAGATATTTTTACTCCTCTATCATAAAACACTTCTCTTCATCTAAATATTCATGTACATTTATAGTGATATTTTTATTTTTTATTTCTACTATTGCATAAGCTGGTTTTTCTTCATTTGTTGTGTATTCAAATGTCTCACTATGTTTTAGTGAAAGTTGATGATTTGTTCCTCTGATACCAAAATAAGGTATATCTTCCCAAATACCTGTGATGATTCTGTGAAGATGACCAAAAAAGATATACTTTATATTTGGATATTTTAAAACTAAGTTCTTAAATCCTTTTTTAGATTCAAATCCTATTTTATCCATAAGTTTAATACCCACATCCATAGGGGGATGGTGCATAAATATATAAGTATTTTTATCTTTGTTTTCTTTTAGTTTTTTTTCAAACCACAAAAACTGTTCATCAGACATATCTCCTTTGTGGCTATTTTTTATATTTGTGTCTAAAAATATAAAGGCGTTGTTATCTATAGTTCTTATATCTTGAATATATCCATCATTTACAGGGTAATCTTTAAAAACTTTTATAAAGTTTTCTCTATCATCGTGATTTCCAAGTAAAAGTATCACTTCTACTTTTGACTTTTTAACTAACTTTTTTAGTTTTCTAAAAGCTTTTGTATCTCCTCTATGGGTTAAGTCACCTGTGATAACTATAAAGTCAATATCTTTGAAGTTTTTGTTTATGCTTTTTATGGCAGTATTAAGTCTATCAAATGGATCTAGTCCATAAAGATGAAACTCATCTTTTTGTAAGTGTGTATCGCTTAGGTGTATAAATTTCATAATTTCTCTTATCTTTTTTGTGAATTATATACAAAAAATCGATAATTTATACTATTATTTTGTAACCAAGTTGTAATTTCTTAAGAGTATTCTTCTATAATTTTAAAAAAGGAGTTTATATATGAAAAAACTATTATTAGTTGGTGCAGCAGCACTAACTTTATCAATGACACTTATGGCACAAGAAACTTTAAAAGTTCTTACATGGAAAGGTTATGCACCAGCAAAACTTGTAAAAGCATTTGAGGCAGAAACAGGTATAAAAGTTAAACTAACATACTCAAACAACGAAGAGATGATAGCAAAACTAAGAGCAACTAGAGGAGCTGGATTTGATGTAGCACAACCAAGTCAGGATAGAATCTCTTTTGTTCAAAAAAAGTTTCCTATTTATCAAGCTATAGATTTTTCAAAGATAAACACTGCACAACTTATACCATCAATGGTTGAAGCTGTTAAGAAAAATACAAATGTAGATGGTAAAGCTTATGGTGTTCCTCATTGTTTTGGAACAACAGGTATGATTGTAAATAAAGCAAAAGCACCAAATGCTTCTGATTGGTCTGATTTATGGAATCCAGAATATAAAGGTAAGATATCTTATAGACTAAAAAGACCATTACTAATAGCAACTGCTTTTGGAATGGGTGAAAATCCATTTGCTTTATATGATGATAAAGCTGCTTATAAAAAATTAATGAAAAGAGTTGAAAAAAAATTAATTGATAGTAAACATTTAGTTAAAAACTACTGGACAAGTGGAGATACTCAAGTTAATATTATTAAAAGTGGTGATGCAAATGTAATCTCTGGTTGGGATGGTAAAGGTTGGTCTTTACATAAAACAAACCCAGATATTGACTTTATAGCACCAAAAAGTGGAGCGCTAGGTTGGATTGATACTTTTGCAATTCCTGCAAAAGCTAAAAATATCAGTGGTGCTTATAAATGGATTAACTTTATGTTAGAACCAAGAAATGCTGCATACTTTACAAACAAAGAGGGTTATGGAACAGCATCAAATGGAGCTGATTGGTTCTATAGTGATGAGATTAAAGATAACTTTTCTAGATCATTTTCAAAAGCCGATATAGACAATATCAAATGGCATCCACCAGTACCAGCTGGTTTTGAAAAAATTGAAGCTAAAGTTTTAGACAGAATTAAAGCAGCTAAATAAATATAAGATAGATAAATATAAAAAAGGGACAAAGTAATTTGTCCCTTTTTTAATACAAAGGAAAAGTATGGATTATATATTAGAAGTAAAAGCATTAAAAAAAGTATTTCCTGAATTTACAGCAGTTCATAAAATCGATTTTTTCGTAGAAGAAGGTGGATTTTTTTCAATATTAGGACCATCAGGATGTGGTAAAACAACATTATTAAGAATGATAGCAGGTTTTGAAGAAGAGACTCAAGGGGATATCATTATCAATAGTAAATCTATGAAAAATGTACCTCCTGAAAAAAGACCAGTAAATATTGTTTTTCAGAGTTTAGCACTATTTCCTATGATGAATGTTGAAAAAAATGTAGCTTTTGGTCTTCAAAGATTAAAACTGTCAAAAGATGAAATCAATTCAAGAGTTAATGATATGCTCAAAAGAGTTGGATTACTTGGATATGAGAAAAAAAATATTTCAGAACTTTCAGGTGGACAAAAACAAAGAGTAGCACTTGCTAGATCACTTGTATTAAAACCATCTATATTATTACTAGATGAACCTCTAAGTGCATTAGATAGAAAGCTAAGAGAATATATGAAAGTTGAACTTAAAGTTCTTCAAAAAGAGTTGGGTACAACTTTTATATATATTACACATGACCAAAGCGAAGCTTTAGTTATGAGTGATAAAATAGCAGTTATGAATAAAGGTAGATTTGAACAAATAGATACTCCTAAAAATTTATATAGAAATCCTAAAACCGCATTCGTAGCTGGGTTTGTTGGTGAAAACAATCCATTTGATATACAAAGTTATGAAAATAATATTTTAACAATGAAGCAAGGATGGAGCATAGTTAAAAAAGATTTACAAATCAAACCAACAAAACTTTTTATGCGACCTGAAGCATTTATTATAAATCCTTCTGATGATATAGAAAACATAAATAGAATTGAAGTTACTATTAAAACAGTATTATTCGATGGTTCTAATACTAAATTAGCTGTAAATGTAAATGGCACAACAGATGAAATAAAAGTATCATTACCACAAAATGCACAATTTGAAGACTTGTGTGAAGGTGATGCTATAATATTAGCAGTTGCTTATGATGATGTAAAATGTTACGAAGAATAAATTATGAAAAAGAATAATCTAACACTTTATTTACTTTTAGCTCCTGTACTTCTTTGGCTAATACTTTTAATAGTATTACCACATATTGATCTATTTATTAGTTCATTTAAGTTTGAGAACGATGAGGGGATTATGGTATGGTCTTTAAATAATTATCTTGCATTTTTTGAAGATGAGATATATTGGCTTACATTTCTAAAAACCGCATTTTATTCTATTGCCGTTACTGCTTTAGCCTTTGCTATTACATTTCCTGTTGCATTTTATTTATCAAAAGTTGTATCTTTAAAATATAGTGGATTTATGACTTTATTACTTCTTATCCCTATTTGGGTAGGTGAACTTGTAACAATTTATGGTTGGATGATATTATTGAGTGATAATGGTGTGATAAATCATTTCTTAATATATATTGGAATTATTGATACGCCTATAAATATGCTTTATACAGATTTCTCTATGACAATTGGACTTGTATATATGTCTATGTTATTTATGATAATTCCTGTTATGTCGGCATTGGATAGTTTAGATGATAATCTAATAGAAGCAGCATCAGATTTAGGAGCTTCAAAATGGATGATTTTTAAACAAATTATTATCCCTTATGCGATGCCTGGTATTGCATCTGGTTCTATAATCGTATTTATGTTAATTATTGGAGATTATGTAGCACCTAATATTTTAGGTGGTAAAAGTTCTTTATGGTTTACAGAGCAAATATATAACGAATTTTTAGCAACATTTAACTGGAATGAAGGTGCAGCATTTGGATTTATGTTACTATTTCTTTCATCAGCAATTATTTGGCTTGCATTAAAATTAAGTGGACAAAAACTTGAAAGGGTTGGATCATGATAAGAAGTTTACCAAATTCACCAATTTATAAAACTGGATTTAGAATATATATAATTTTATTTTATATATTTTTAGTTATGCCATTACTTACAGTTGCAGTTTTAGCATTTAATGATTCATCATTTATTGCTCTTCCTTGGAATGGCTTTACCCTTGATTGGTTTTATATCAATACAGATGAAAGACTTGGGTTACTTGCAGATGAAAATTTACTATTAAGTATATGGACAAGTTTTGAAACTGGATTTTTAGTTGCACTATTTTCAACAATTGTAGGAACAATAGCTGCACTTTTATTTGAAGAAGAAAATTTTAGATTTAAAGGATTTTTATATTTCCTTGCTTTATCTCCTTTAGTAATACCAGGAGTTATTTTAGGTATATCAATTTTAATATCTTCTACAGTTTTAGGTACTTATATGGAAACTAATTTTGGTATGGATATAGAGTGGCTTAGACCTAGTTTTTGGCTTGTTGTTATAGGACAATTTTCTTTTGGTGCTACTTATGTTATGCTTTTAGTATCTGCAAGATTGAAAAAATTTGATAGAACTCTTGAAGAAGCAGCATTAAGTTTGCGAGCTACTAGACTTCAAGCTATTTGGCATGTTACTATTCCATATTTACGACCTGCTATAATTGGTGCTTTTGTAGTTGCATTTTTAATTAGTTTTTCTAACTTTAACACTACAATATTCTTAGCTGGTTCTGATCCTACTTTGCCTATTGATCTATATTCAAGAATTAAATTTAGTTCAACTCCTGTACTTAATGCAGTTTCATTTTTAATTGTTTCGGCTATTACATTATTTGCAATTTTTAACTTAGTTTTAAATAGAAATAAGTAGTTTGAATTTTTACGATAATTTTACCAATAAACATTTAAAGATAGCCCATAGGGGCTATCGTTCTATACGAGCTGAAAATACTTTAAGTGCATTTGAGCAAAGTATATCCAAGTTTGATTTTATAGAACTTGATATACAAGTAACAAAAGATTATGAACTTGTGGTTTTTCATGATTATAAACTTGAAAGAACAACAGATATAAATAAAAACAATCGTTTTTTATTTAATGGAAGTTACAATATTTATGATTATACTTTTGATGAGTTACGACTACTAGATATTGGTTCTTGGTTTATAAAAGATGACCCATTTGGAGCTATAAAAGATGGTTTAGTAAAAAAAGAAGAATTAGAAAATTTAGAAATTCAAAAATTACTTACTTTAGAAGATATTTTAATATTTGTAGAAAAAAAGAATATAGCTTTAAATATAGAGTTAAAAGATTGTAGTTATATTGATGATGAAAAATTTGTTTTAAAAGTTAACAATACAATAAAAAAGTTAAATATAACAACACCTTTACTTATATCTTCTTTTAATCATAATTATTTAAAGTTATTTAAACAGCACAACTCCAAAATAGAAACAGCAGCTAATGTAGAAAATAAACATCCTAAAAACTTAATAGACTATTTAAAAAACTTAGAAGTAAGTGCCTGCCATATTTGTAGTAATCTTGTAGATTCAACTCCTATAAAAGAGCTAAACTCACAAGGAATAGTAACTTCTGTTTTTACTGTAAATGATAAAAAGAAACAAAAGTTATATTATGAAAAAGGGGTAAAAGCTATATTTACTGATATACTATAATTTTGAAAATTCACTTTTAATTTAATTTTGTTGTTACTCTTACTTATATTGTGATAAAATATCAGTTATCTATTAAGTATCATAATAAGTGATAAAATCTGTTACATAACGTAACGAAAAAATATTTTTAGAGTTAACTTACCTTTATATTTTAAAATGCTATTAAAATGCTATATAATAAATTTATAATAAACGATATAAAATTTAGGAGAAATTGCTGTGGAAAATATTTTTAATCCAATTAAATCAAAGTTCAATGAGCCTTTGATAAAAAATATGTGTGAATATAATGAATTAATGGATGAGTTTAAGGCTGATTATGAAGGTACTTGGGCAAAGTTCGCTGATGAAAAAATTGACTGGTTTAAAAAGTATGATACAATATTAGATGAGAGTAAAGCTCCTTTTTACAAATGGTTTATAGGTGGGCAGATGAATGTTGCACATCAATGTGTAGATAGACATCTTGATACAAAGAAAAATAAAGCAGCTATTATTTTTGAAGGTGACAACGGAGATCAGAAGATATTAACATATCGAGAGTTAGCTTATGAAGTAAATAAAACTGCGAATATGTTCAAAAACAAATTTGGAATTGTAAAAGGTGATAGAGTTGTAGTTTATATGCCTATGATTCCAGAAGCTGCTGTTGTTATGCTTGCTTGTGCAAAAATAGGTGCAATTCACTCTATTGTATTTGGTGGATTTTCTGCTGAAGCTTTAAGAGATAGAATTATAGATGCTGAAGCTAAACTTGTAGTAACTGCTGATGGTGCATTTAGAAAAGGGAAACCTTATATGTTAAAGTCAGTTGTTGATAAGGCTTTAGAAGAGGGTTGTGAGTGTGTTAACAAAGTATGTATTGTTGAGAGAAATGGTGAAGAAATTACTTGGGTTGCAGGGAGAGATTACTCTTATAATGAACTTATAAAATCTGAATCGTCAGTTTGTGAAGCTGAACCAATGGACAGTGAAGATCCACTATTTTTACTTTACACTTCAGGAAGTACAGGAAAACCAAAAGGTGTACAACACTCAAGTGCTGGATATATTTTATGGGCGCAGATGACTATGGAATGGGTATTTGACATAAAAGACAATGACACTTATTGGTGTACAGCGGATATTGGTTGGATTACAGGGCATACATATATCGTATATGGACCACTAGCTGCTGGTGCAACCACAGTTATGTTTGAAGGTGTTCCAACTTTTCCAGATGCTGGTCGTTGTTGGAAAATGGTTGAGGAGTATAAAATTAATCAATTTTATACTGCACCAACTGCAATTAGACTTTTACATAAAATGGGTGCAGATGAACCTTCTAAATATGATTTAAGTAGTTTAAGAATTTTAGGAACTGTTGGTGAACCAATTGATCCACCTGCATGGAAATGGTACTACGAAGAAGTTGGTGGAAGTCAATGTTCTATTGTTGATACATACTGGCAAACAGAAACAGGTGGGCATATGATATCTCCACTTCCAGCGGCAACTCCAATAAAACCTGCTTGTGCAACTTTCCCACTACCAGGAATTATGGCTGAGATTATTGAAGAAGATGGGACACCTACAGAGATAGGTGAAAAAGGTTTTATGTGTGTAACTAAACCTTGGCCATCTATGATTAGAACAATTTGGAATGATGGTGAAAGATTTGAAAAATCTTATTTTGGTGATTGTAAAAAAGATGGAAAACCAGTTTATTTTACAGGTGATGGTGCAATGATAGCTGATGATGGTTATATCACAATTACTGGACGTACTGATGATGTTATAAATGTTTCAGGTCATAGAATGGGTACAGCTGAAGTTGAAGCTGCTGTTAAAAAACATGATAATGTAGCATCAGTTGCGGTAGTTGGAAAACCGCATGATATTAAAGGTGAAGGAATATTTGCTTATATTGTTTTAAAATCTGTTCCAACTAATGAAAATGACCAAACAGCAGATGAATTTGAGCTTATGAAAGAGATAAATAGTATGATTAAATCAGAGATTGGTGCAATTGCTCTTTGTGATGATATGGCATTTGTACCTGATCTTCCAAAAACTAGATCAGGAAAAATTATGAGAAGAATTTTAAGAAGTATTGTTAAAGGTGAAAAAATTACCCAAGATACTTCGACATTAGAAGATCCAAGTATTGTTGAAAAGATTGAAAAAATTGTAAATGGATAATTTGATTTTATAATTACAAATTAATTAAAATAAAAAAAAGGGACTAAAAATAGTCCTTTTTTTTATTGAATATAATATATAATAAATTATATTACTAAGGAGAATTTGGAATGACTATTAAATATGCAGGACCTAGACCAGAAATATCACAGCATGGAATACAATTCAAAGATGGTAAAGAAGATAAATATGTTTATCTTATAATTGCAGTGCAGATATTAAAAGCAATAGATAAAGATTATGAAGAAAAAAAATCTTATAGCTATGATACAAAAACAAAAAGATTTACAAATGATGAGTTATTGGAGATTATGCTTTCTTATGAACCAAATCTTAAAGAAATAGTTATTCAAGAAGAGATTCGATATGAAGAACATTTAAAAGATGAGATAGTACAAGTAAATTCAAGATCAGATTTAAAAGAGGTAGAAAGAGAAACTTGGATAAATAATTTAAACATAATGCAACAATATAGAATCCAAAGAGCAGTAAATAAAATCTATTATTTACATTGTATTGAAGATATGGCAAAAGTGATAAAAAGAGAAAGAATCAAAGAGATTGATACACCTTTTTATGAAAAATATTGGCATGTATTACAAACTATCCAAGGATCTTTAAGTGAAGGTAGAGACTCAGTAGGAAGTGATATAAAAATTGAAACAACTGATGAGGGAATGATTGCTAAAATGTTTGTTAATTATTGATAAAATAACTAATAAAACTCATAATTATTATAATAGCAAAAATAGTTAAAAGTATTTCTGGTACTTTTACTGTGGGATTGAGTATTCCACAGTAAGGACATCTTCTAGTTTTCTGTTCTACTTCACTTTTACAGTTTCTGCAAGGCTCTAGATTTTTTTTTGATTCTGTAGACATTATGTGTAAATCTCATCTAGTAAGCTATCTACAAAATTATCAGGACTAAACTCCATTAAATCATCTGCTTTTTCTCCAATACCTATATAAAATATCGGAAGTTCAAGTTGATTTGAGATACTAAAAAGTGCTCCACCTTTTGCTGTACCATCTAGTTTTGTAACAATAATTCCATCGATTCCCACCATCTCATTGAAGGCTTTGGCTTGTGCAATTGCAGTGTTTCCTTGTGTTCCATCGAGTATCATAAGTTTTTGATGAGGAGCACTAGTAAAAGCTTTATCACATGTTTTTACAATCTTTTTTAATTCATTTGCAAGATTTGTTTGTGTTTGTAACCTCCCTGCTGTATCTATAATCACATGGTCTATATTTTTAGAAATAGCAGAGTGTATAGTGTCATACGCAACTGCACTTGGGTCATGACCATGTTTTGTTTTAATAATAGGAACTTCTAGTTTATCTGCCCAAGTTGAAAGTTGCTCAATTGCTGCTGCTCTAAAAGTATCTCCCGCACCAAGAATAACACTTTTCCCACTATTTTTATACATATTTGCTAGTTTTGCAATTGTTGTTGTTTTTCCTGCACCATTTACTCCAATAATAAGTTCTACAAAAGGTTTTGGCATATTTGAAGTATCTATGATTGGTGCATGTTCAAAAAGCATCACAAGTCTATGTCTTAATTGCGGTCGTGTGATAAGTTCAGGAAGTCCATCCATCGCTTTTTCAATAATCTCATATTCCATATCAGATTCAATTAAAATCTCTTCTATTATATCAAAAGTGATTTTTTCTTTTTTTTGTGGAACAATTGATTTGATATTTGAAACTGTTTTATTGAGTGCTCTAGAAAGAAAGCCACTTTTTTCAGTGCTTTCTTCTTGCGTTGCAATCTCTTTTTGTTTTATCTCTTCTTTTTGTTGTTCTTTTTCTTTTTTCCGAAAAATTCCGAACATTTTATTTCATCTCTATAGTTTGTTTTATGTCACTAAATAACATCTCTTCAGGTTTCATACCAATATACGGTTTCATAAATTGTCCTTTTTTATTAAAAAGAACCATAAATGGTATTGAACCACTTGGATTAAGATCACTTACTGCACCAAATAATTTTGGGTTATCAGCACCTGTTACTATTGGATAAGTTACAGAAAATTCTTTTATAAAATTATTGAGTTCCTCTTGAGTATTTAATCCACCACCTCTTTTTCCAACATCTATTGCAATAATTTCAAAGTCATTTTTAAGTTCTTTTCTAATATTTAATAGATGAGGAATTTCTGCCTTACAAGGTGGACACCAAGTTCCAAAAAAGTTTAATAAGATAACTTTATTTTCATATCCAGTAAATACCCAACCCTCTTTTTTTGCAATAATTTTTAAATCTTTTCCCTCTACAGTTTTTAAATTAAATACTACTGATTGTTCTTTTGCAGTTCCTTCTGCAATAACACTATCGTCAATTTTTTCTTTCTCACCACATCCTGTAAATAATACTAATGTTAAAATAGTTAATATTGTAATTTTTTTAATCTTCATTTTTGTCTCCATTGGTTAAAATATAAATTGGATTTTATCCTAAAAAGGCTTAGAAATGTCAAAAAGTACTAAAGAGGACTTTAGGAAGTATTGTTTAAATAGATTACAATTTTTTAGTAAAAAAGCAAGAATAAAAAAAGATAAAGATATATGTTCTAGAATTTTAAGTGTTATTAACTTTTATAATCCTAAAAATATATTATTGTATATACCATTATCAATGGAAGTAGATGTGCAACCATTGATAAATATTTTAAGAAAAAGAAGAGATATAGAAGTTTATGTTCCATATATGCAAGGGAAAACATTTGTTCCTGTCAAGTACAGATTACCACTAAAAAAAGCTAGATTTGGTATAAAAGAACCAAGTTATTCTAACTTTAGAAATGGGAAAATAAACTTAGATATGGTTATTGTACCAATTGTAGGAATTGATGAAACATATAGACGAATAGGATTTGGAGCAGGAATGTATGATAGATTTTATGAAAAATTACAAACCAAACCTATAACTATATTTACTCAACTAAAACTTTGCAAGTCTAAAACAGTAGTAACTTCTAAACATGATATAAGGCCAAATTTTATAATTACAACATAAAGGTTTAAAAATGGAAATTATTATTATAGTTTCTGTTGTAGCAATATTTGCATCAATTATCAGTTTTTTTATAGCAAATAAATTACATAATGCAAAATTTGAGATATATACAGAAAAGGCAAAAGCAAAAGCAAAAGTTATTGAACATGAGGCTCAGTCTCTATTAAAAGAAGCAAAAAACAAAGCAAACCAAGATTTTGAAAGAGAATTTCGTAAAAAGAAAAAAGAGTTAGATAAGAAAGAGTTAGAGTTGGATACTTTAGTGGAAAAAGAGTTATTAAAAATTAAAACAGATAAAGATATTATATACAATAAAAAAGCAGAAGTACAAGCTTTACAAAGTGGATTGGAAAATCTTAAAAAAACTTATGAAGAAAAAGTAAAAAAAGCAACAAAAATACTTGAAAATGCAAGTGGACTTACTCAAAAAGAGGCAACAACTCTTATGTTAGAACATGTAAAAGAGGAAAATAGAGCTACAATAGCCTCTTTATTTAGAAAAGAGTTTAAGTTGGCAAAAGATGAATCTGTTAAAGAGATTAATAATATGCTTTCTCATGCAGTGACAAGATATGCAGGAGAATTTGCAGCAGAAAGACTTATCAATCACATTCCTCTTCCTGATGAGGAAGCCAAAGGTAAAATTATAGGAAAAGAGGGGAGAAATATAAAAGCACTTGAATTTTGTTTAGGTGTTGATATTATAATTGGAGATATTCCAAATACTATAACAGTAAGCAGTTTCAACCTGTATAGACGAGCAATCTCAACTAAAACTATTGAAGAACTTTTAAGAGATGGAAGAATCCATCCAGCAAAAATAGAAGAGGTTTATAATAGTATTAAAAATGAATTTGATAGTAATATTACTAAAGAGGGTGAAGATACTATTTTAGCATTGGGTATAACAAATATGCATAAAGATTTAGTACATCTTGTAGGACGATTAAGATATAGAGCAAGTTATGGACAAAATGCTTTAGCACATACTTTAGAAGTTGCAAATTTAGCAGGACTTATAGCTTCTCAACTAGGTGGAGATACTATCTTAGCAAGAAGAGCAGGACTTATGCATGATATAGGTAAAGCACTTACTCATGATATTCCAGGGAGCCATGTGGATATTGGTGCTGACTTATGTAAAAAACTAGGGGAACCAGAAGAGGTTATCAATGCTATTTATGCACATCATGGGCATGAAGAAGCTTCTAGTATAGAATCAGCTGCTGTGTGTGCAGCAGATGCTTTAAGTGCTGCAAGACCAGGAGCAAGACGAGAGGTGTTAGAAAGCTTCTTAAAAAGAGTTGAGGAGATTGAAGCTATTGCAAATAGTAAAGAGGGTGTGATTAAAACTTATGCTATTAATGCAGGTAGAGAGTTGCGGGTTATTGTAAATGCTACTTTGGTAAATGATGATGAATCAGTTTTACTAGCAACTGAAATCGCTACTGAAATAGAGGAAAAAGTACAATATCCAGGTGAGATAAAAGTAAATGTTATAAGAGAACTTCGTTCTGTTGGATACGCTAGATAAAAATATAAAAAAAAAGAGAAGCTTTATAAGCTTCTCTTTTTTGTAGTTATTTCTATTTATTTTTTGATAGTCATAAGATAGTTAATAACTGTATCAACAAAAGCATCATGTTTTCTCTCTTTTAAATATGCAATATAAAGTTTTCTTTTCATTTTAATATCTGGTAATCTAGCTTCAAATAAAATTTCGCTTTTTACAAAATCAGAGATAGCATGAGCCGATACAATAGATGTAGTTGGTGTGTCATCTTTTGAACTATGAAGTACAGTTTGAACAATTGCTGTAGGAGAAGACGCTTCACTTACAATATTAAATGAATCACAATCTTGGAAATCAGCTTGTTCTAAGGCTTCTTTAAATACTCTTCTTGTATGAGAGTTTGGATCTCTACAAACCCACTTAAAAGATTGTAAGTCTTCATTTTTTACTCTTCTTGGTAGTTTTTGATTTGAGAATATTACTATCTCATCTTCTAACCACTCTCTATAGATAATACCA
>Ga0209633_10002930_pt1 | contig 16070 bp, 14 predicted proteins | sample Cruoilmetagenom1_FD_187290 | JGI IMG/M metagenome (GOLD analysis project Ga0209633, IMG submission 187290) | Oil polluted marine microbial communities from Coal Oil Point, Santa Barbara, California, USA - Sample 1 (SPAdes) (version 2) | ecosystem: Environmental > Aquatic > Marine > Oil seeps ... | reverse complement strand
AAACGAATCTCAATTTCTGCAGTCCTATTTTTATTGATTGTAACAATTGCAATTTTAACTTTTGAAAAGCCAAAGTATGTTTTTGAGAAAAATACGGAAGCTATTTTGAACGAGGTTAATAACAACAGCTATATATTAACATTAAATCAATTAGATTCAATAGAACAATCACAATATCAAGTGGTTGATATTAGAAGTAATTTTGAATACACTAAAGGCCATATTAATGAAGCCATTAATATTACAACTCATGACATTTTAAAAAGTATGAATATAGAATTGTTTGATGAGTTGGTAGAAAATAATAAAATTGCAGTTTTGTATGGTGAAGACCCTAATGATGCGAACAGAGCATGGATGCTTTTGTATCAGCTAGGTTATGAAAACATAAAAATTCTTTGTGTAGAAACAAGTTATATTGATAATAAATTTCAAGTAAATAATCATGCGTTAGAAAAACCTGCTATTAATTATGCACAAGTGATGCAATTGGTTAAGAATGCTAAAGCTGAAACGAAAAAACAAGTTACTAAGCCAAAAACACCTAAAAAAGTAATAACCTTACCCAAAAAAAAGAAAAGAATACCAGAAGGAGGCTGTTAAAATTTGAAGCCAGCTTTTTTCTAATACTATGAATTTTCTCTATGACTGATCACTATTTCTAATTCAAAACACTTCTATCATGGAAAAGGACACGAATTTAATAAGAAAAACATTAAACAACTATTTTTCCAATATTTTTGAAAATGATCTATTCGATGAAATTATTCAGCTCGGTACTTATCATAGGTGCCCTAAAGGAGACATACTTCTTGATATTGGTGATGAAATGACACATATCCCATTGATTACAAAAGGACTCGTTAAAATAACCCGAGAAGACCAAAATGAGGATGAATTACTACTGTATTTTCTGGAACCTGGAGATACTTGTGCCATTTCATTTATAAATTGTATCAATAGAAGCCAAAGTATCTTTCGTGGAATGGCAGAAGCCGAAACTGAATGTATTTTGATACCGGTTAACAAAATTGAAGATTGGCTGATTAAATATAAAACCTGGAGAGTGTTTATCATTGACAGTTACCATAACCGGCTTGTTGAAATGGTTGAAGCAATTCGAAGTTTAGCATTTTTAAAATTAGATGATCGCCTTTATAAATATCTTGCAGATCATGTAAAAGTTATGCATACTAAAAACTTAGATATTACACATCAGGAAATTGCTGATGATCTACATACTTCAAGAGTAGTGATTTCCAGATTATTAAAAATTCTTGAAAAAAAAGGAAAAATTAAGTTGGGAAGGAAAAGAATAAAAATTACTGTGAAATAAAAATTAATAGGTTATTTCAAAATTGCTTACCGTAAAAATTACAGCCAAAAGTTGAACCCCTTTTAGTCATAATTGACGCTTAAATTTATTTAATCGTTCAAAAAAAAAGCATATAATATTTAAAATTTTTAAACTCAATGCAAAATTCGCTTCCCTCAGGGTTTCCTATTTTATATTTTTAGATGTTATTACAATTTTAATCAATATAACTAACTGTTTTACTGTTCTTTAAAGTAAGTAAACTACTTTCACAAAGGACTTGTCATTGGTAACAATTGTTACCTATATATGTAACAATTGATACTGATTATATTGATTATTTATTGTAAAAAAGTGACAAAAGTCATATAAAAAAAACCCTTCCAGATTTAATTTTGATCTCATATAATAACAAAAATAATATTGAATTTAAATTAAACAAATCATGAAAAAGCTATCAATTTATCTCATAGCGATCCTTATTTCTACAGCTGCATTATTGAGCAGCTTTACAAATAAAAACGACAATTATAACAGTGGATTAACTCCCCCAAATGAGTTCGAAACACTATTAAGTTATTTTGAAACAAATAACAATTTTATCAACTCAGATGTCCAACTAATAATTCCGGCAGACGAGGTTAAAAAAAATATGAAAAATGCAAAATATCATGTAATTGACATCAGAAGTGAAAGTTGGTTTGAATATGGTCATTTAAAAGGAGCAAACAATGTGCTTAGTGCCGATCTACTTGGCTATTTTGAAACGAAAATTACTCCAGCCGATTATGAAAAGATCGTATTGATATGTTATTCAGGTCAATCTGCCGCTTATTATGCAAGCCTATTAAGATTAGCGGGTTATGACAATGTATTCAGCATGAAATGGGGTATGAGCTCATGGAGATTAGATTTTGCAGAAAATTCCTGGTTAAAAAATATTAAAAATGACTTTGCAGATAAATTAGAAACTAATGAGAATGCGAAGCCGGAAAAAGGCACACATCCATCATTAAGTACTTCTAAAACAGAAGCCAAAGAAATTTTAAGGGCACGATTAGAAAAAGCATTTGCTACACCTTATAAAGAGTACATTATAAAATCGGCTGATGTTTTTGCAGATCCTGCAAAGTACTATATAGCAAATTACTGGGATCAAGATAAATACAATGGCGGACATATACCAGGAGCGGTACACTATCAACCAACTTCATTGTCTTCAACAGCTGATCTATATACACTACCTGCAGATAAAAAAATAGCTGTGTATTGTTCAACAGGCCAAAATGCAGCCTATGTAGTCGCCTACTTAAATGTATTAGGATATGACGTGGGAAATATTGCTTATGGAGCAAATAGCTTTATGAATAAAAATTTAAAAGAAAAAAACTGGGATGCTTTTACAAAAAAAGAAGTGAATATGTATCCTGTAATTGAATAGTAACACAATAAAAATAACAAAACTTTAAACATAAAATCATGAAAAAATTATCATTATTATTAATAGGACTATTACTGATACCCTCATTATTTCTGACCTCATGCGATAGAGGTGACGATATCATCGGCGGGCCAACTGCAGAACCTGCATTTAAATTAATGACAGATTATATGGTCGCGAATAATTTAGATATTGATAAAGTATTAACAAATACCGATGGTGAAAAATTTGTAGTTGGACCTCCAGCTGCCGCAGACCTACAGGCATTCTTAGACAAATACTACATGATTGATATTCGCAGTGCGGCTGATTTTTCTACTAAAGGTCATATTGAAGGTGCCAAAAATGTCGTTTTTGGTGATATTTTAACCGAAGCTCCTAATGCAGGTGCAAAACCAATCTTAGTAGTGTGTTATACCGGACAAACTGCTTGTTACGCAACTTCATTATTGCGCATGTATGGCTATGCTCATGCCAGAGCGTTGAAATGGGGTATGTCAGGCTGGAATGAAGATACTGCAGGTCCATGGAATAGTAAAATTGGTACTAATGCAGCTGATGGCCATGCCAATTGGTCTTATTCTACTGCTCCGGCTAATTTGGCATTTGACGCACCGACGTTGACTAGTTTTTCGGTAGATGGTGCAGAAATTTTGAAAGAAAGAGTTGAGCAAGTGGTCGCTGATGGATTTAAAACAGCTGCCGGTGGAGACGTACTAGCATCACCAGGCAACTATTTTGTGAACAATTATTTTAGTGAAACAGACTATTTAGGTTTTGGACATATCGCCAATGCCTATCGTATCAAAGAAGATCTATTACTTTCAACTAAGGGGTATTTGGCATTGAATTCAGCTCCAAATGCCAAGATAGCTAGTTATTGTTATACCGGCCAAACATCTGCAGTTTTAACAGCTTGGTTAAGAGTATTAGGTTATGATGCATATAGTATGACATTTGGCATGAACGGAATATATAATACGAATCCTGTATGGGGTGCAAACCAATGGGGTGTAGGTTCTTCAAATCCAAAAGATCTTCCATTAGTATTCTAATTAAACAAAGGGATATTTAACCGTCATGAAAAAAAACATGACGGTTAAATAGTACCATTTGTAAAATCAAAAAATTATAAACAGATGAAAAACATACTATATATATTTCTCGTACTCATTTTCTCGTTTCAAGTTAACAATGTATTTGGACAAGGTTGTGAAGGAGATGACCCGGCAACAGCTAATGATTCATTAAGTGCATACAAACCAATAATTTTCGGATACATTCAATCACAGTATGATTATGCTATTAATGATGCTAATGAAAATACTTTCAGATTCAAAAGAGCAAGAATAGGTGCCAGAGGAAAAATTATAAACGATTTTTCTTACTATTTTATGTTGGAAGCCAGTCCTTTTATCGGTAGTTCAGGAGATGCGTATTTAATGGATGCTTTTGTTACGTATAACGCCGACAATTGGGCAAGAATCTCAGTGGGTTCATTTAAGCAACCTTTTAGTTTAGAAGTAGCAACCCCTTGCCATAGTCTAACCACAATTGACCGATCAATCGTAGCCGATCAATTAGTGGCACCACAACGCGATTTTGGTATCGCAATATTTGGTGGTAATAAATACAACAAATTGAATTATGCGGTCGCGTTAATGAATGGTAGAGGCCTAAAAGTAAAAGATGATAATTCTAAAAAAGATATTATCGGGAGAGTTACTTATAAAGTGACAGATTTTATGACTATTGGTGGTAGTTTCAGGTATGGATACCCAACACCAAATAATGACGAGGATACTCGTACTACTTATGGAGGTGAACTAGCATTAGCCTTTAATAATCTAAAAATACAAAGTGAATATATTTATGATGAAGGTGCCTATTTCAGTGGTGCAGGTGGTGGTTGTGGTGCAGAGCCCGTTGCCCTTGGAGACAAAAGAGACGGTGGTTACGCAATGATCTCTTACGATACAAAATGGAATATACAACCTGTTTTTAAATATGAATATTTTGACCCTAATATTGATGTAAAAGATATTGGATACCAGGAAATGATGACCATTGGTGCCAATTATTTCTTTAATGATAAAGTTAGGTTGCAAGTGAACTATCAAGCGCATATCGAAACTATCAACAATGTTGACAATGATATGTTATTGGCACAAATACAAATAAAATTCTAATAAAAATAACTGTTTTCATTAATTGTAATTAAACTCAATTTTGTTTTGGAAAACTCCCTAATGAATTTAGGGAGTTTTTTCTTTTCTATTTTAGTACCTTTGTACGAATTTAGTACCTTTGTACGAAATTTTTACACAGCAAAAGAACGTGAATAGTCAAGAAGAAATTTTAAAAGAAAAATTAAACGATTATTATTCAGATATATTTGAAGAAGAATTAATTGATGAAATAGTTAAAGTTGGTCATTTCGATAAGATTAAAAGTGGAGAACTGATGATCGATATCGGTGAAGATATGACTCATATTCCATTGATCTTAAATGGAGTTGTCAAAATTATAAGAAAAGAAAAAGAAGGAGAAGAATTGGTGTTGTATTTTCTTGAACGTGGTGATACCTGTGCCATTTCTTTTGTAAACTGTATCAATAGAAAACAAAGTATATTCAAAGGAGTTGTTGAACAGGATTTGGAAGCTATTTTTTTACCTGTCACCCATATCGATGATTGGTTGACTAAGTTTAAATCGTGGAGGCATTTTATAATAGATAGTTATCATTTTCGATTGATTGAAATGGTGGAATCAATAGATAGTTTAGCATTTATGAAAATGCATGATCGTCTGTTTAAATATTTAACAGATAAGGTGAAAATAACTAAAAATGTTGATCTTGAAATAACGCATCAGGAGATTGCGAATGACCTAAATTCATCACGAGTTGTGATTACAAGATTGATCAAACAACTACATGATGAAGGGAAAATATTCTCTACAAGAAATAAAATACGGGTGTTGGATTTTTAGAAGTTTTCTTATTTCAGCAAATCTATATATTCATCTTCCGAAATTATAGGGATTTGCAATGTTTCAGCTTTTGTCTTTTTACTGGGTCCCATATTGTCACCTGCAATAATAAAATTGGTTTTTTTAGAAATAGAACTTGAGACTTTACCACCGTTATCTTCAATAGATTTTTTTAATTCATTTCTACTCATTTTTTCAAAAACTCCTGAAACTACAAATATTTTTCCCTGTAATTTATCTGTCTGATTTTCCAACGCTTCTGTAGAAAGTTCAAATTGAACCCCATAATCCTTTAATCTTTCCACTAACTGAATATTGACCAAATTATTAGAGAAGGCTACAATACTTTGCGCAATTTTTTCTCCAATTTCATCAACTAGTATAAGCTCATCAAAACCGGCTTGCATTAAATTATCAATACTCTTAAAATGTTTTGCCAATTTTTTAGCGACGGTTTCACCAACATATCGTATTCCTAAAGCAAAGAGCACTTTTTCAAACAGAATCTGTTTCGATTTTTCAATACCATTTATCATATTTTCTGCCGATTTTTCCGCCATCCTTTCCAGTGGAATAATTTGTTCGACTTTTAATACATATAAATCAGCATAGTTAGTTATGAGGTTTTCGCGAAACAATAATTCGATCGTTTCTGCGCCCAGGCCTTCAATATCCATTGCTTTCCGGCTTATAAAATGCTGTATTCTACCTGTAATTTGAGTAGGGCACCCAAATTCATTTGGGCAATAATGCTTGGCATCGCCTTCCTTTCTAACTAATTCCGTATTACAATCAGGGCAATGTGTAATATATTTTGTTGGTGTAGAATTTTCCAGCCTTTTCGCCAAATCTACCCCGATCACTTTAGGGATAATTTCACCACCTTTTTCAACAAAAACTGTGTCGTTAATTCTAATATCTAACTTAGCAATTTGATCGGCATTATGCAATGAAGCACGTTTTACAATGGTTCCTGCCAATTCTATAGGTTCTAAATTAGCAACTGGCGTAATGGCTCCGGTACGACCAACCTGGTAGGAAATACTTTTTAATACCGTGCTTTTTTGCTCTGCTTTAAACTTGTAGGCAATAGCCCAGCGCGGTGATTTAGCCGTATATCCCAACTCGTCCTGATAGTGTAACGAATTCACTTTTACAACAACACCATCGGTTTCATAAGGTAACTTTTGACGTTCGATATCCCAATAATTGATATAGTCAAAAACCCCTTCAACAGAGCTTACAACTTTAAAAGTATCAGGAACTTTAAACCCTGCCTTTATGGCATTTTGCAGAGCTTCATCATGTGTTTTAAAAGGTAATCTGTCGGCTACCATATGATATAATAAACAATCTAGGGGCCGATTTGCTACTTCAGCGCTATCCTGTAACTTTAAACTTCCACTTGCGGTATTTCTGGGGTTCATATACGGGTCATCCCCTGCTTCAATACGATCTTGGTTCATTTTATCGAATCCCGCTAAGGGTAAAATAATTTCTCCTCTAATTTCAAAATTTGTGATTGTATCACTTTTTAATTTTAAGGGTATAGATTTAATAGTTTTGATATTTGTGGTTACATCATCACCCTGAAAACCATCACCCCTGGTAACGGCTTTTTTTAAAATTCCATTTTCGTAAGTTAGGTTGATCGAAGCTCCGTCATACTTTAATTCGCAGGCATATTCAAAATTTGAAGCTCCTAAATTCTTTTCAATCCGTTTTTCCCAATCTAATAAATCCTCTTTTGAATAGCTATTATCTAACGAATACATTCGGTTTTTATGTGTTACCGTCTCAAAATTCTTAGTGATCTCCCCTCCCACACGCTGTGTAGGTGAATTGGCGTCGAAAAACTCAGGATTTTGATCTTCTAATTGCTGTAATTCTTTGAGTTTCATATCAAACTCATAGTCTGAGATCGTGGGCTTATCTAACACATAATAATTGTGGTTATGTTTTCTAAGTTCTTCCCTAAGTGCTACTATTTTTTTCTGAATATCCTTCATTACCACAAATTAGTTTGAACTCAAAAATAATTATTTTTAATGTACCCCAAGCTCTAAACGTAAAAAATATGTCATGGCACAAAAATCGAGGTTTGTGTAATAAAAGTTACAAAAATTTACGGTTTATGTAACATAAGTTACTGAAAATAGTGACTTTAGTCACATAAACATGATTTAAATCACTTTTTATATGTATTTATCATTCTACATTTGTACCATAATTAATTAATAAATAAGTCATGAAGAAATTGTTAATATTAGGTGCAGGAACAGCCGGTACCATGATGCTGAATAAATTATATAAAGAATTAGAAAAAGATGAATGGGAATTAACCATAGTTGATCAATATAAAACACATTATTACCAACCTGGATTTTTATTTATCCCTTTTGGGATTTATAACAAACAAGACGTTACAAAACCAAAATATGACTTTTTCCCGGCAGGTGTGAATGTAATATTTAGCCCTATTGACAAAATTGCTGGTGAAGAAAATAAAGTGTATTTAGATGATGGCCAGGTATTAAAGTATGACTTCCTTATTATTGCCACTGGTACCCAAACCCAGCCTTCAGAAACAGAAGGCTTACGAGATAAATTATGGTATAAAGATATATTTGATTTTTATACCGTTGAAGGTGCCGTTGCGTTGCATAAAAGATTTAAGGATTGGGAAGGTGGTAATCTTGTAATGTGTATTCCGGAGTTACCTTATAAATGTCCGGTTGCCCCTATTGAATTTGTTTGTTTAGCCGAAGCTTATTTTGCAGAAAGAGGCATGCGGGATAAAGTTAATATTTCTTATGTAACCTTAATGTCCGGAGCATTCACAAAACCGGTTGCCTCAAAGGTGTTGGGTGATCTGTTGGAAGAAAAAAATATAGCAGTAGTTCCTGATTTTTATTTAAGTCATGTTGATAATGAAAATAAAAAAATTGTTTCCTATGATGAACAAGAGATTCCTTTCGATATTTTGACGATTGTACCGGTAAATATGGGTTCTGACATGATAGAACGTAGTGGTTTAGGTGATGATATGAATTATGTAAAAACAGACAAGTTCACCTTGCAATCTGAACAATTTGAAAATATTTTTGTAATTGGTGATGCCGCTAACATTCCTACTTCTAAAGCCGGTTCCGTAGCACATTTTGCTGCAGAAATTTTGATGGAAAATTTATTGGCCGCCATGGAAGGAAGGGCATTACCTGCTAAATTTGATGGACATGCAAATTGTTACATTGAAACAGGGCATGGAAAAGGTGCTTTAATTGATTTTAATTATGAAACTGAACCGCTTCCTGGCACATTTCCACTACCGGGTATTGGGCCCTTTGGTTTATTGAAAAATACCAAAATGAACCATTATGGAAAAATCCTATTTAGATGGATCTATTGGCATATCTTATTGAAAGGTAAAGAACTACCGATAGAAGCTGATATGACAATGGCAGGAAAAAAACGCATATAATCTTTTTAACGAATTGAAATGGAAGAAAAAAATATGCAATCTCAAATAGATGCACTCGATAAAAAATTAGATTTAATACTTGGTTATGTACATCAGCAAAAGTTAAATTCTAATGTAATTGAGGATTTGGTTAGTGACTTAACCATTATTGGAAAAGATGCTTATGACTCCACTGTTATAGAACTCGATAAAAGACAAGTCGAGCTTGAACCATCTGAAATAACCGATTTGGCAGTCACCTTTTTAAGGAACATTGGCAATATCAAATTAGTGATGGATACGTTGGAAATGGCGGTTGATCTAAGTAAAGAAGTAGGGCCAATTGCCAATGAGGTTATTATTGACTTTACAAAACAATTGAATACCTTTGAAGAAAAAGGTTATTTCAGGTTCATTAAAGAATTAGGGCCTATTTTTGACAATATTGTAGCCGGTTTCACTCCTGAAGATTTGAAACAATTGGCAAACAGTATCGTTTCAATTCTATCTATCGTAAAAGAAATGACACAACCGGAAGTTCTCGGAACGATGGAAAATGCAATTAAAGCATTTAATAGTATGGAAACTGAAAGTGTACCGTCTTATTCCGTATGGAGACTCCTCAAAGAAATGAATAGCCCGGAAATGAAAAAAGCACTTGGATATGGTATTACGTTTATGAAAAACGTTTCTAAAGATGTAACAGTTAAAAAATAATAAATAATCAATATAAAATAATTAATATTATGGAAGTAAAAACAATAGCAGGAGCACAATTAAATGTCTCTGATGATGGATATCTTGAAGATATGTCGCAATGGAATGAAGAAATTGCAAGAGAAATTGCAGAAGAAATAGGTATCGAATTGACCGATAAACACTTTGAAGTGTTGCAATACTTGCGCGAAAAAACAGAAGCGGGTGAAGCTTTAACTATAAGAAAAGTTGGCAAATCAGGAATTGTGGATATTAAAGAATTGTATAAGTTATTCCCTAAAGGGCCTTTAAAGTTCTCGTCTAAGATAGCAGGAATACCTAAACCAACTAGTTGCGTATAATTAAAAACTAAATAATGGAAACTCAAGAAACAATAAAAAAAACGGATATTAAAGAAAAAAAACCATTAGAAAAGGTTTGCATCATATGTGCTAAAGGAAGTTTAGAAGATGTATATGCCACATTGGTCATGGCTAATGGAGCTGTTATGGAAGGTATTGAAACAAATGTATTCTTTACATTTTTTGGCCTTGATGGCATCACTAAGAAATCTATGAATCACCTACATACAGCAACCACGGGTAATCCAGCCATGAGAATGCCCGGAGGCCTTCCTTTTCCTACAATGCTAGGCGGATTGCCAGGAGTAGAAACTGCAGTTTCGAGTATGATGAGAAAACAAATGGAAGCCTTAGATATGCCTCCGGTAGATGAATTTTTAGAAATGATTACTGCCGGTGGTGGTACTATTTATGCTTGTAAATTGGCTATAGATATGTTTAAATTAGAGAAAAAAGATTTATCAGATGAAGTAGATAGTATTATTACTATCGGTGAATTTTATGAGCTTTGTGATGGTGATAGAACTCAAATTATTTTCACATAAAAACATTCCTTAAAATGGAATTAAAAAACCGATATAAAATTTATATCGGTTTTTTAATTCCATTGAATCTATTAACCTGAGTTCGGAAATTCTTTAGGATTCAGACCGTTTATAAATAGTGAATTTAAACTAAAAATGATAAAGTTATAGCGGGCTATTTCGAGTCATTTATAGGAAGAAAATTACTGTTTAGAGGTGGAATCGACAAATATCTTTTCCCTAAAATTTAATATACTGCGTTGTCTTCATTAGATATAGCTAGCTATATCCGAATAAACACGCCTCTTCTATCTAATTTTATAAAAATCTGACCCTCCAAATAATAACCGAACTCAGGTTATTAATAATACGTATACCGCCTGACTTTAGAAATATATTTAGCCAAACGCATTACTTGATGGCTATAACCATATTCATTATCATACCAGGCATAAATTATAATCGTCTTACCATCTGGTGAAGCAATCGTTGCGTTACTATCAAAAATAGCCGGTGCTGAAGTTCCTACGATATCCGAAGATACCAGCTCATTGCTCAACGAATATTGAATTTGTTCTACCAGATCACCTTCCAAAGCGTATTTTTTCATGACCGCATTTACTGCATTCACGCTGGCAGAGTTTTCCAATTGTAAATTCAAAATAGCTAATGAACCGTTTGGCACGGGCACTCTTATTGCATTTGAAGTTAACTTACCTTCCAATGATGGTAGAGCCTTCGATACTGCACTACCCGCTCCGGTTTCAGTAACCACCATATTTAATGCTGCTGCTCTACCTCTTCGATATTTTTTATGCATATTATCCACCAGGTTCTGGTCATTGGTATAGGCATGTATTGTTTCCAGGTGCCCATTTACAATACCAAAACTATCTTCAATTACCTTTAATACGGGTGTAATAGCATTGGTGGTACATGAAGCTGCTGAAAAAATATCAACTTTATCCGGATCGAATTCTTTATGGTTTACACCATGTACAATATTGGGTACGCCCTTACCGGGAGCTGTTAACAACACCTTATCTATTCCTTTACCATTTAAATGCCTGCCTAAAGCTTCTTTGGTTCTGAATGCTCCTGTGTTATCTATAACCAAAGCGTCATGAATACCATATTTTGTATAATCAATTTCTTCAGGAGCACTGGCAGAAATCATATTAACAGTAGTACCATTAATTATCAAAGCTTTTTTTTCGATATCTGCGCTTACAGTTCCCGGAAAATCGCCATGAACAGAATCATAGCGTAATAAAGAAGCTCTTTTTTTAAGTACGGTTTCATTTATTTCCCCTCGAGTTACAATTGCCCGCAAACGCATCTGTTTGCCTTTGCCAGTTTTTTCCATAAGCTCTCTGGCTAGTAATCTGCCAATTCTACCAAATCCATAAAGAACAACGTTTTTAGGTTTAAAACCATTCGTTTTTTCTGCTCCTTTCAATTTGCTTTGGACAAAATTCACCACATTGTTTTCATCCTCTGCTAAATGGTACTCATAGGCCAATTTACCAATATCAAGTTTGGCAGGGGGCATCTCTAAATCAGCAATTGCCCTGGAAATTTCTACAGCGTCAAAAATAGATATGGGTTTTTGTACAAATTTACTAGCATATTCTACCAAATTTAAGATCTGGCTGACATTTCTGTCAATCAGTTGATTCCTAAAAAGTATTAGTTCAATCGCTCTATCATATAACAGATCACTGATAATTCTGATAAATTCTACTGTAGCTCTTCTTCTGTCTGCTTGAAAAGCGAGTTCTTTTTCATAGATTTCGTTCATAACAATTATTTTTAATTTATATGCACAATTTTAGCGCAAATGTACTATTTCAATCGTTTTCGCAAAAGTTTTTTACAAAAAAAAACCTCCAAATCAATTGGAGGTTTTTATATATTATAAAGCATTAGTTTTGCACAAATTGCCTGATATATTCAGCATATCCTTCATTATTCAAAACCTGAAGGATAATAGCTTTTCCTTTATTTTTTCTTAATATTTCTTCAACCTCATTAACATTGTGCACTTTGACATTATCAATTTTCAGAATAATATTTCCATTTTTAACACCACTTTCTAAAAGGTATTTATTCCTTACTTTCAAAAATTCCACTCCATAATTAATCTTGTATTTATCAGCATTAATTTTCGATATTTTTTTAAGATCACCTAAATGATATTTAGTAAAATCTAATTTATCAATCGTAAGTTTTCCGAATTGATTAGCTAATTTGACATCAAATTGTTTTTTGGAGCCATTTCTAAGTACAGTTACGTTAACCAAATCACCAGGTCTTTTAGAGCTTAAATAGCCCTGTAGATCAGAAAATTTATTAATTCCGACGTTATCAACTTGGGTAATTATATCATTTACTTTTAGTCCTGAAATTTTAGCGGCACCATTATCTGTTAAGGCAGTAATTAAAACCCCTTCAGTAGTATTCAAATCCAATTCTTTTGCAGCTTCACTATTTAAATCAGCATAATTAATTCCTAAATAAGCAGTTTGTACATCGCCAAACTCGATAATATCTTCAATAACTTTTTTAGCAATATTTGAAGGTACTGCAAAAGAGTATCCTACATAAGATCCTGTTTGTGATGTTATTGCCGTATTAATACCAATCAATTCACCCCTAACATTTACCAAGGCACCCCCACTATTCCCCGGGTTTACAGCAGCATCCGTTTGTATAAAAGATTCGATCATTCGTGTTCCTCTTGAAATATTGATATTTCGAGCTTTTGCACTTACAATACCCGCAGTTACCGTTGACGTCAAATTAAACGGGTTGCCAACTGCCAATACCCATTCCCCGACTTTCACATTATCTGAATTCGCAAAAGTTATATGAGGCAGATCAGATCCATTAATTTTTATCAAGGCAATATCAGAACTTTCATGAAGACCCACCACTTCGGCCTTATATGATTTTCTATTATTTAATGTTATTTCCAATTCAGTTGCTCCTTTGATAACATGATTATTCGTGATAATATAACCATCCGGAGAAACTATCACTCCAGAACCTGCACCGACTGTGGCCTTTTTACCGCCTCCTGCTCCTTCGCCGTAAAAAAAATCTAACAATGGATTAGAACTGGACATTGCTACATTTTTAACGTGCACAACGGCATTAACTGTTTCTTCTGCTGCTTTCGTAAAATCAGTAACTTCGGCTGCATAATTTGAAGTTGGTATATAATTCGTTTGTATTACTTTTGATTGAGGCCTTTGCTTTATATCGTCATTACTTGACTGATTATCAACCAAAAAAACATAACCCCCTAAAGCTAACGCTCCTCCTAAAACAGACGCTAAAACCAAACTTGCTATTTTTTTCATTTTCAAAAAGTTTAAAATTATTGTATCAATATATCGTTATTGTTCAACTATCAACACTCAAAATTACTAGATTATTATCAATGTTAATTGACTTTAACTATAATTTAACAGCATTTATTCTTTGAGCCCTTACCAGGAAATCCTAATATAGATTTTGGGTCAAAAAATGTTTACATTTGCCATGATTATGCAACTACAATTTTATAAATATCAAGGAACAGGGAACGATTTCATTATCATTGATAATCGTCAACAACTTTTTCCTATCAATAATACCAAACTGATAGCCCAATTATGTGATCGAAAGTTTGGCATCGGTGCAGACGGATTGATACTTCTTGAACGTTCAGATAAATACGATTTTAAAATGGTCTATTTTAATGCTGATGGCAATGAAGGGAGCATGTGCGGTAATGGAGGAAGATGTACCGTGGCATTTGCTAAAAAGCTCCAGATCATAACTAATCAAACTACATTTGAAGCGGTTGATGGTTTGCATGAAGCTCTTATTGTTGGCGATACAGTAAGCCTTAAAATGACCGATATTTCAACCATCGATAAATTTGATGATCATTTGTTTCTAAATACGGGTTCTCCGCATCATATTACTTTTGTAGATGATATTAAAAATGTTAATGTCAAAATAACAGGCAGTAAAATTAGATATGGAGCACCCTACTTTACAGAGGGTAGCAATGTCAACTTTGTAGAACAAGTTAATGAAGATACCTTTAAAGTACGAACCTATGAACGGGGAGTTGAAGATGAAACGTTAAGTTGTGGTACCGGAGTAGCCGCTGTTGCCATTGCATCGCATAAAGCCCGAAAAACAAAAAAAAATAATATTGTTTTAAAAACGCTCGGTGGAAATTTAGAAGTTTCTTTTGACTATCATAATAATATCTATAAAAATGTGTTTTTAAAAGGGGAAGCAACCTTAGTTTTCACAGGAGAAATTAGTATCTAAATGCAGGCATTAACTGGTAAAAAAATTCATTTAAGGGCTCTAGAGCCTCAAGACATCGATTTTCTTTTTGCAGTAGAAAATGACGAGTCGTATTGGGAAGTGAGTAGTACACAAACTCCTTTTTCAAGATTTATATTAGAACAGTATATTGCAAATGCGCACCAGGACATACATGAGGTCAAACAGTTACGCCTTATCATAGTAGAAAATGAATCTAATAAGAATGTGGGGTTTATAGATTTATTCGACTTTATTCCACAACATAGGCGTGCAGGGGTTGGTATTTTGATTATTGACAGTGAGCAACATAAAGGATATGCATCTGAGGCCTTGCAATTATTGATCGATTATAGTTTTAAACAACTTAATCTACATCAACTTTTTGCGAATATTACTTCTGACAATACAAAAAGCCTATCCTTATTTAAAAAGCATAATTTTTTAAAAGTTGGCATAAAAAAAGAATGGGTTTTCTCCAAGGGAAATTTTAAGGATGAAGTTTTATTCCAGTTGATAAATAATTCTTAAAAGAAGAAGTTAGCTTATAATTTATTTATTAAAATGAAAAAAATAATAATACTAATAGTTGGTCTCATCTTTATCACTGGAGCAGTGACAGGATATACCTATTATGCGAAAATATACAACTCAAATGTTGTAGAGGATGCTGCAATTTTAATACCTAATGGCGCCACATACGACGAAGTTATCGAAATTATTATTCCTCATATAAAAAATAAAAACAGCTTCGATTGGGTAGCGCGACAGAAAAATTATCCCAATGTCATAAAATCGGGAAAATACATTATCAAAAAAGGAATGAATAATAATGGCTTGGTAAATTTATTACGTAGTGGTAAACAAGCTACCATTAAAGTTACTTTTAACAACCAAGATACCTTAGAAAAACTATCGGGTAGAATTGCTGAACAAATTGATGCTGATTCTA
>Ga0209633_10002929_pt1 | contig 16070 bp, 14 predicted proteins | sample Cruoilmetagenom1_FD_187290 | JGI IMG/M metagenome (GOLD analysis project Ga0209633, IMG submission 187290) | Oil polluted marine microbial communities from Coal Oil Point, Santa Barbara, California, USA - Sample 1 (SPAdes) (version 2) | ecosystem: Environmental > Aquatic > Marine > Oil seeps ... | reverse complement strand
GATCGGCATTACAATGTCGAGCAGGATTAGATCGGGTGTATGCTCGGTAAGAATATCAAGTGCGGCATCGCCGCTGAGGGCGGACATGGTTCTGAAACCTGACTTCTGCAGAATCTTTTCAAGAAAAACAATGTTCTCAATAAGATCGTCAACTATGAGAATGAGAGCCTCTAAGCTGTTGTCAAGGCTGTTTATTGACTGCAGCGCTAATCCTGAATTAAGTTCTGCCAGGGTTGAGGTTGAGATTTTCATGTTCTTTCTGATAGTCAGAGCCACATCATCAATAATCGACAGCAGATTTACTCCGCCGGATTTGATTGCTGTGAGAAATTTTATCTTCTCCTTATCCTGTTCTGTCTGCAGCAGCAGATCTGAAAATCCAAGAACAGCGTTCAGGGGTGAGCGCAGATCATGGTTTACCTTTGTGCGGATTGTTTCAAGATTACGTCGGTGCCTGTTATTTCTGATGAGCAGAACAACCGCTGCAGCTGAAGTTATTAAAAGGGCAGCAGTAAGGATAAAGATGATCATATTGCAACCGGAAATTTTATGAAGGGCTGCGGGTTATAACCCTCAAGCTTTATGTCTTCAAAGTTCATATCAAGCATCGATTTATCAGCGATAATAAGTTTCGGACGCTTTGTCGGCTCTCTTCTCAGCTGTGTTTTAAGTCCGTCGATATGATCAACATAGACATGTGCGTCTATCAGGGTATGAGCAAACTCTCCAACCTCAAAACCTGTTTCTTTTGCGAGCAGATATGTAAGAAGACTGTAACAGGCAATGTTGAAAGGAACGCCTAAAGCAATGTCGGCTGATCTCTGGGTGAGATGACAGTTAAGCTTGTTGCCGGTCACATTCAGACAGAATGTATAATGACATGGGGGCAGTTTGCTTTCGGCGGCGTTTCCCGGATGCCAGGCTGTGACTATCATTCTTCGAAGATTCGGAGTTTCCGGATTCACTTTTATTTCCTTGAGGGTATCAATGATATACTGAATCTGATCAAAAACCAGACCACCCGAGGCATCATCACGGCTTATCCATTTTTTACCCCAGTTTTCACCCGGCAGACCGTTTTCGGGTACCGGATACCTTCTCCAGAATCTGCCGTAGGCGGTTTCAAGGCGGCCTTCCTCATCGGCCCAGGCGTCCCATATCTTGGTATGTTCTCTCAATCCTTTAATGTGTTCATCACCCGAGAGATACCAGAAGAGCTCATAAAGCATAGAATTAAAAAAGATCTTTTTGGTAGTGAGAAGAGGGTAGCCCTCAGCAAGGTTTATCCGGTAAAAATATGCGAAGCAGCTTAGGGTGTCGGTCCCAGTCCGGTTCTTTTTCAGCTCACCGTTTTCAAGGACGTAATTGACTAGCTCAAGATATTCTTTCAACTTATACTCCTTTAGATCTAGTATTCAAAATATTTTATGAAAGAGTGTAGCATAATAATATGAATCATAAAAGCGTAAGCAGATCGGCGGATAGGGTGATTAATATTTTTTAAGCAGAGCTTCAGTATCAATCAGGGTTACCGAATATAGAGGTTTTCCCTGATAGATGGGATCATATCGGTAGATGGGAATATCTTCAGTCGCAGTCTGATAAAACGGACTGTTTTCACTGTTCATGAGGAAATCAAGAACAGATACCAGCATGTGAGTATGCCTCAGCAGGTTTTCATTGCTAGCTGCGATATTGTCTTTGGCGAGCAGCTTTTTCAAGCGGTAGCTTGTGATATTTCTTACTTCAAAATGGAACGGAGCATCATAGTTCTCGATCACCGTCTGCCGGTCTTTACTCTTATCGAATTCTTCCATGAGTCCGCTGAGGGCGGCATTGAATTTGCTTGCCTGCTCGTGGAATTTCGGGGCCTTCAGCGGGATCGATTCGGATTTGTAGAGAATCTTGAATTTCAGGTACGGCAGAATGAACTTCCTTTTAAACCAGTATATGTCGGTCAGCAGTTTCTGGCCGAATTTACTCGTTGTATAGTCCGTGCCTTTTTCGATATTGCGGCAGTACTCTATCAGGAGTTTGTTGTAATTTTTCTGAATCATATCGTCGATGAAGAGATGCCATTTATCTGCTGTTTTTTCAATCGGATCCTTAAACTCCGATGTAATTGAAATGCTTCTGAAACCATAAAGAAGATCCTGAATTATTGCCGCGAGAACAATCACCTGCTGAAGAGGATCCTCGGAAGCTACAAGTTCGGTACCCTTCGGAAATTTGAACAGCGGGTGAAAATAAGGATAGAAATCAGGAAAATCCTGCTGTCTCGCCCAGCCTGATTCGGGGAAAAGCTGCTCAAGAAAAGACAGCGAATCGGAAATCTTCTTTTCATCATGTTCTTTTTTGTCAGATTTCATTTTATTAAGCTGTTCTTTCCGCTCTTTTTCGAGCCGGTTGCGAAGATGGCCGAGAGAATACTGTTTCTTTCCCAGTTCCTGCAGGCTTTGCGGAGGATGAATGAGGCTGTTTTCATCTATTTGCAGATATTCCAGTATGGTACCGCGTTTCTTTTTCATGAACTCCCGGTAATAATGAAATTTCGTGCCGGTCAGTTTGAGCAGAAGGGGATAGCAGGTGAATGCGATGTCCTTGAATACGATTTTAATCTTTTCATTGATATCGAGATAGCGGTTTTTTATGCTTACAAGTTCTTCGGGATCTTCGCTGTAGAGGACCAGCAGGACCTTGTACAGCCTGTCGACAGCCGCATAAAGGTGTTTGATGTCGATGTGGGAGATCGACACAATCGGCTGATAAATGATTAAACATAGATTGCCGCAGTCTCGGATGTCCCTGTTTCGGGGCGATTTCTGCAGATCTGAGAGATTGCTGTTCATCTCCTTCAGATCCCAGCTTATCAGAACCTTTATAAGATCCCTGTAGTACGGATTAATATAGTTTTTGAAAATTCCGGGATTAACCTGTTTCAGCAGTGATTTCAGATTGTTGACCAGTGATTCAATGTGACTATAGTAAAAACTTTCGCCCTCGAGGATGAATGCAGGGTTAACGGTGTCCTTTTTTCTTATCAGGAAGCTGAAATAGGTGGAAATAACATCAGATCGGGTTTTCACCCGGTGTTCAGGCCGGGCTGCCATTCGATCTATTTTTATTCTGTCGAAGTAGCCGAGTTTTTTCTTGGGTGATTTTTTCCTGATATAGTGTCCGGAGTAGACCGGAGTTGATGATTTGCCTTTTTCCGTATGCCGGCCTGCGGTCTTTCCATTATTCGAAGCGGTTTTTTTGGGGGCTGGTCCTCCTCCATGGCTATTTGATGATGAGGTTTTTTTTAATTTGTCGTATTTCTGCTGAAGGTCATCATCAGTTTTTTCGATCCCGACTTCACCGCCCAGGATCGAAGCCATTCTGTCGGCTTCTTCTTTCGAGAGTTCACCGAGATTCCCTCTCGTGCGGTCGAGATCTCCAGGTCTATATTTTTCAGGTTTACTTCTGGACATATACTATCCCCATATCAGTATCGGCGGATACCAATCTTAAGTTTAGTACTTTTTTAAAAAAAATCCCGCCGAAAAAGCGGGATTTCACTATCCGAGGCTTAATCCTATAGAGGATTGAGGTTCATGAACTTCTCAGCCTCAATGGCGGCCATGCATCCTGTTCCTGCAGATGTAATAGCCTGCCTGTATTCCTTATCCTGTACGTCGCCTGCAGCGAATACACCCTCAACCGAAGTTTTTGTCGTACCGGATTCGGTGATGATATATCCCTCATTATCAGTTTTCAGCTGTCCGTCGAGGAAGCTGGTGTTCGGTGTATGACCAATGGCATAAAACAGCCCTTTAGCCTCGTGATCATACTCCTTTCCTGTTTTCACATCCTTGAGAACTACGTGGGTAAGAGCATTATCGCCCTTTACATCTACCAGTGTTGTACTCCAGAGAACTTCAATCTTTGGATTTTCAAGCACCCTGTCCTGCATAGCCTTGCTTGCCCGCAGTTCATCCCGGCGGTGCACGATGTATACCTTGGAGCCGAATTTGGACAGATGCATTGCCTCTTCCATAGCGGAATCTCCTCCGCCGATTACAACGAGGGGCTGATCGCGGAATACCGGAAGCGCACCGTCGCATACAGCGCAGGCTGAGATACCGCGCTGCCAGAAATCATCTTCATGAGGAACCCGCATTCTTCGGGCTATCGCGCCTGTAGCAACTATAACCGTTTCAGTTTCAATCTCCGCGTCAGCTGTCTTTACGGTGAACGGTCGTTTTGACAGATCAGCCGACTCAACTGTTTCAGTGAGTACCTCAACGCCCGCATTAACAGACTGCTCGCGCATCATCATTGTAAGCTCATTTCCGCCCACGCCCTCGGGAAATCCCGGGAAATTCTCTACCGAGCCCGTTGTTGTAAGCTGTCCGCCGGGAGCAATCCCTCCGGCCATCCATCCTTCATATAAGAGCGGATCGAGTCCTGCCCGTGCCGTATAGATTCCGGCTGTATGTCCGGCGGGGCCGGATCCTATAATTACTACCTTTCTCATCTTCTGTTCTCCTGAATTTCTAATAATCTGAATTTAACACAAAACATTTCAAATAAGAAGAAAAAACCGTCTTTTTGATGATAGAATATATCTGTTTTGCGTGATTATAATATAATAACAAAACCACTATATAGCAAAACAAATTTTGTTACCTTTTTACGCTGTCTCCGTAGTATACAGTGATGAACGTGATAAAGGATGTGAAAAGATGGATAAAGATCCTCTAAAACTGGTACGGGCAGCAGCCTCCGGAGACAGCGGTGCTTTCGGAGCTTTGTATGAAATGTATTTTGACAGGATTTATCGCTATCTCTATTATCGATGCCTTCATCGGGAAACAGCAGAGGACCTCTGTTCGAAAACCTTTCTGAATGCTCTTGATAAGCTTTCGACCTTCAAGCCTGAGAAGGGGCTGTTCGGAAGCTGGCTTTACCGGATAGCATCAAACAGCCTTGTTGATCACTATCGAAAATCTTCAAAGATCGAATTCCACTCCGGAGTCTGGGATCTCCCTTCTGAAGAAGATCATGTGATTGATGTACATAACAAGCTGTATTGGGAAAAGCTTAAACCGGTGCTTGATGATCTGCCTGCTGAAAAACGGGATTTGATCATTATGAGGGTCTGGGATGAGCTGAGCTTCCGTGAAATAGCTGAGCTGACTGGTAGAAGCGAAGCCGCATGCAAGATGAGTTTCGGACGTACCCTTAAGCTGTTGAAGGATTCAGTTCCATTCTCCATCCTGATGATGTTTATCACCTTTAAAACCACTGTGATGTGAAGGAGATGAATATGAATATTAACGAGATACTTGAAGATTTATACGGACTCGATCCTGCGCTGCGATCGGAGGAGGCTGAGTTGAAAGAGATTATAAAAAAACTGCTTGAGAAAAAACCTGAAGCAGAGGCCGATGAAGATTTTAAGGAAAGACTTAAGAATGAGCTGCTTGCCGAAGTTGAACAGAGACGGAAACGCACAGGCTTCTTTATCATTCACCGAAAAATGATCGTCAGAGCGGCCGGAATAGCCGCTGCCGTTATCGTTGTTCTTACCTTTGCTCTTCAGCCCGGACTCCTTTCGAGTATATTGAGTCCAAACCGGATGACGGCAACCGAAATGGCTGATTCGACCGTGGGGCTCGAAGCTCTAGAGCCGGAGATGCATGAAGCGGAACCTGCTGCAGGTTTGACAATAGAGCAACCGACTGAAAGCCGGGATGATTCTGCAGCACAGCAGAAGAAACCGGCCGAAGCGGCTGAAGCGGCTGAACCGGCGGCACAGAAGGTTGAAACCTCCAAAGAAGAGAGTGTTTACCGGTCGGCAGTCACTCCCGGCGAAGTTCCTGCACAGGGGCTCAGTGCGCCTGCCCCGCGGGAAGAGGTGCAGCCGATGCTCAAGCGCTCATTGGAGAAGAGCATGGTCTATGAGGCTGAGGATAAAACCGCGGCTTGGGGTGAAGGTGCTGAGCTTCTAGCTGGTGTTGCTGATACGGTCGCCGATGAACAGCCTGATACGTTTAATGAAGAGTATCGTGAGATTGTCGAGAATGATTTTATTAAAGCAGCCCTGGAGCCTGTATCCACTTTTTCAATCGATGTTGACACCGCCTCCTATTCAAATATCCGCAGGTATATCAACAGTGGCATGCTGCCTCATCCGGATGCGGTGAGGATAGAAGAGCTTATTAACTATTTTACATATGATTACAGACAGCCCGATGGAGATGTTCCCTTCAGTATCACAACCGAACTTTCAGATTGTCCATGGAACAGCAGCAACCGACTGCTGCATATAGGGCTGCAGGGGTTTGATGTAGAGCCCGATGAACTGCCGCCGACCAATCTCGTTTTTCTGCTTGATTCATCAGGCTCAATGCAGGATGACAACAAGCTTCCGCTGCTGAAGGATTCAATGTCGCTGTTGATAGACACCCTCAGGCCTGAGGACCGCGTGTCGATAGTGGCTTATGCCGGGTCGGCGGGGCTCGTCCTGCCGCCGACTGCGGGTAATCGGAAAAGAACGATCCTTGCCGCCATTGACCGTATCGAAGCGGGCGGTTCAACTGCCGGCGGCGCGGGAATTGATCTTGCATACCGAACAGCTGCCGAGAACTATTTCACTGAGGGCAACAACCGGGTAATCCTGGCTACTGACGGCGATTTTAACGTAGGGCAGAGCTCGGAAGAAGAGCTCAGAACGATGATAGAACAGCGCCGTGATCAGGGAATATATCTGACGGTTCTCGGTCTTGGGATGGGAAACTATAAGGACGCCAGAATGGAAGCCTTAGCCGATAACGGTAACGGCAACTACGCCTATATAGACACTCTTAATGAGGCCAACAAGGTCCTGATAACAGAGCTGAGCAGTACCCTGCTGACTATCGCGAAGGATGTTAAGATTCAGATCGATTTCAATGAAGAGGCTGTTGATTCGTACCGTCTTATCGGATATGAGAACAGGCTGATGGCGGCAGAGGATTTCAGCAATGATAAAAAGGATGCCGGAGAGATCGGCGCCGGGCACAGCGTAACCGCTCTTTATGAAATAATCCCGGCCCGAACAGGAATGCAGGCTGCTGAACTTGCCGAGATCAGGTTCAGATACAAGAATCCTGATGAGGATCAGAGCCAGCTGATTGTTTCCACTATTGAGAACATCCCGGTACAGGGCAGTAAAGTAACAGATAATTTCATGTTTTCAGCCGCTGTCGCCGAATGGGGCATGCTGCTGAGAGGCTCTGACTATGCTGCGAATTTCGATATCAGGCAGATAATTAAGCGTGCGTCGGCAGCAAGAGGGCCGGATCCCTATGGATACAGGGCAGAGTTTTTAGAGCTGCTTGAAAAAACAGATGATTTATTAAAATAACGGTGATCATCCGGCGGAACAGCAATAACAGCTGTTCCGCTTTTTTTTCTCTTTGTTTTGACTTTCATGGTCTGATCTACAATAATTAAAGCAAGAATTGGAGATAAGGAAATGAAAAAAGATCTTGAGAGCAATTTAACTATTGAAAAAGCAGCAGCTACTGCTGAAATTCTTTTAAAATATATAAATACATCGAAAGAACCGGTGATAGATCTCTCGGTTGTTGAAAAAATTGACCTTTCGGGTATTCAGCTGCTGCTATCAGCGCAGAAGACCGGGGATAAGCAGTCAAAAGAGGTTTATTTTACCGGAATGATCAAAAAGAATGTCTACGACAGAATTTTTAGCAGCGGGTTTAATACCGTACACTCAGAGTCATCAGACGGACTTTTTAAAATAAGGAGAAACAGCAGTGAACTCTGATCAATTCAGGAATGCGTTTATTGAAGAATCAATGGAACTGCTCAGTTCTCTTGAGTCAAGACTCCTTGAAATGGAGGAATCTCCTGATGATGAAAAAATTGCAGCAGTATTCAGGATAATTCATACAATCAAAGGGTCTTCCGCGATGTTCGGCTTTAACGAAATATCGGAATTTACCCACCATGTTGAAAACATCCTGGATGGTGTGAGAGAGAAAACGGTTAAAATCAGCAGCGAGTTGATCGATTGGACTCTGAAATCCGGAGATCATATTACGGCCCTGATTGAAGCTGATGAATCCGCTGAAGCGAAAGCCGCACTCAGCAGACAGTCAGTCGATATTGTAAATGCCTTCTTTAAAGCTGTCGGGATGGAGGCTGAATCAGTTCCGGGAGGCGGCGATCCGAGCGCAGCAGAAGCAGAGGCTGAAGCCGGAGAGAAACTCTGGAGAATCAGATTCAAGCCCGCCGATAATATCTTCCTCAGCGGAACAAACCCGCTTCTTCTTCTAGACGAGCTTGCCGAATTCGGAGAAAGTCTGATTCTTCCACATGTTGAAGATGTTCCCGCACTTGATTCCATAAATCCCGAGGCTTGTTTTGTGAGCTGGGACGTTCTTCTGCTGACGGGAAAATCTGAGAATGATATTAGAGATGTCTTCATCTTCATCGAGAATGATTCTGAGCTGCTTATTCAGGAAATTCCCGCGGATGAGTTTAATACCTCTGACGGTGAACCGCCGAAACTCGGGACTATTCTCCTGAATAGGGGAGATATCAGTGAAAAGGCATTAACAGCTCTCCTTGAGAAACAGAAGCGGCTTGGGGAAATGATACTTGAGAATAAAGCTGCAACGATAGAGGCTGTAGACGATGCGCTCAAGGAACAGGATTTCATTAAGGCTGTTAATGAAAAGCGCAGTGAAAAAACTGTAACGGCCTCGCTGAGAGTAAGTTCTGAAAAACTCGATGAACTGGTTAATCTTGTCGGTGAACTTGTAACCGTGCATGCTCAGATTGAGCGCGAGAGCGATAATTCCGGCTCGGAGCTCAGCGCGATGGTCGAACAGTTCGGTAGAATAACCGATAGCCTGCGGGAAAATACAATGAGTATGAGGCTGCTGCCCATAGGAACAACCTTTAACCGGTATAAACGTCTGGTACGTGATCTTTCGAACGAGATGGGAAAAAACATTAATCTGATTATGTCCGGTGAAGAAACAGAACTTGACAAAACCGTTATCGAGAAACTCAATGATCCGCTTGTGCACATAATCAGAAATTCGGTTGATCATGGCATTGAGTGCCCCGAAGAGCGTGAGAAAAAAGGGAAATCTCCAGCCGGAACCGTCAAACTGACGGCTGCGCATGCCGGTGCCTATGTTAGAATCACGATTGAGGATGACGGCGGTGGTTTAAATAGAGAAAAGATCTTCAATAAGGCAGTTGCTAACCATATTGTTGAGAGTGATGCCGAAATGAGTGATGATGAACTTTTCGGACTGATATTTTCTGCCGGATTTTCAACTGCTGATAAAGTGACCTCCGTCTCGGGCCGTGGTGTCGGCATGGATGTTGTTCGGCGACAGATTGAAGGATTGAACGGAAGCATCAAGGTCGAAAGCAGTGAGAATAAGTTCACCAGGATCATTCTGTCTATACCGCTCACTCTTGCCATCATCGAGGGTTTCCTTGTGAGTGTCGGGGAGGAGAGCTTTATATTTCCGCTTTCAGTTGTCGAAGCATGTATTGAGAGCCGGCATTCCGGGCGGCAGAATACCACAAAAAAGATGGTACCCTATCGAGATACGCTTCTGCCCTTTGTTGATCTCAGAGAGGAATTTAATATTGCAGACAACCGGCCTGACATCGACCAGATAGTGATTGTGAATTCTGACAATCGCCAGATAGGTTTCTGTGTAGACAGAGTAATAGGTGAGCATCAGACTGTTATTAAATCTCTTTCGGGGGTTTTAAAAGGTGCGGCCGGCTTTTCAGGCGCCACAATTTTAGGAGACGGCAGGGTCGCTCTTATCCTTGATACCGATGGAATAATAAAGCAGTCCGTCCTGAATGAAGAGGCATCAAAGAATGAAACAAGTACTTGAAACGACAGTTAGAAAGATCGGCGACAAAGAGTTCAATAAGCTGAGTCGTTTTATTGAACAGGAAGTCGGCATTAAACTGCCTCCCGTAAAGCGCACCCTTCTCGAATCACGGCTGCAGAAACGGCTGAAAACTCTTCAGATTCCTGACTTCGGGCAATATTGTGATTTAGTTTTCACTACGGATGAGGGCGCATTGGAAATCGTCGAGATGATCGATGCCATCACCACGAACAAGACCGATTTCATGCGTGAGTCGGCTCATTTTGAGTTTATGGTGCATACAGCGCTCCCCGAACTGACAAAAAGCAGGCGCGAGTTGAATTTGTGGTCGGCCGCCTGTTCTTCAGGTCAGGAGCCGTATAATATGGCAATGTTCGTGGAAGAATTCATTGAGAAGGCAGGCATGGTTAATTACAATGTTGCTGCGACGGATATCAGTAAAAGCTCACTGGAAAAAGCCCGCAGAGCGGTTTACGACATGAAGGATATCGATATAGTATCAAACGGTTTCAAAAAGAAATACTTTCTCAAGAGCCGCGACGCGAAAAAAACTGAAGTGAGAATAAAAGCTGATCTGCGGAAAAAGGTTTATTTCCGGCCGATTAACCTCATGAAGGACGATTATGGGCTGAATAAAAAATTTGATATTGTATTCTGTCGAAACGTTCTGATATATTTTAATAAGGAAAATCAGGCTGATGTAATCAGGCGGATTGTGAGTCATATGAACAGCGGGGGATATCTCTTTCTCGGGCATTCCGAGAGCCTTGCAGGTATGAGAAAGAACCTTGTCAGTGTTGGAACTTCGGTATACCGAAAGGAGTAACCAGGCTTGAAAAATAAAATTAAAGTAATGGTTGTGGATGATTCTGCCGTTGTCAGGCAGACGATGTCGGAGATCCTTAATTCCTCTTCAGATATCGAGGTTGTTGCTGTTGCGAGAGATCCGCTTGTTGCAATTGAAAAATTGAGAGCAATAAGACCGGATGTTATCACCCTCGATATCGAAATGCCGAGAATGGACGGCATCACCTTTCTTCAGCGAATTATGAAAACCGATCCCATTCCGGTGATTATGTGCTCGAGTAAGGCGGAATCAAACTCTCAAAATGCTATTAATGCGCTTGAAAACGGCGCCGTTGAAATAATCCGAAAACCGCAGCTCGGAACCAGGCAGTTTATTGAAGAATCAAAAATTCTCATCTCGGATGCTGTACGCAGTGCTGCTGCGGCAGGACCGAAAAGGGCGGGGAAAGCAAAGCCGGCCTTTTCGGCGGCACCGAAATTATCAGCAGATGTGATTCTCTCCGGAAGAGCAGGCGGAGTAATAGAAACTACTGAGAAGGTTGTTGCCGTAGGCGCCTCAACAGGCGGAACCGAAGCGCTGAGACAATTTCTGGAAGCTCTGCCGGGAAACAGCCCGGGGATAGTGATTGTCCAGCATATGCCGGAGAAATTTACCGCTAGTTTTGCCGAGAGGCTGGACAGCCTCTGCGAGGTGACTGTTAAAGAGGCTGCTAACAATGATACCGTTCTTCGCGGTCATGTGCTGATTGCGCCGGGAAACAAACACATGCTGTTGAAACGCAGCGGTGCGCGCTACTATGTTGAAGTAAAAGACGGACCGCTTGTAAGCAGGCACCGGCCTTCGGTCGATGTTCTGTTCAGATCCACAGCGCGTTATGCCGGCAAGAATGCAATCGGCATTATCATGACGGGGATGGGTGACGACGGTTCAGTCGGCATGCTTGAAATGAAGCAGGCCGGGGCTTATAATATTGCGCAGGATGAAGCAAGCTGCGTAGTTTTCGGTATGCCGAATGAGGCTATCAAGAAAGGCGGTGTTGACCGGATTGTCCCTCTAGAAGAAATACCCGCGGCAATGCAGAAGCAGTCGGCTTCGAGATAAACATGGATTCTAATACAGTTCTTCAAAAAGTTATAAACAGCTCAGAGACAATTTTCGGAAATATAGCAGAAAACTATCCTCTTCTCTTAAGTGAACTCGAAAAGGGCATAGAGAAGGCATCAGCCTCAATACGAAGTTTTTCAACCATTGACGGTATGACCGGTAGAGCGGCTGCGGAAAATTTAAGCAGTTTCCTGGAGCGGAGCAGGATGGAATCACAAGAGTCTCTGGTTCAGCTTGACGGCTTTAAAGAGAAGAATAAACAGATCCTCAACCAGCTGTCTGCCGCTATGAACGAATATGGAAACTCTCAGCAGTACATTGAGGAGATAAGGGATATATCTGAATCACTGCAGATTGTTTCTCTTAATGCTCTCTGCAACGCGGTAAAAGTCGGCAAGGGCGGTGAAGGATTCTCGGTGATTACCGGCAACCTTAAATCTGTGACAGAAACGACAATTGAGAAAACATCTTCTCTTGAGAAGAAAGGTCAGCATGTAAGCGCATCTCTGGATAATTTTTTTGAAATTGAGAGAGAAACTGATCTAAAGAGAAAAGAACTATTTTCGATGCTTGAAGAAAAGGTGACGAATGGCATCAGCACCTTTCAGGCTGAATCTGAAACAATAGATAAGCTGTTTCGAGAACTCAGTGAAGAATCAGGTAATATCAGACAGAGTATTCTGAAGATTATGGAAGAGCTGCAGCAGCAGGATTTGATCAGGCAGACCATAGATCAGATAATACTGTCGCTCAATGAGCTTCCGGAAGAATGTGAAAAAAGTTTATCAGATTCGGAAACGGATGAAGAAATTACTGACAGAGCTGTTTTCTGTCTCAGGCTGCTCAAGCTTGCGGATGTTATGCTTGAAGAGGTAGAGGGTAAGTTCAGTAATACCATTGAGGTCTTTACCGAAAATTTCCGAACCGCCCGAAGCAAACTGGAGTTTATTCAGCAGGAGAAGGATAGAGCTGTACAAAGCTTTATGAATAATCTTCAATCACTCACAAATCTGACGGAAACCGGTGTTGAAGTAAAGGAAGAAACTGGTCTTCTGTCATCGACCCGGCGAGGTCTTATAGAGTTGATTGGTTCAATATTAGTTTCAGTACAGGGTATAGTCGGAGAGTTTTCGTCATTTGATAAAATATCCGGCTGGCTGCAGAATGTAGCGGTTCTTTCGCGGATTGAGTTATCGAGGAGTATGAGTCTTGTCGGTATGAAGGAATCGGTTGATGATATGTCTGAGCTTGTTGAGCGGATTCAGCAGCAGATCTCTATCGGAGAGAGCGAAACCCTTAATTTCATAGACAAGATAACCGGTATCTCTACTGAATATCGGAAATTCGCCGGTAAAGAGATGGTTTATCTGACTGGCTTCACCGAAGTGTTTCTGAGCAATATTGCCGGAATAAGCCGGGTTAATAATAATATCTCAGCTGTTTTATCCGAATTTGACTTCTTTTCACCTAAATTTTGCGAGCTTTTTGACGCTTCAGAACAGGATCTTGATCAACTGAAGGAAATAGCAGATGATTTAAAAAAAATTCGTGAGGATTTGAAGTACAAAGAAGAACTGATTAGACCTGCAATCGCTGCGAGAATACAGGGTGAATCGATTACTGACTGGACAATAGCAGATGATGATATGAATCGTATTATTGATAGATTCACTATCTTCAGTCATAAGAAAACTGCCGGTGAGGCAAGCGGCCTCAAGGTTGAGGATGCAGCACTTGAAGAAGGTGAAGTAACATTATTTTAATGATGAGGAGATTAATATGGGCCAGAGTATAATGATAGTAGATGATTCAAATGCAATAAGGCAGAGTGTCAGTTTTATTCTCAAGGAGAATGGCTACGATACAATGGAAGCCTGTGACGGACAGGACGGATACAATAAACTGAAAGATCAGAAGGTTGATTTGATTATTACCGATGTAAATATGCCCAATAAAGATGGAATAAGTATGTTAAGAGAACTGCGTGCCACCGATACACATAAATTTACACCGATCCTTGTTCTCACCACTGAATCTCAGTCTTCAATAATGCAGGATGGAAAGAGTGCCGGCGCCACAGGCTGGATAGTTAAACCATTCTCGAACGATAAGCTTATTGCGACTATCAAGAAGGTTCTAGGCTAAGCCGAACTAGGTTGGATGTATAAGTATTTTGACAATAAATTAAAAAAAGATTCGGTTAATCTTGCTCCGGGAGAATTTTTTGTGTCAGGAGACGATATAGTAATTAATACTGTTTTGGGTTCCTGTGTTTCGGTAGCGCTCTATGATTCTGAGCGAAAGATTGCCGGATTGAATCACTTCATGCTTGCAGAAGCTAAATTGCGGACAGAATCTGAAAATATTTTTAATGTTGAACGATATGGCCTTAATGCCATGGAATCTCTAATGACTGGGTTGATTAAGCTCGGAAGCAGCGGGAAATGTCTGCAGGCAAAGATCTTCGGCGGAAGTGCGGTTCTTGAGACCCGCGGTGGCGGGCAGATGGAAATCGGGGCGGATAATATCAGTTTTGCGGAGAAATTTCTTAAGGCAGAGAATATTCCGGTTATAAACAGGGATACCGGGGGAGTGAGAGCCCGCAGAATCTATCTCTATCCTCAAAGCTTTAGAATCCTTCTCAGACGAGTTAAGCCGAATGTTGAACTCAGAGATCTCATGGATGTTTATAAGCACAAACTTGATGAAACTAAAAATAATGACGGGACGACAGTGCTGTTCTAATAGCTCGAATTATGGACATTCATTTTGAAAACTGAAAAACCTATTTCGGAGGCAGTGAGAATTCCGTTCCTGATGAAGTATAGGCCGAAAAGGAAGGTCTTATTCTTTTTGGAATTTTGTCTTTGCCAGGTTATTGCCGAGATCAATTCTTTCCAGTCTATCTTACCGGTATAGTAAAGATACTCACCTAATTTCAGCTTTCGATGCGGTATAAATACTGCTGAACCCTTCGGTTTTTGTGTTGCTGTCATTGGCCCGGATTTGGCCGATATCAGAAAATCATATGCGTCTTTCAGTTTGAGAAAATTTTCCTGGAGTTCAGGGCAGCTGCCTCCCGATCTGTCCGGATGACATTCTTTTGCCCTTTCTCTGAAAGCATGTTTGATTCCTGAGAGTTGAAGGTAGTCGATTGTTGTTTTTTCAACTGTGAACTTATCGCCGAACAGAATACTGCAGGCTTCTGCAATTCTTTCATCTTTTACCACGGTCATATTTTTTTTTCGACTAATTACAATAATTCTTTAGATTGTTTTCCGATGAAATGACTGCTGCCGGCGTTTGGTCCGGCAGTAGCCAAAAACTTTAAGCTTCTTCACCTGCTGTGTTTGATGTTGCAACCTGCGAAATTTCTTCTTCCGACAGGATTTTATCAATATTCAGGATGATTACGAACTCATTGTTGAGTTTTCCCATTCCTCTCAGATACTTATTGTCAATAAAAATTCCTAACCTTGGAGGTTCTTCTATTTCATCCGGCTCCAGGGTGATGACCTCTCTGGCGGAATCCACAATGATACCAACCTGAATAATGCCCTCGTCGTTTGTGATCTCAGTAACGATGACTGCAGTATCCTGGGTTTGAGCAGTTTTATCCTGACCGAACTTCATCTTCATATCCAGAACAGGCACAACCGAACCTCTGATATTAATGACCCCGCGAATCATCGGCGGCATACCGGGAACCTTTGTGACATTGGGAACTTCGAGAATCTCTCTTATCTTGAAAACATCGATCGCATAGATTTCGTTCTCTATTTTAAATGTGACAAATTGATTGCTAAGATTATTTTCCTGCATAATGCTACTCCTTTTGTTTAAAATTCTTCAAAATCATCGTCAAGAAGCTCTGTTTCTTTATTCCCGGAGGAGTGAGCCTTTGACAGATCAATCTCTATTCCTTTTTTTAATTGTAACTCCAGATATTTCGGTGGGTGCTGCTGTTTTGACAGTGCGGTCGTCAGTCTTGAAAAAGCTAATCATCTCAAGCAGCTTATCTGCCTGACCTGAAAGCTCTTCAGACATCGATGATGATTCCTCAGCTGCAGCCGCGGAATTGCTGAAATTGGAAGCAATCGCATTGCCTATTGTCTGTGCATCAAGGTCTGCTAAATTTGTGATTCGGATCTGAACAATCAATATTATCGAACTTAATGAAATAATAGTTATAATTGAGAGAATAACTATTAATCTAGTTCCAATTTTAAAATCCTTGA
>Ga0209633_10002928_pt1 | contig 16072 bp, 20 predicted proteins | sample Cruoilmetagenom1_FD_187290 | JGI IMG/M metagenome (GOLD analysis project Ga0209633, IMG submission 187290) | Oil polluted marine microbial communities from Coal Oil Point, Santa Barbara, California, USA - Sample 1 (SPAdes) (version 2) | ecosystem: Environmental > Aquatic > Marine > Oil seeps ... | reverse complement strand
AGTGAAATTTATTCTCTCTATGCATTTATGCAGTCACCGGTTCCCGGCCCGTTACCGGTACCATCCTGGGGACCATCACCATCATTACCGCTGCCATCCCCAGAGCCATGGCCGTGACCACCTTGCTCCCCATCATTGCCGGAACCATCGCAATCGCCTGTGCCGGTTCCCCCTCCCTGACCATTACCACCACCATTACCACCACCATTGCCATTGCCGCCCCGTGCCAGCAGTAGACTGTTATTAAAGGTTAAGACCTCCGCATTCAAACCGTCTCCTGATCCATGGCCATTGCCGGCCATAACTGGAACAGCCATTATCAAAACTGCAGTTGCTAAGACAACTATTTTTACAATTCCTGCTGCAAGTTGCATCTGTAATCTCCTGTTGTATATTTTCCCTGGTAAGGTTATGGCAAACAGGCCATCCTGTTTGCCATATTTGATACCCATTAAGTGAACTTTATTAGACAACGCTCAAGAGAAAAAAAGGTTACAGAGTTTTTTATTCTCTTCTGTTGAATGAATTTTTATGAGAAAACACGTAACCTTCTTCGCTGAAAAACGTTATGAGAGCAAGGTGAATACTTTCCGAAAGTTCTACACAGAAAATAAGGAACGGCTCTTTGGCTACTTACTGCGGAAAACAGGCAACTATCCTCTGGCTGCTGATATCATGCAGGAGAGCTTTACCCGTTATCTTGAACGCTATAAAGACAGAGAGCAAAGTCCAGCCCTGCTCTTTACCATCAGCAGGAATCTGCTCTATGACCATGCCCGAAAAAATCATCATGATACATCGTACGAGGAGGAGCAGCATGGATCGGAGTTTGACCAGGAAAACGCCTACAGTATCAAAGAAGAGTACAAACGGGTGCTGCGTGCCATACAGCAGTTGGATGATGAGGCACAGGATATCCTGGCGCTTACGGTGAGCAGTGGTTTATCGTACCGGGAAATTGCCGACATGACTGGCAACAGTGAGGCAAACATCAAGGTAAAAATTCACCGTTCACGTGTAAAACTGAAAAAAATTCTACAGCAGGATCAATTATGAAAGACTACTTGATCAGTATGTTCGTGGATAACGAGCTTAACCTTGACGAAAAGATTGAGTTTGTTGAAACAGTACACAAAAATAAGCCATTTAAGGATGAGACGGTCGAGCTGCTTGACCAGGAAAAGCTGTTGCAAGCCAGTATGGTTACCGCCATTCCGGAAGTCAGGATGCCGGTCTACAGTACAGAAAAAACAGGGTTTTTCCGTCTCCTGTTTACCCCCATCTCCGGATTTGCAACTGCCATGACGCTGGTTGCTGCATTTTTTTTATTGCGTCCTGCCCCGGTAATCAGTCCCGGTGAATTGCAGCATCGCTTTGTAATTTATAACCCGGACGTCAGCAAGACAGAAATAGTCGGCGACTTTACCCGCTGGAACCCCGTGCCCTTGGAAAAGATCGGAAATAGCGGCTATTGGTCCGTCACTCTCAAGCTGGAAGCTGGTGAGTACCGTTACAGTTACCTTATTGACAATAACCGGCAAATAGCAGATCCAACTGTACTGACTCATGAACAAGACGATTTTGGTGGAAAAAATTCCATTATCAAGGTTACGACTGCAATATAATGAAATCTCTGATGTTGATCATGCTGCTCCTGGCAGCCTTGTCCGGCTGTGCATCCAGGCATTATGTTGAACAAAAAACAGACTCACTGGTTTTTTCCCTGCAGTTGGCGAAAGCGACCCGTGTCCAGTTTTCTTCCTCAACAGACAATTTTGTTCTCCATGATACTGTCAAAAACAAGTCGGGAATCTGGCAGCTGACTGTACCGCTCCGATCAGAACTGAAATATTTTTACATTGTCGACGGATCCGTGTATCTGCCCGAGTGCCGACTCAAAGAAACCGACGATTTCGGATCAGAAAACTGTCTTTATCAGCCATGAACTGTAACCTTTTTATAAATCAGGAGTTATGAAGATAGATGGCGGCATAAAAATAGACAGTCAATGAAAACAGCACAGGTGATCAACATGAAAAATTTATCTCTTATCTTTTGTTTAATCCTCTTTTGCTCCTCAGTAGCCTCTGCCGGCGATACTGATTCAACACTGACCAGGACTATGGACAGTGCCGGGTTCAGTGAGGAACAGGTTCTCCAGGTGCAGAACATGATCAAAACTGCTCAGCAACAAGGACTTCCCGTTAACGCGGTGAGCGGCAAAGTCTATGAAGGTATTTCAAAACATGTTGATCCTGACAGGATCGTCCAGGCCCTGGAGAGGGTGACTTCCCGTTATGAGTATTGCCATGCCCTGGCCTTAAAATTGACTAATAGAGAACAAAAGGCTGCCAGGCTTGGTAATACCATAACTGCAGGAATTGCCGCCGGGTTGACCCGTCAGGACGCCGAAAAGCTCATCAACAGCCTTCAGTCCAGATCCAGGCAGATGAACCGGGATGAATTATACCTGCTGGCTGAGGAAACAATGCTTACTGCCCGGGATATGTCACGCCAGGGTGTCTCCTCTGGAACAACAGCCGGGGTCGTTAGCCAAGCAGTACAAAAGAATTTTGCTGCCGGTGAAATGCGTAATATGCGGAATACCTTCAGCAGGCAGGGAGCACAGGGAAATCGTGAATCCCTTGCCAGGAACTATGGCACTGCAATCGGACATGGGGTACAGGCCGGCGATCTGGAAGGTCACGGCCCAGAAGGCAGAGGATCTGGTGGCACGCAGGATTCCGGGGACAGGTCGGGATCTAATGCCGGAAACGAAGGAACCGGCGGCGGGGGCTCCGGCAATGATAATTCCTCTGAAGGTTCCGACAACTCAGGTAATTCAGGTGGCAGTAGCGGTGGTAGTGGCAACTCTGGGAACTCCAGTAGCTCAGGTGGTTCTGAAGGCAGCGGAGGAAGTAGTTCAGGTGGATCTGAAGGGGCAGGTGGTTCCGAAAATTCAGGTGGTTCCGGAGGCAGTGGAAGTAGTGGAGGAGAGAGTTCAGGGGGATCTGGAGGGTCAGGCAATGGTGGCAGCTCGGGCGGTTCAGGTAAAGGTGGTAATTAAACACCCTGTAAAATATTTTACTTTCAAAATTCTTTCGAAGGAGAGGTAAATGAAAAAATTAATCATTATGCTGTTTGTCTTAATCCTCAGTGCAGGGCCGGCGTTTGCCGAAGGTGGAAAAACCCAGGGGGATACCGGTACCGGTACGACCTCTACAGGAACTGATAACCAGGGAGATGCAGCTCTGGATCAGACCGGCAGATAATGAAATAGCGTATCGGGTTATTCCGATACCTGAAGATAATTAATTGAAAAAACAGGGCCTTTGTGCCCTGTTTTTTTGTGTATTTTCACCCAAACATATTCCCGGCAGGAAAAAACGTCAGGCAACAAAATTGTACAGCATTTCATGCCACCCTGTAGTATGTTTGTTTCCGTTCCAAGCAATCTCAACTATTACGCTACAGGTAAAGCCCTATACACAATAAAACAAAGGATAGATGAAAATGAGAAAAACCCGTATTGCCTTAGTCACTGTTTTACTGATGGTATTGTCTCTGTCAGCTGTCAATGATCCACCTTCGCTGCATTTATAAAACAGGCAGCGTGCTGGATCAACAGCAGTTGGAGTTTTTGACTACCTTGTAAGAGCAAATGTTAATTCATTCGGGACTGATTGAAAATAGTACCTTACTCAGGATATTCTTCACTGGAGAGCATATGAAATTTTTTATTAACATCGCACTTTTAGCCATTTTATTACCGACAATGAGTTATGGAGAGGCTAAACCTGGTCACGAACAACATGGAAACAGCCCTGGAGTGGAAGCGCTTACTCCTGATTTGCGTGATTTACTTTCTGAAGAAATGCAGGCATTGGAAAGCGGAATGATGTCTATAATTCCTGCATACAATTCTGGAAATTGGAGTGAAATAGAAAGTACCGCAAAAAAAATGAACAATAGCTATATAATGAAACAAAACCTCACTGAAAGCCAAATCAAGGAATTGCATGCAGTCTTACCACGTGCATTCATTGAAAGAGATCAGAGATTCCACTATTTAGCAGGAATGCTTGAGCATGCTGCAAAAAACAAAAAGCCAGAACTCATAAATTTTTATTTTTCGGAAATGAATGAGTCATGTGTTAGCTGCCATACCGCATTTGCTACTCATAGATTCCCAGCCTTACTATCAAAGGAAAAGAAAGCTCAACACACCCATTCACCCGAATAAATCTGCATTTTAGGATGCTTGGATAAGTGCCATGGAAGTATATTCAACGATATAATTTTAACCGACCTTCCTGGTCTTCTTGTTTTTAATTGCAGAAGTTCTGGAGTAAGGCGCTAAAATGCACAACAAAGCACATTGAATCGGATATTTTCCTACGCTGCGGTCTGAAAATTTCCGATTTATTCGGGTTAGATTTTTTTACCCGGCAGGCAGAGTCAAAGTAAATTTCAATTTTTCACCTCCGGAACTTTGCCGGTTGAAACCAATATTCATTTTTTCAACGGCAAAGTTTAAAATCTGGAACATTGGATCGGAGCCAACCAGTTCATCACCATTGGAAACGACAGCACCGGACTCTACTGCTATTTCGACATCCTGGCCCACCATATATGAAAAGAAACGAATTGTTGACCCGCTCTCAAGACTATCAAGAAGTTCATGCACAAGGGAAAATATTACAAACTGCAGGAGTGAAGGGTTATTGAAAATTGAGGGAATATCGTCTTGCAGAGTCGTTTCAAAAGAAATTTGTTTCATTGCGGCAAATCGATTCATAAGGGCGAGTTCCTCTATCAACAGATCATTCACATTAAATGTCGACGCAGGAACATCCATGCGATGTGCCACCCTGTTCAGATACATGGCCATTGTATTTGCCTGGGAAATACGTTCTCCAATAGTTATAATTATTTTTTTAAATCTCTCGTGGAGTTTATCATCCCCTCCCTCAGACATCTCGAGCAGATCATCCATTAACCCGCTTGATTCATTAATAATTGCGAAATGATTTTTAAGTTCGTGGGTGTAACCTGCCAGTAGTTTCCCCAAAGAAGCAAGTTGACTATCCCGTAATCTATTTTCCATTTTCAGACGACCTCCTAATCAGTTGAACTTCGTTTGTCATAGGCAAGTTTTATTTTCTCCATCAACTCATCAAGATCAACCGGCTTCATGATAAAATCGAATGCTCCCCGTTCCATGCTGTCAATACCCCCGGAAACAGCTCCATGGCCTGTGAGCATAATCACCTCAATTGAGGGATGTTTCTCTTTCACTTCAACCAGCACCTCAAAGCCACTCATATCCGGCATTTTCAGGTCAAGAAGAATCACATCAGGAAGGGCACCTGTGCTTAATGCCGCCAGACCATCCCTGCCGCAATCAACAGTTTCCAGTTGGAAACCTCTCAATTCGAGACGTTCCGCCAACGCCTCAGCAAACTCAACCTCATCATCAACAATCAGTACCTTTATCTCACTCATTGAAATTCCCCTCTTTGCGGGTATCGTTTATCGGTAAACGTACGGTAAAAATTGTCCCCTCACCTACTTTCGACTCAACTGTAATATTTCCACCCAATTTTTGAGCAAGACCATAAGTTATGGAAAGGCCAAGGCCGGTTCCTTTGCCAAGTTCTTTTGTGGTAAAAAAAGGATCGAATATGCGTTTTACAATTTCAGAAGACATACCCGGCCCTGTATCCTGAATATTCACATCTATATTCTCCTCGTCATGAAGGTCGGCGGAGAGCGTGATCAAACCATCCTTTCCAATGGCATCAATAGCGTTATTGATAATATTCAGGAATATCTGCTGCAGCTGCCCCCGATCGCTGAAAACCATAGGAAGATCTTCAGCAAAAGAGAGTTCGAAACGAATACGATTGTATAAAGCCTCCTGCTCAAGAAATCCCAGAACTTCCCGGAGAAGGTCACTGATATCTATATGTTCAAAGGTGACATCCATTCTTCTGGCAAACCCGAGAAGTCGATGGGTAATAACCTTACAACGCTGCACAGCATCCAGAATAGATTCAACAGATTTTGTCAGCTTTCCCTTATGATCAAACTCTTCCGAAAACTCCAAAAGATCTGTCATCAATCCCGCTTTTTGATCAATTATGGCCAGGGGGTTGTTAATTTCATGGGCCACTCCTGCTGCAAGCCTGCCAATTGAAGCAAATTTATTTGTAAATTGTGCCTCAGTTAAGGCCTGATTTTGCTTTTCGTCAGCCTCCCTCAAACGATTGGTTATGGTATTAACAAGTTGGACAATTACCACCAGAGCCAAAACCGTACAGCCAAAGAAAATCATACGCAGACGAAAGCGAAATGAAGACCAATTTTCTCCATGCATATAGCTTTCCTTCAGCATTACCACCATCCATGGACTGTCATTAATTTGCACATATGACCTTAAATATTTTATACCTTTATATTCATCGACATTGGCAATGGTTTCACCTTGTTTATAATGAGTATAAAAAGGACAGGGTTCAAGGATCTCACCAAATATATTTGATCTTGTTTGCAAGAGTCCCTTGTTATTGACAAGAAAAATGTCCTGGATAGCGCTGGTACTGACAGTTGCAACATAATTCTGCAAAGTCTCGTAATCGATACTGAGCCGCAGCACCCAATATTCTTCATTTCCCGGTAGTTTATTGCTAACTGCAATAACAAAATGAGGGAGTTTTCTATAGCCCATAAAAACATCGCTGATATAAAGCTGTCTTACGAGAACCTTGGTATACCAATCCTGCTCACTGTAGTCATAGCCCTCTAAACGGAATGGGCCGGCGTACACTTTTTGAATACCGCTGGGGCCAATAACGCCAAAATCGACAAACCCGGGATACTGATTCTTTAAATGAGCAAATAGTTCACTGGCATTATTCTGATCAAGAAGTTCTTCGTAGCTGTACTCCCTGGAAACAAACCTGACCACAGATTGCAATTCATGGATAAATGCTCCGATTGTTTTCTGGGCACCCTCAACGGATGCCTTTAACTGCTCCTGCTCCCTTACTGCTAGAAGTTTTTTATGTTCCAGAGAGCTCAAACCTGTTGCCAGGAGAAGTGGCACAAAAAAGATAATAAACATTGCTCCATACAGCATCAGGCGGAAATGTTTATAATTTTCACCTTTATCAACTCCATCCAGGAAATTAGATATAACATGGTTGAACTTGCTAAAATAGTTACTCATCATTCAACCCTCCTTGTTTTGCTCCCGGCAGTATTGTGCCGGACTGCAAAAAACCTGCAACTGCTGCTTTCAGGGCTTCGGCGTATGGCCCTACCACCGAATCAATGACTCGTATTTTTTTCCAGGCAAGATACTGTAAGTGACTCTCTTCGATACCACCGCAAATGACTGTATTGATACCCTCTTTAATAATTAAGGCGCATAATTCTTCAGCTGAGGGACGTGTCATTAATATGGTTCTGGGGCTGCCAAGGATATGCTGATCTTCGCACAAAGCGATCACTACTTCAGAGGTCAGATCAAACCGTGGTGCTACCCAGTTTTTCCGAACAGTAATTAGAATTTTCATAATAGTCTGCTTCGTTCAGTTTAAACTGTACCGGTTGAGTTTCCGCCACAGGGTGGTTCTGCCCCATCCTAATATTTTAGCGGCTTTCGAGCGATTTCCACCGGTTTTTTTCAAAGCCTCAAGAATCATTTCTTTTTCAATATCACTCCAACCTCCCCCGGGAGATCCCGGAGATTGAGTCTGACCTGCACCAGGTTGTTCCTTCTCCTCCTCCCCCACTGTTCTGGAATCCTCTTGAGGGGAAAAAACGTATTCCGGCAAACATTCTTTTTTAACACTCTTTCCCTGGCATATATGCACTGCATATTCTATGATATTACGGAGTTCACGAACATTTCCGGGATAATGATAGGAAGTCAGAATTTCAATGGCTTTACTGGTATACCCTTTAATGGATTTACCCAGATCAGTATTTAATTTACGCAGGAAATGATCAAGCAGCAGCCGAATATCTCCATCCCGTTCCCGCAGGGCGGGTAAATGCAGACGGAGAACATTGAGTCGGTAGAAGAGATCTTCCCTGAATTCACCCCGCCTGACAAGTTCTCTCAAGGGGCGATGGGTGGCGGCGATAATTCGAACATCCACCTTTTCCTTTTTTACTCCCCCCACAGGAAAAAACTCTTTATCATCCAGCACAGAAAGCAGCTTCACCTGCAGAGAGAGTGGCAGATCTCCAATCTCGGTGAGAAAGATGGTGCCGTTCTGGGCCAGACTGAACAAGCCGGGCTTATCTTTTACTGCGCCGGTAAAGGCACCTCTTACATGGCCAAATAATTCAGATTCCAGCAACGCCTCAGGAAGCGCTCCGCAATTGATCTTAATAAAAGGATGACGCGTTCTGGATGATGCCCTGTGGATTGCCTCAGCGATCATATCTTTACCAGTACCTGTTTCTCCGGTGATAAGGATCGAAGCATCGGTATGGGCCAGAACGGGCATAAGTTCAAACATTTCCAACATTTTTTGGCTGCGCCCCAGAATATCTTTTACCCCGTCAAGGTTTGGTTCTTTCCCATCAACAGATTGCAGAACCGATATATCTTCAAGAAAGATACAAAGACCGGCAGCCTTGCCGGAATCATCTCTGATGGAAGAAACCGTGAAATGAATAGGAGATTTCTGGTGATGCTGAGTAATTATGTCTCCGGCGACAGAAAGAGAATTCCCTGTTTCAAGTACTTCACGAAACTTTTTACTGCTCTTACCAATATTGCAGCGTAAGATGAAATCAGCTCTTATTCCCCTTGCCTCAGATGCAGTAACCCCCGTGAGAAGTTCAAGAGAGTTGTTCATTTCTACAACACAGAGATCCTTGTCCAGAATGGCGATACCGTGCGGAACACCATTTATAATCTCCGAAATCTTAATTTTGTCGATAAAGGCAACAGTTGTGGATTTCATATTATTACTCAATTCAATTATCTGATTAGTGCCTTACTCCATAAAAGCTGCTCTCTGTGTCCTCTGTGGTGATATAATTTATCTTTTGGACATCCCCGCCTGGCACCTTACCTGCTGTCTTATATTGTTTTAAAACGTTTCAAAAGTAAAGTTAGAACATATTCCCGTTAACCAGAAAATACTCGCATCATAGCCAGATAGCCAATAAAACTGAGACAAGAATTAAACTGCGTCACATTGTAGGTGTTACAAATACCTGCATACCCATAAGCGGCCAGATAACTGAAACTGCAAGCCAGGTCACCAGCATAAGCAGGATACTTGCCGGTATACCGTACAGAGCAAACTCCCCAGTGCTAAACTGCTTTGAATTATAGGCAATTGCATTCGGTGCGGCACCAACCAGAAAAAGAAAAGGCATACCCGCAACTACGAGAGCTGAAAATAAAATAACTTCCCCAGCTACCCCTAGATAAGGAGCAACAACCAAAGCTACAGGCAAAGAAATGGCAATGGCAGCCACATTCATAATGAAATTCGTCATCATCATCACAAAAAAGGCCATGCCGATAATAAAAACAATGGGGGGAGAACTTTGGAAGATGACCAGCCAGTTAACAGCAAGCCATTTGGCTGCCCCGGTCTCCCATAAACAAAAACCAATTGACATGGCACCAGCGAAGAGAAGAATAATATTCCAGGGAATTTCTTCAAGATCATCGATATCAAGAATGTTGAAGAGGAAAAAAGCAACAGTGGAGCAGAGGAGAATGCCGGTCTTGTCCAATTCTCCCAGGGCAGGGACAAAATTTTTCAGGGCAATAACCAGAATAGTTCCTACAACAATGACAGCTGTTAAAATCTCATTTCTGCTCCAACCTCCAAGTTCATGGTACATTCTCTTAGCTTTTTCCTTGAGGCCTGGAATTCGTGCCCGTTCAGGTTTACAGACAATCATGAAAAAACCCCACAGAAGAAAAACCATAAGCCAGCCAACAGGAAACATATACATGGAGAGCTGGAAAAAGCTGATATCCACATCCATGATATCTTTATAAAACCCTAACGCGACTGCACCTCGAGCCGCACCCAGCAAGGTAACAATACTGCCCGCACCTGCCACATATGCCATGCCTATAAAGAGGCCCTTACCAAACCTGGTGGGCGTAGTTTCATTGGTATAAAAAGCGTTAATTGCCATAAGCAGAGGAAACATGGTGGCAGCAACAGCAGTATGGGCCATAACATGGGTGAGAGCCGCTGTCATGACAAAGCAGCCGAGATAGATCATGCTTGTCTTCTCACCGACAATGGAAAGCATTTTGTAGGCTATGCGCTTTGTCAACCCGGTTTTGGTGAAAACCATGCCGATCACAATAGAACCGAAGATAAAAAGGACCGAAGGATCCATAAAATCCTTGAATGCTACTTTAGGTTCACGAATCATAAAGAGTGCCTGGAGGAGGCCGATGGTGAGGCTGGTGACACCAATGGGCACCACTTCAAAAACCCACCAGGTTGCTGCCAGGGCAAAAACAGCCAAGGCACCTTTGGCCTGTATGCTTAAAACAAAATGTTCACCCATGGGATCAATGGCGTCAGGCCAAGGTGGACAGTAATAAATGAAGGAAAACAGGCCGATACCTGTAAGCATAAAGATGAGCCGCTTCCAGTCAAAAGGCTTTCTTCTTTCAGCTAAAGCCACTGCTATTGTTGAATGAGTCATAATCTTTTCCTTTTTCTTCCTTTTCAGCTCAATTACAGCCTGCAGACTCCGCAGATAGCAGTAAATATCTCTTCCAGGCGTATAACGCCGACAACTGCGCCATCTTCCACAACCGGCAGAACAACCTCATCGCTATGAAGCATGATCGACAAAGCCTTGAGTAAGGGATCTCCTCCCTTAACAATGTGCTGAACCGGAATCATACAATCGGAGATGGGCGTGTCTCTTTTTTCGGAACATTTGCTGAAAAAAGAGTCTTCCCATAAAATAGCGAGATCCTGGTATTCCCCCTCCTTCCCTTCATAACGCTCCGGGCTCCCGGCCATACGTTTATCAAGGGCTCGGAGAATAGTCTGCAAGTTAAGACAACCAACAAGCTGATCATTTTCATCGACAACCAGCATCCCTCCATAACGGATACGATCATTCTCATCGCCGGGAAAAGACAACAACGTCTGCACGGCATCAGCTAATGTTTGTGTCTCTTTTAAGTGTGGATAACTGTCAATTGGGACTATTGAATCTCTTACAACCGGTTTTTCTGAAGTCACGCCTTCTCTCCTCTTTTATAGTTACAAATTGCAGGACGCACCTCACCTGCCGGCAGGTTTTATTTAAAAAACCAACCTGGGGAGATAGGGGCTTTCCTCGCCCCCTCCCTTCAATTAAAGGTTAGGTGAATTACCAGCTTTTGCTCTTAAGGATTGCTTTCATTTCATCCTGGGATTTTTTTTCCAGAACCAACATCCTCTTATGTTTGGCATTGCTGATTTTTTCGAGAAGTACATTGAGATCAACCGGTTTTTCAAGGAAATCCTCGGCACCGAGCTTCATCGCCTCAATACCTGTTTTCACGGTGGCGTGACCGGTTAATATGATAATTTCAAGGTCCGGACGTTTCTCCTTTATCTGTTTCATCGTTTCGATACCGTTGATACCCGGCATAGCCAGATCCACCACAATTGCATCAAAATTTTTATCTTCAACCTGAGCAATGGCATCTTCTCCGCTTGTCACGGAATTCACTTGCAGGCCACGGGTTTCAAGACGCTCGGAAAGAACTTCCAGAAACTGTTCTTCGTCATCAACTAACAGTACGTTGGCTTCCATTTTCTCCGCCATTTTTCTCTCCTATGGTAATGGTTCGTCACGTTTTTCCTATTGCAACAACCGTTCTCAGGAAACCGCCCGGGCAGAAGCTATTTTTTTGTAAGCCTCTTCAATGGTTGCTGACAGCTTTTGAACATCTGTCGGTTTCTGCAGATAAGCATATGCACCCAGGTTCATGCACGTCTCACGATCAGCCTCCGATCCATGGCCTGTTAAAATAATAACCTCAATATCGGGGTTTGTCTTTTTGGTCTGTTTCAACACTTCAATACCGTTGATACCCGGCATCTTCAGATCAAGCACCATAACATCGGGCTGATCATCATCTATAAAGTCAAGAGCCTCCCGGCCATCGAAAACAGCATATGAGCCAACATTTCGGTTTACCAGCCTCTCAGACAGGGTTTGCACATATTCTTTTTCATCATCGACAAGCAGAACCTTAGGGGGAAGCTCAAAATGCTGGTCACGGTAAATTGATGCCCTGTAACCCTTACCCTGCAAAACCTCAACACTCTCAACTCCGTGGACATAATGTGCAATTTCTGAAAGTTTTGCGGTCAGATTATTAAAACTGAAAGAGCTTTTATTTACCTTGAGTGAGACACGGCTGTCTCTCACTTCAACATCCACCTTCTGCCCTTTGAACAAGAGAGCAAGTTCAACCTTGGCAGCCAATCCGAAATCGCTGACAGCCTGAATGGAATCTTTCGTTTCAAGGACAGCTGTTTTGTTATAATTTTTCTTGATGAGATCAATCACATCGTCAGCGCTCTTTTTCCCTAGAGGAATGACAATATCATACAGAGACTGGTCAAAAGGTTCTTTGTGGAATAAAAACTCAGTCCAGTCAAAAACTCTTTTATCCTCATCGTGGATACGCTTCAGGGCTGCTTTTTCAGACATGCCCTCCTCAACCGCCCTTGCCTGCCTCATTTCGGCACTGTCAATGATAAGTACCTTTAAAACATGGGTTATATCATGGGGTATGAGTAAAGCAGTATACCCGCAGTACATGGCGTTCTGTTTTTCTGCCAGGTTCTCGGCGAGAGCAGATTTTAAGTATGCGACATTTCTCTCTCTCTCCATGGTAAATTGATTAAAAACAGAGATTTTCTTATAAATAGATTGTTCCAGTTTATTTTGAGTTGTTTGTCTTTTTTGGCAGACATTATCAATTATAGCATCATCATCCACGACTGCCAGATTGAGTGATGAAGACATCTTTTGTCTAATTTCGTCTTCATTTGTAAAACTGCTGAAAAACAGGGCTATGGATGGCATTTTGTTACTCCTTTTGAATTGTAGGTTAAATTGCTTATCCACATTGATAATTTTAACAAAAGTTCTAACCTGAACAAACCTGAACTTTTACTAATTTCAAAGCAACTTACATGCCAACATCACCACAACGTATTTTTCCTATAAATACAATATGTTACATAATTATTTCACTGGATATCCGAACCCTTGCAACCAGAACATATCGAAACAACAAGAAACACTTTCCTTCGACATGTCCCTTTATGTTTCATTTTGTTTTATACAAAATGAAACATATTCAGCCAAGGACCGCCAGATGAAACATACATGAAATTTCAAAGCTGAAGAAATAGTTGCAAAATTTAGCAAATTACAAGACAATGACGGACAAGAAATTTGAGGTAATCCTTCTCCAGTCGGGCAAGCAATGATCATCTTCATCATCCTGAAAAAAATTAGAAGTGCATTTACCGATCTTCTGCCCATCATTCTTGTTATCTCATTTTTTCAGATTGTTGTTCTAAAACAACCATTACCGCAAATGGGAGAGGTTCTTTTTGGCGCCCTTCTTGTTGTGGTCGGTCTCAGCCTCTTTATCCAGGGACTGGAGATGGGATTGTTTCCCATAGGTGAAGCAATGGCCCATGCTTTAGCAAGGAAAGGCAGCGTCTTCTGGCTCCTCTTATTTGCCTTTGCCCTTGGCTTCTCAACCACTGTGGCAGAGCCTGCTCTCATTGCAGTAGCTGCAGAAGCAGCAGAAATTGCCGGCCAGGGGGGATTGATCGAGTCAACCCCGGCCTCTTTGAAAGAATATGCCTTTGGCCTCCGCATGTCTGTCGCTTTTTCCGTAGGACTTGCCATCCTTATCGGTGTTATGCGTATCATCCGGGGCTGGCCTGTTCATTATCTGATCATCGGCGGTTATGTCGTTGTTATGTTGATGACCATCATTGCTCCAAAGGAGATCATTGGTATAGCGTATGATGCAGGCGGAGTCACCACATCCACCATCACTGTACCTCTTGTTGCAGCCCTGGGTGTTGGATTGGCCTCGACCATCAGAGGGCGAAGCCCTCTTGTGGATGGCTTTGGTCTTATCGCCTTTGCCTCCCTCCTCCCTATGATCTTTGTAATGGGTTATGGGCTTATAGTTTTCAAGTAAAGAAGAGGCGATTATTTCCGTGGAATTCATATATGATATCAGCGGGACGTTACTTTCCACCTGCAGAGATGTACTGCCTATCATTATTCTCATTACCGTTTTTCAACTCCTGGTCCTGCGCCAACCTTTTCCCCAACTGCATCGTCTTATCATTGGTGTCGTCTACGTTATCATAGGCCTGGCCTTGTTTCTGGCAGGACTTGAAAAGGCACTTTTCCCCCTTGGAAAAATCATGGCATCTCAGCTCTCAGATCCTGTCTTTGTCTATGGCACAACAGAGATTATCACTCAGGTGGACTGGACAGCTTACGGCTGGGTGTATCTTTTTGCTGCCATGATCGGCTTTGCAACCACTATCGCCGAACCATCCCTCATCGCAGTTGCCTTTAAAGCCGGTGAGGTATCGGCAGGGACGATCAGCCAATGGGGCCTGAGAATCACCGTTGCCCTTGGAGTTGCTTTCGGCATAAGCCTTGGAACATTTCGTATCATTACCGGTACACCGCTTTTTATATACATCCTTGCAGGCTATTTAATTGTAATCATCCAGACCATCTTTGCCCCTAAATCCATTATTGCACTGGCGTATGATTCGGGAGGGGTTACGACCTCAACAGTCACAGTACCGCTGGTTGCAACACTTGGTCTCGGACTGGCCGCTACAGTACCCGGACGAAACCCAGCCCTGGACGGTTTTGGCCTTATTGCCTTTGCCAGCCTTTTCCCAATTATAACCGTTATGGGTTATGCCCAGTTTATGCAGTGGTCTATTCATCGAAAAACAAAATCCAAGGAGAAGAATAATGCGCTTTAAACTTATTTTCTCATCTGTTAAAGCTGATATCACTGACAATATTGTCGATGCGGCTAAAGAGGCAGGTGCCACTGGGGCTACAATTATACCGGCTAGGGGCACAGGTATCAGAGAGGCGAAATCTTTTTTTGGCCTTTCACTTGAAGCACAGACAGATATTATCCTGCTTCTTGTAGAAGAACATATTGTTGCCAAAATTCTTGACACCATAAAAGAAGCTGGCGAATTCCATAAACCGGGGACGGGCATTGCCTTTGTGGTTCCGGTTGAACATGTTGTGGGACTGGAAAGCCAGATGGAAAAATTTAAAGAAGAGGTTCGTGAAAGCTATTTTTGATGGCACCGTAAAAACTCAAATTCTTTGTTATCCCGTTTATCGGGATCAGACACTGACTGTTATTATTACCGGAGAAAAAATATGGAATCCGAAAGCACCAGAATAGTACGGGCAAGAGATGTGATGCATAAGAGAATTGTATCTATTGACGGCATGGCCACAGCCAGTGAGGCCGCCGCCATGATGCGTGCTGAAAAAACGTCCTCACTCCTTATCAACAAGCGGAATACTGACGACGCCTGGGCAATACTGGTCATTCAGGACTTCATAAAAGGTGTGATAATACCTGGACTTTCCCCGAGCGAAGTACATGTTTACGAAATCATGACAAAACCAATTATCACCGTCCCGGCCGACATGGACATTCGCTACGCAGCCCGTCTCATTTATCGGGCCGACATCCGGCGGGCCCCGGTTGAGGATGGTGGAAAACTTATTGGTATGATCTCCCTCTCCTCATTGATTCTCGACAACGATCTTTTTTAACCGCTGAATCAAGAGAATCCAACCTTCCCTACTGCTCTGGGACATCCCATGCTTCACCACCGCCTCTATTTTACCTCTTCGTGCAGGACACCTGCATTGTTGCAATGCTGAAATATATGTTCTGCACGGGAACAAATGTTACCATAAGCTAGAGCACACTGAGAAGAAAGCGGCGCGTCTTTTTACAGTT
>Ga0209633_10002927_pt1 | contig 16076 bp, 11 predicted proteins | sample Cruoilmetagenom1_FD_187290 | JGI IMG/M metagenome (GOLD analysis project Ga0209633, IMG submission 187290) | Oil polluted marine microbial communities from Coal Oil Point, Santa Barbara, California, USA - Sample 1 (SPAdes) (version 2) | ecosystem: Environmental > Aquatic > Marine > Oil seeps ... | reverse complement strand
ATCATATACATTTCCAACAGAAAGTAATCAAGAGGTTTGGACTGCTTCTGGAAATATTGATTTCTCAGGAATTATAGGAACAAATATAAACTTAGCATTTCACTATACATCTTCTGGAACTGACGGAGGTTCAAGTGCTTATTGGCAAATTGATGACATATTATTAACTGGTGATGTTGCTGAAAGTATAAATGATATAAATTCAAAAATTAAGATTTATCCAAATCCTGCAAATCAAATCGTTAATATTAATTCTTTGAATAAAATTGAAGATATTAATATTTATAGTGTAATTGGTCAAAAAGTTTTAAATTTTGATAATTTGAATACTAATAATTATGAAATTAATATTAGAAACATAATAAAAGGAATATATTTTATTGAAATTAAAGATATTAATAACAATAAAATACTCAAAAAACTCATTAAAGAATAAACTAGTAAGTTTGTTATATGAAAAAAGTCAGTATCAATAATTTGATATTGACTTTTTCTTTCTAAAACATTAAAAATATGAAACATATATTAATTATTACTGCACTGTTTTTATCAATACAAATATTTGCACAAATTCCGACTGGTTATTATGATGGAACAGATGGATTGCAAGGAGATGCATTAAGAAATAAATTAAAGCAAATAATAAGTTCAGGTCATACATCTAATGACTATGGTGATTTGTATGGATACTACCAAACTACTGATAATTATACAGAACTTGGTGATAATCGTGTTTGGGATATGTATTCTATGCATAATGACGGCACTGCAAATTATTGGTATCCTCATAAAGACAAAAATTTAGAGAATAAAGAAAAAAAATGTGATGGGAAATGCACAGAGGGAGGAGGCTTTAATAGAGAACATTCTGTTCCTCAATCTTGGTTTGAAAGCCATTCTCCAATGGTAGCAGATTTATTTATTGTTTATCCCACTGATGTTTGTGTAAATGGAATGCGTGGACACCATCCATTTGGAGAGACAGACAGTCCAAACTGGACTTCAACAAATGGGAGTAAAAGAGGACCATGTTCATTTCCTGAATATATTGCAGATACAAATATAGGCAATATTGATAATGAGGATAATATAATTTTTGAACCAATTGATAGATTTAAAGGTGATTTTGCAAGAACTTATTTTTATACAGTTACACGCTATAAAGATCAAATTAACACTTGGACTGATAATGTAGCACCAGATGTTTTTGAAGGAGATAATCTTGAACCTTGGGCAATTGCTTTGTTTTTAAAATGGCACAGAGAAGATCCTGTTTCTCAAAAAGAAATTGATAGAAATAATGCAGCATATCTTATTCAACATAATAGAAATCCTTATATTGATCATCCTGAGTGGGCAGAGTGTATTTGGGCAGGAAATTGTGCTCCACTATATTTTTCAAGCAGTCCAATAACTTCTGTAATGATACCAGAAACATATACATATAATATAACTTATAATGTTGATACAGATACAGAAACTTTAACAGGAACAACAATACCGTCTTGGTTAACATTTACAAAAGATGAGGCAACAAATACCGCATTGCTGGAAGGAACGCCTACTTCTGCCAACATTGGAACACATAATGTAGTATTAACTTTAACGGAAGGAAGCGAAACTGTTACTCAAAACTTCACAATTGAAGTTGTACCTTTTAATACTACACAAGACATTATTGATGAAGATTTCACTTCTTGTCCTCCAGAAAATTGGACAACATTTAGTGTCGCATCAAATCAAAATTGGGCTTGTGATGCCCAAACATATTCAATAAATGCTTATAATGGTAACGAGCCGTCAAACGATTGGTTTATTTCACCATCCATAAATTTAGATGATTATACAAATGAAATTTTAAGTTTCAAAACATGGACACAATACACAGATACTGAAGCTCCAAGATTAAAACTGAAATATTCTACAAATTATTCAGGTTCAGATGACCCAACTAATTCAACATGGACAAATATTAATTTTGTTCCTTCTAGCGAGAATTCGACAAATTGGACAAATTCTGGAAATATTGATTTGTCTGGTATAAATGGAACTTCAGTTTATTTTGCATTTCAATATACCTCATCTGGAACAGGTGCAGGTTCTTCAACATATTGGAAAATAGATGATATTTTGCTTAAAGGAGATTTGCCTGAAAAGGTAAATTATTTAAATGAAAACATTATTAAAATTTATCCAAATCCCGCAAATCAAATTGTTAATATTAATTCTTTGAATAAAATTGAAGATATTAATATTTATAGTGTAATTGGTCAGAAAGTTTTAAATTTTGATAATTTGAATACTGTTAATTATGAAATTAATATAAGAAACTTAATAAAGGGAATATATTTTATTGAAATTAAAGACATTAATAATAACAAAATACTCAATAAACTAATTAAAGAATAAACTACAAGTTTCTTCACATAAACAAAGGTTGGTATTTAATTAAAATATCGACCTTTTTTGTATCTTGCGAACTTTAAAAACCATTAAAATGGTTTACAAATATTAACCAACGATTTAAGACGTGGGCTGAATAAAAAAATAATAATTTTACCGTTTTTACGGTTTTTAAAAACAAAATAAAAATGAAAAAAACATTCCTATTAACAACAATTTTACTAACATCCATTCTTTTTACATTTTCGCAAGAAAAAAAATTAACAATTGAAGATGCTGTAAAAGGACAGTGGCGAGAGTTCTATCCTGAACATTTAAGCGGTGTTTCTCCATTTATGGAAAATGATTTCACTTATGTTAAAGATTACAAGGAAATTAAGCTAATTAGCAAAAACAAAAAGGATGACAAAACAATTATTACTTTAAGTGATATAAATGATGCTTTAAAAAATTTATCTTATAAAGAAATTAAGTATTTCCCATATTGGAATTACTCATGGATAAACAAGAATCAGCTTTCATTTAATATGCAAAACACATATTACATTTATAATATTTCTACTAAAAAATTAGATTTAAGTATTCAAGTTCCAGAAAATGCTGAAAATTTAAGACCTTGCAAAGCAAACAACTATATTGCATATACAATTGACAACAATTTACTTTTTTCTGACATAAAAGGAAAAACGGTAAATATTACTTATGATGAAAATAAAGGAATTGTAAACGGAAATGCTTATACGCATCGTCAAGAATTTGGCATTGATAATGGAATTTTTTGGTCGCCAAATGGAAACTATATTGCTTTTTACAGAAAAGACGAAACTATGGTTGCTGATTATCCTTTAGTTGATATTACTTCAAGAATAGCAACTTTAAAGAATACGAAATACCCTATGATTGGTGAAAAAAGTGAAGAAGTTACTCTTGGAATTTACAATTTAAAAACAGGAAAAACTGTTTTTGCAAATGTTACAGATTTTACTGCTGAACGATATTTAACAAGTATTACTTGGGATACTAATGGAAAGTACATTTATATTGGTGTATTAAACAGAGGGCAGAATCATTTAAAACTAAATAAATATAATGCTGAAGATGGAAGTTTTGTGAAAACTTTATTTGAAGAAAAAAATGACAGATATGTTGAGCCAGAACACCAACTTATATTTACTGAAGGACTTAATAATCAATTTATTTGGTATAGCGAAAGAGATGGTTATCAACATTTATATTTATATGATACTGAAGGTAATTTAAAAAAACAATTAACAAAAGGAGATTGGATTGTTAATGATTTTTTAGGTTTCGATGTAAAAAATAAAAACTTATATATATATGCAACAAAAGATAGCCCTATTGAAAAAAATCTTTATAAAGTAAATTTCAAAAATGGTGAAATGCAAAGACTTACTACTGATAATGGCATACATAATGTTACTATTTCAAATTCTAAAAAAGTATTTTTTGATTCATACTCAAACCAAAACACACCAAATAATAATTTTTTAGTTGATATTAATGGTAAAAAAATAAAAGATGTGTTAATTGCTAAAAACCCTTATAAAGAAAATGGTTATGAATTAGGCAAAATGACTATAGGAAAAATTAAAGCTGCTGATGGCAAAACCGATTTATATTACCGACTTATTACACCTCCTAATTTCGATAAAACAAAAAAATATCCTGTTGTTGTTTATGTTTATGGCGGTCCTCATGCTCAACTTATTCATAACTCATGGAATGGTGATGCAAGACTTTGGCAGTTTTATATGGCTCAAAAAGGTTATGTAATGTTTACAATTGATAACAGAGGTTCAGAAAATAGAGGTTTTGAATTTGAAAGCATAATACACCGCCAATGTGGACAAGAAGAAATGAAAGACCAAATGAAAGGAATTGATTTTCTTAAAAGTTTACCTTATGTTGATGCTGACAAAATTGGTGTGCACGGATGGAGTTATGGTGGTTTTATGACAACATCATTAATAACAAATTATCCTGAAACTTTTAAAGTTGCTGTTGCAGGTGGTCCTGTAATTGATTGGAAATATTATGAAGTTATGTATGGTGAGCGATATATGGATACACCAAAAGAAAATCCTGAAGGCTTTGAAAAAACAAGTTTGTTAAATAGTGCAAAAAACTTAAAAGGAAGATTATTAATAATACATGGTTATCAAGATCCTGTTGTTGTTCCACAAAACAGTATTGATTTTATTCGTTCTTGTATTAAAGCTGGAACAGATTTAGATTATTTTCTATACCCAGAAAGTGAACATAATATGGCAGGAGATACTCGTATTCATTTAATGAAAAAAGTTACTCGCTATTTTGATGACTTTTTGAAATAATTTTAAGTAAAGTTATTTCTAGTAATGGTTTAGTGTATTTTTGTAAACATCTAAAAATGACAAGTTTACCAAAGCTTTGATAAATTGATTAATATAATAACAATTAGTATCTTATAATTAATAAGTTTGCCAAGATTTTAGGAACTGTTGCACTTCAAAAAAACGTATCCTAAACTAATAATATGCGTTTTTATTATTTTGTCATTTTTGTTAGCAAATTCATTGCATTTGGACCTTCATTAAAAAGCAAATCTAAAATTGATAAGTTTGGAACAAAACCATACTTTTCGGAAAAAACTTGTAGATATTTTACTGTGTTAAATTGCTTATCCTCTTTATGAAACTTTTGTTTTGGGTGTATTGAACTTCTATAGTCAGGGAAGTTATATGATGAGTTATATTCTTCAGATAATTCTATGGTATTATTAGTTTGAATTTCATTTAATAAGGTTTCAATAAGTAATATATTAAAATCAAATAAAAACTTATATTCTTTTTCAAAAAAAGGGATAAAGGTATCTATATAAAATTCATAAAAAGGTGATGACAAATATGCAGCTTGCAAAGTTTTAAAATGAATATCCTGCCAATTATTAGAGTAATCAATTAATACATCTTTAATTAATTGCTTTGAACCTGATTTCTTAATAATTGGAACTGTTAAAGATTGCTTTCCGTTAGATGTTAATATCTCTGTTCTATTTCGGAATGATTGTTTGGAAAAATTTTCATATTGCTCAATAATAACTTTATCACAATTCACAATTTTTGAAAAATACTGCAAGTTTGGAAAATAGGCTGTTGATAATATTGCTTTATAAATCGGTTTCATCATTGAAGCTATAATAAGTTTCTGTCCATAAATTCTAAATATTCCGCAGGATGCAAACTTTATGTTTCAAATTAAAATTTTGTTTCCTGCGGTTAAAACTATGATTACCATACCCCCAGACTAAAGTCAGGAGCTAATCATATTTTATTTAGCGAAATAATTTAATAAATTATAGTAACTTTATAGACAGTCACTAATTAATGACAAATAAAAAGCAGGCTAAACCTGCTTATTATTAATTTAAAATACATTTTTTTCTTTAAAATTTAAGAATATTTATTTCTACTCTTCTGTTAAAACCTTCTTCTTCTTCAGTTTCTGGAATTGGATACACTTCGTTTTTACTTCCCATTCCTTCTATGCCAATTCTTTCCGTAGCAATTCCATTATCTACAAGATATTTTTTAATTACATTTGCTCTCTCTGTGGAAAGTTCAAAATCAACCTCTGTACTTGGGAATAAACCATTTGTATGACCTTCAAGAATAACTTCAGCATTTTCATTTAAAGACATAAACTTTAATAATTTTCTTTTTACATATTCAGATTTAGGAACAACTGTTACATCATTAGGCTTAAAATAAATTACTCCTAAATTTTTATTATTTAATCCTTTTTTTACTCTATGTAATTCAAAATCTATTTTTTTATTATCTAACTCATTAGCTTCTGCAGTAGAAAACACTTTATATTCTGGAAAGAAATTATTTGAATATACACTAAGTTCATATTTAGGAAAAACATTTGATTGATTATTTAAAAGTATTTCTATTTCATAGGAACCTTTTTTTTCAGTTTGAGAAGCAACAAACACATTATTATTTCTTAAATTTATCCATCGAATATCTGCTTTTAAAGGTTTCCCATTTTTTTTATTTACAATTTTACCAGAAATTTTATTTGTTTTAAGTTGCTTAAAAACAACAGTATGTCCTTTCCCATGAGGGTAAACATTATTTAACACTAAATAAAACTCATTCCCTTCTGCAACCATTATTCCTTTTTCATAATCTTCAGCACTTCCATTAAAAGACAAGCCAGTTGTTCCTTTTACATTCTTTTGAGGGCTAAAATTAAACCTTATAGGAGATAATTTCCCACTTTTATAATCCTTACAAAAATCATCAGTTGCTTTAAAAAGCATAAAATCATAATTGTCGTTTGGATTTTGAGGAATAATATCAAAAAGCAAAATTCCCGATTGTTGAATTGTAAATTTATACCATGTAGGATGCTTTGCAAGTTCAAAATTACTACTATTTGAATTTCCTAGTTTTTCTGGTGCCGTTGTAGGTCCAAATACACTAAATCGTGAAATATCAATAGCCTTATCACAAGTTCCAGTATTAGATATATCTACAAATGTTTGCGAATATATTGATAATGAAAACATTAATCCAAGTGTAATAAATAATATCTTTTTCATGTGTCTTTTTTTATTGTTTTTAATTATCACATAGGAACACCAGCATGTAAGCTATTTTTCTTTTTATAAGATTCTGTCCGTGAATTTTAGTCATTACCTTATGTTAAGAGTTTCACCATTGGTGTTTCATGTGTCTTTTTTTATTGTTTTTATATAAAATAAGAAAAACCATATTCAAGCTTATTTTATCCTAAAGTTAAAATAATATACAATAGGTATTAGAGATATAGCTTTCAGATTAGATATTTCATATATATTTTAATTATTATTAATATAAACTTTTAAAGTTTTAACTATTGAACTACTAAACGTTCTTGCTCTTAACAAATAAATACCAGTTGCAAAATTTGAAGTATTAATAAAAATATCATTTGATAAGAATTTTTCTTTAACGATTATTCGTCCTGACAAATCTGTTAATGCACAAACTATTGGTTCCTTATTAAATTTATCTATTGAAAATCTTAATCCATTATGTGATATTATTGGAATAATACTATCATCAACTAATTCTTGTTTAATTGAATTATCATTTATTCTAAAATCTACTCTGTTATTATTTCTAGCTTTCACAATAATTTCAATATCTTCAGTTAAAAAACCAGGTACTTCTGGATGTATAAAATATTTACCAATTGGAAGATAGTCAAACAAAAAAGATCCATCTTGTTCATTAGCAATTTTAAAATCCATAGGAACTTGTTCACTATTTAATAATAAAATTGAAACAGGTATAAATCTATTACCACCATAGCTCCTATCATACCTTATTTTGCCAGAAATTTTACCATGCCCATAAAATGGTTTTGTATATTTATTTAGATGGATTTCAACTTCTTGACCAGACAATTTATTATCATTTAAAACTGCATTTTCCCAACTTATAACATCTCCCAAATAAGTTGGTAAATATTTTGGAAAGTAAAAAAAATCGTAATTTTGATTTGGTATCACATATAATGAATAATCACTTAAATCAATACCTTCAAAACTAAATTTTCCGTTAATAACTTCAGATTTTTTAGATGTTGCAGTTAATGATTTAGAATTAGTGATTAAAAAAACTCTTCCTTCAGATAATAAAAGTTCTCCCATGAATATATTTCCAGTAATAGAAGTCTCATTATTTGTGCATTTTTCATTAGCTCCAATATTATCTTGAGAATTCCCAACAGAATATAAAACCGTTAAAAAACTAATTATAAATATTGATTTTATCATGAGTAACTTAATTATTCAAATATAATTAATATCCTATTTTATATCTTATACCAAAGTTTAAACCAAATGTATTAAAACGTGATACTATTGGATAATCAACAAATAATGAGTTTAAATTTCTTCTAAAATATAAAGATGTAAAAAAATCAAATCTTTTAGATAAAAAATAATTTATTCTCATTCCAGCATAAATTGAGAAGTTCACTTTTGCAAACTTTGTTTCCTTCTCAATATCAATACTTTGATTAATATCAGCCAAAGATACAATTTTTCCTTCTGAATTCATAAAAAAACTTGTAATTATTCCGATTTGTGGAGATATACTCATATTTGGTCTATAAAAATTAAAGTTAAAAATTAATGGAATTTCAATAAACCTAAAAGAATTATTTGCTTTATCATTTTTTTTAAATTTAACAGAATCAGCCTTTGGAACTAAAGTAGAATCTAATTGTGTCATTCTAGTTGTATCATAATAATACTCAATAACAGTATCTCCAATTAATAAAGAATCTATATTAAAAAATTCAACAGTATCAATTTTCATTTCTGTTGTTGTAAAGTAACGATAGGCTAATATTGTATCAATTAAAAAATCAGTAACTAAGTAATTAAAACTTTCATTATATTTAGAAAGGAAAAAACCAGAACTTATAGTAGTATATTGGTTATGCAAATTTAATCCAAAACCAAATTTGCTAGACAATCTTTCTTGTATTGAAGTTTTATTAATTTTAGACACATCATCATAAATAAAATCTGAAGTAAAACTATGCCTAAAAAACATAGGTGAAAATGAAAAATCTAATGAAAATAAATATTTCCCGTAAGGAAAATTATTTTTGGGATATAATTTAATATTGAACCTTGAACTATCGTTTAAAACATTATTAAATGTTACTTTTTTTAGAACGACACTGTTGGTATCTATAATTCTTGAGTCAACATAAACTGTGTCGTAAAAAAAAGTTGTATCGTAATAATATACCGTATCATAAACATAAATTGTATCATCAATACCATGGAAAATATAGTTATTAAAGCCATTATCATTATTAGGTTTAAAACTACTTAAAATAACAATACTAAACATTAAAACAAAAAATACCGATACATAGTAAAATACATATCGGTTTTTCTTATTTAGCATTTCTGCATTAATAATATTTTTTAAAAATGCAGTTTGCATTTTATTTAAGGTTTAGTTTATGCTATCATTATTAATTATAACTTTTTTTCTAACTTCTATTTTTTTATGTATAGGAATTTTAATTTTTACAACAATATCTTTTTTAGTATCATCCGTATTCTTTTGTTTAGTTTTTAACTTATCATCTTTTTTTAGACCTTTTGAATTTTCTTCCTTTACAACATTCTTTAAATTTATATCTTTAACAAGTCCAATTCTTATTTCTTTATTCAATGTATTATTACTATTATCACCATAAAATAGTATTCCTGTTGCAACAACAGACAAGCTAAGAACTGCAATAGATATCTTTTTTATTCCTAAATTTGAAATAAAATTTGTATTCGGGTTTATATTTCCATGAAATTTATTATTAAACTCATCCCAATTCGTAATAGCTTCTTGCTCATAAGTATTAAAACTGTTTTTTGTTAATTCATCAATATATTTAATATCACTTTCCATTTAGTAATTATTTTTTTTATTTTTTTTAAGTTTAGTTAGTGCTTTTTTATATAATAAGTCTTCAAATTTATTTCTCGCTCTCATTAACTGAGATTTAGAAGTTCCAACACTTATATTTAATTCTTTAGCAATTTCTTTATGTTTAAGTTCATCAATTACATACAAATTAAATACTGTTCTGTAACCATCTGGCAATTCTTTTAAAGTTTCAAACATTTCAGATTGAGAAAATTTAACATTCTCAATAACTAATTTTTTATCATTAATATTAAAATCGATTAACTCATTTGTTTTTTCATATTCAATCCTTTCAATTATATCTGTAACTATTTCTTTTTTATCTTTACGAAGTTGCATTAAAGCAGTATTAACAGTTATTCGCTTAATCCAACCTTCAAAAGATCCTTTATTTTTATATTGTTTTATTTTTGTAAAAATAGTATAAAAAGCATCTTGCATAACATCATCTGCTTTTGTTCTACTTTTTAAATACCGTAAGCAAATGCCAAAAATAATAGAAGAATATTTGTTATAAATAAATTCTTGAGCCTTTTTATCTCCTTTTTTACATTGCTTAATTATTTCCTTACTTACAGGCATCTATTTTAATATTTATATGATGCAAACTAAAAATAAAGGTTGCAATTATTTGTTAAATACTTTGCGAAAATAACAAATAAAAAAAACTTCTCAAATTTGAGAAGTTTTTTTATAATAATTTAGTGAACATCTTACATCATTCCACCCATTCCGCCCATTCCGCCAGGAGGCATCATTGGAGCAGCTGGCTCATCTGTTTTTTCTTCAACAATAACAGTTTCAGTTGTTAAGAACATACCTGCAATTGATGCAGCATTTTCTAAAGCAATACGAGTAACTTTTGTAGGATCAATTACACCTGCTTTAAGTAAATTTTCAAACTTATCAGTTCTTGCATTATAACCAAAATCAGCTTTTCCCTCTCTTACTTTTTGAACAATTACAGCACCTTCTTTTCCTGCATTTTTAGAAATCTGTCTGATTGGTTCTTCAACAGAACGTTTAATAATTTCAAGACCTATTGCCTCATCATCATTTTCGGGTTTAACTTTATCTAAGGAATTTAATGCTCTGATATATGCAACTCCACCTCCAGGAACAATTCCTTCTTCAACAGCAGCACGAGTAGCACTAAGTGCATCATCAACTCTATCTTTTTTCTCTTTCATTTCAACCTCAGAAGCAGCTCCAACATAAATTACAGCAACTCCGCCTGCAAGTTTGGCAAGTCTTTCTTGAAGTTTTTCTTTATCATAATCAGAAGTTGTATTCTCAATATGATTTTTAATTTCACTTACTCTAGCTTTAATAAGTGCTTTTTCTCCTGCACCATTTACAATTGTAGTGTTTTCTTTATCCATTACAACTTTTTCGGCAGTACCACACATTTCAAGAGTTGCTTTTTCTAACTCATAACCTCTTTCATCTGTAATTAAAGTTCCTCCTGTTAGGATTGCAATATCTTCAAGCATTGCTTTTCTTCTATCCCCAAAACCTGGAGCTTTTACAGCTGCAACTTTCAAAGTTCCTCTTAATTTATTTACAACAAGTGTAGTAAGAGCCTCGCCTTCAATATCTTCAGCGATAATCATTAATGGGCGACCTGATTGTGCAGCAGGTTCTAACACTGGCATCAAATCCTTCATTGAAGAAATCTTTTTGTCGTGCAATAAGATATATGGATTTTCAAGAACACCTTCCATTTTTTCTGTATCTGTAATGAAATATGGAGAAATATATCCTCTATCAAATTGCATTCCTTCAACAACTTCAACAGTTGTATCCATTCCTTTTGCTTCCTCAACAGTTATTACACCATCTTTTTTTACAATTTTCATTGCATCTGCAATATGTTTACCTATTTCAGAATCATTATTTGCAGAAATTCTAGCAACTTGCTCAATTTTATCACTATCTTCTTTTACTTGTTCTGATTGTTTATGTAGGTCAGCAACAATTGCCTTAACAGCTTTATCAATCCCACGTTTTAAATCCATTGGATTTGCACCAGAAGTTACGTTTTTTAAACCAACATTAATAATTGATTGTGCAAGCACAGTTGCAGTAGTAGTACCATCTCCAGCATCATCACCAGTTTTTGATGCAACTTCTTTTACCATTTGTGCTCCTACATTCTCGTATGCATCTGCAAGGTCAATTTCTTTTGCCACAGTAACACCATCTTTTGTTATTTGTGGTCCACCATACGATTTCTCAATTACAACATTTCTTCCTTTAGGTCCTAATGTTACTTTTACAGCATTTGCTAATTTATCAACGCCTTTTTTTAATGCGTCTCTTGCCTCAATGTCAAATAAAATTTCTTTTGCCATTTTAATATATTGTTTTAAATTAAATTATTTACAAAATTATAGTTTTGAATTTTACATAATTTATGCCAAATCCAATTCTATGTATTTATGTTAAATTTTGGCAGAATTGTGACATTTCGGCATAAACTTTAAATAAAGAAGCGAAAAAATTAACATCTTCGCTCATATTTATTTAAAATTTATTTACTTTTTTACTTGAAAATAATACAATAAACCAAGATTAAAATTAATTATATTTAATTCTTCTATTGAAAAAACTTTCAAATATGATAATTCTGTATTAACAAACACTCTTTTTACAAATTCAAGCTCAATTTTTGCACCAACAGAGGGTTGGACACCAACTGCAAAATCAGTTGTAATTACACCACCGAAGGGACTATCAAATCTTTCTTGGAAATACCCGGAACTAAATCCAATAAAAGGGGTGATTTTTTTGTTTAGCAAATTATATTTTCCTTTAACTTTTACAAATCTCATTTTATGGCTAACAGGACCAAAAAACCAAAAATTGCCTGCGGCAATATTAAAATCAATATTTTTATTAATAGAATAACCAACTTCAACCTTACTACCAATACCAAAGTCAATAAAATTATTATTTAAAGGATATGCAAATATCGTATTTACTCCTGTAAAAAATTGTGCATTTGTAAAACCGATTGACACAAACAAAATTATTGTTGTAATAAAAAATTTCTTCATCATGTTTATTTATTTAAAATTTAAAACTATAACTAATTGACGGAAAAATACTAAATAAACTTCTTTGATAAAGTTTTAATTCACCCAATTTAGATGTAATATAAGTTACTGTCTGGCTTTGGTTTTGTGACACAACAGCTATTGTTTCTCTTTCATAATAATAATAATACGGGTTTTTTCTGTTATATAAATTAAATATACTTAAGCTCCATGTTCTTTCACCCCATTTTGTTTTTTTAGGAAAGTTTGCTGCAACATCTAATCTGTGATAATCTCGCATTTTAAAAGAGTTTTTTTCTGTATAAATAAAAACATCTTGTTCTTCATCACTTAAATAATAATGTTCAGTTGCAAGTGTTACAGGATATCCTGTACCATAAGTCCAAGTTGCTGATAAAAAAATTTTTTTTGTTAATTTATGATTTATTACAATACTCAAATCTAATAAACGGTCATATTTAAAAGGATATGCTTTACCTTTATTTATATTTTCAAACTTTCTTTCTGCATTTGCAATTGTAACTCCTAACCAACCAGTTGTTTTTCCTTGTAACTTTTGAAAAAAGAATTCGATGCCATAATTTGTTCCTATTCCTTCTTTTTCAACTACTTTCTCCCAATTGTCAAGATTACCTAAAAGTGTTTCTCCCGGAATAAAAGTTATTAAATTATTAAGTGTTTTATAATATGTTTCCAAACTAAGTTCATACATGCCATTTTTAAATATTTTTGCAATACCAAAAGAATGTTGTATTGATTTTTCTGGTTTAACATTTTCGTTTGTCGGCATCCAATAATCTGCAGGGCTTCCCGTACCGGAATAAGTTAGTAAATGAACATATTGATTCATTTCGGAATAAGAATATTTTGCAGAAAAATCTTTTCTTAAAACTAAATTTAATAATAATCTTGGCTCAAAAGAATAATAATTTGTATTTCCAATATTGTAAGTTGAAAACCGAGCACCTATGTTAGCATTAATAATTTTAAATTTAAAATCATTCTCAATATAAACTGAATTTTCAAAAGCTTTTTGAGTACTTAAATAATTTTCGTCTATTGTAGAAATATCGGTTCCTGATTGATATAAATGCTCATCATTGGGAATAAATGAATGATAGATACTGTTTAAACCAAAATTTATATCAATATTCGGATTGATTATATAAAAGAAATCCATTTTAAAACTTAAATCATCAATACCTGTTAATAACGAACTTTTTAAGGACTTAAAAGTACTGTCAGTTTCTGTTTTGTATTCAAAATTATTTTGATATCTGTAATACGTTTTTGACAGAGTAATATTGCTGAACAACTTATTATTATAAATACGATTCCATCGGAATGAAATTAATTTACTACCCCACTTTGTACTGACTTTATGCTTTGATATATCTGTATTGTTTTTTATAGAAAGCATATCATCACCCATATAAAAACTTAAATAAAGCTTATTTTTACCTGAAAATCTGTAATTCAGTTTTGCATTAAGGTCATAAAAATTGTATGATAAACCTTCACCCATTAACTTCAAAATTGGTAACAGGTTTTTTCTGCCGGAAACAATATACGATAACTTATTTTTTATTAAAGGTCCTTCAAATGACACTTTTGATGATAACAAACCGACTGTTCCTTGAACATGAAATTCTTTCATGTTTCCTTCTTTCATTCTTATGTCTAAAATTGATGATAATCTGCTGCCGTATCGTGCAGGAAAACCACCTTTGATTAATTTAACATCATTTATTGCGTCTGCATTAAAAACAGAAAAGAAACCTCCGAAATGTGCAACGTAATACATAGGAACATCATCTAATAAAATCAGGTTTTGATCAGAACTTCCTCCTCTTACATATAAATTGCTTTTTGCCTCTCCGCCTGATTGCACACCAGGGGTTAATTGAAATGCTTTTATAATATCAACCTCTCCGAATAAATTCGGCATAAGTTTAACTTCTTTCATTTTTAAATGAAAAACACCTGTTTCATTTCTTTTAACTATATTATTTTTTTTATTTGCAGAAACAACAACTTCATCAATTTCTGTATCCGATTGTAAATATAAGTTTAACAGTTTATTATCCTTACTATCAATGTTTTGTCTCAATTCCTGATAGCCGACATAAGAGACATAAATATTATGCGATTCTAAAAATGGAATTGTCAGACTGTAAAATCCGTATTCATTTGAAACGGTATTCAGATTGTGTTGTTTATTAAAAACAACTGCACCAATTATTACCTCACCAGTTGATTTGTCATAAATATAACCGCTTATAGTTATTTTTTTTTGTGCATTCAATAAAAAAATACATAAAACTAAGAAAGATATTAAAAATATTCGTTTCATTATTTATTTATTGTCGATGAGTTAATACGAAATGATGCCATGTCATTATTATAACCGGCAAAAATTCCGTAACCGTTTTTAATATTACCTATAACATTCAAAGGCTCTCCTTGCCCATATAATATATCCTCTTTTTTACTGTAAAAATGTTGAAGCATAGAAGTTTTAAAATTATAGTATTCTTCTGTAACATTTCTTAAATGAACTGTAATATAGTGCATACCAATACTATTCCATGTTTGAGGCGGTGTATAATAAACATTTAGAGAATGTTCCATTCCGTTAATTTCACTATCTCTAAATAAAAGAAATTCTGGTTTCTTTAAATCAAATCTAATAAGAGAGGGATAATAGTTTTCAGAGGTTATAATATTATCATTCGTTGATAATTTATAATAAGAAACATCTGAGTTATCAAAAGTAAAACCTATATCAGAAACAGCAATTTCATAAAAATTGATTTCATCAGCAGGGTCAGTAAAGGTTATTACAATTTCAGAAACTGCAAAACCTTCGTCATCAATATAGGCAAGTGGTGTAATAACTGTATCAGTAATAATAACTTTTGAAGGAATACTTGTATTTGCCGTTATTGTTTTATAATCGCCTTTCTTTATTCTTATTGAATATTTATCTCCGATAAAAGGAGTTTGATTTAAAGAATATATTTTTGTTGTATCAATATATTCAATAGTATCAATTAAAATATTATTTTTATATAGATATACATCAGGGTTTTCAATGTAATTATTTGTT
>Ga0209633_10002926_pt1 | contig 16081 bp, 18 predicted proteins | sample Cruoilmetagenom1_FD_187290 | JGI IMG/M metagenome (GOLD analysis project Ga0209633, IMG submission 187290) | Oil polluted marine microbial communities from Coal Oil Point, Santa Barbara, California, USA - Sample 1 (SPAdes) (version 2) | ecosystem: Environmental > Aquatic > Marine > Oil seeps ... | reverse complement strand
CTCCAAACTCATCCTTTCCACAGGCGCTTATAAATGATACATCTGAACCCATCCTTCCTGCAGCAACGGCCTGGTTTGCTCCCTTCCCTCCTGGAATCTGCGCATAATTACTTCCACTTACTGTTTCACCTTTTTCAGGAAATGGATTTGCCAGTATTGTTAAATCCATATTCATACTTCCAAGTACTACTATTTTTTTCATTACTATGCCTTCCTTCTAAAAACAATAAGTGTTTCATAATGTCTTGTCCCTGGGAAAAGATCGATCATATGCATTTCCAGGATACTATATTTGTTTTGTATTTTAAGTGTATCTCTTTTAAGCGTAGCAGGATCACAACTTATATAAAAAACAAAAGATGTATCCAGTTTTTCTAAGTAAGAATCTATAAATTTAACACCCGCACGGGGTGGGTCAAATACAATAAGATCCGGAGTAATAAAATTTGAATTTTTTAAAGAATTTATTATTTGATTTACAGGATCTTTTTTATAGAGATCAATATTTATATAGTGTTGATTTTTGTTTTGCATGGTAGTAATAGTTTTATTATCTGCTTTAAGATCAAACACATCTATATAAGCATTGTCAAAATTCTTTGACAGGTTTCCATTCCCTCCAAAGATATCCAGAACCAAAAGTTTTTTGCTGTTATCCAGATATTTATTGTACATTTTTGTGACAAGATCAGAAAGTTTTTCTCCCATTTTGTTGTTAACCTGGGTAAATCCGCCTTCTGCATAGGGTTTGTTTGCTGTTATTTTTGGAATGTTCTCTTCGGGTTTTTGATAAACTTCAATATAGCCCTTCTTTCCATTGAATTTCTTAACTAATTCTTTCCAATTATTATTTTTGTATAAGTTTGTAACTGAATCTCTAACTTCTGTATTTGGTAATAAACATTCAGAAGCATTGATAAAATAGTTTGTATGACTGCTTATAAGTCCAAAATTATCAGTATTAAGATCATAATGGATTTGAACTCTGTTTCTATAAGCAAATCTTTGAGATGCTGAATGAGTAATTATTTTAAAAGATTCAGGTAGCATGTTTTTAAACATTCTGTTAAGTGATTCTGTTTTAAACTTAATTTCATTTTTATAATCTGTATGAAGATACTGACAGCCCCTGCATTCATTAAAATGAGGGCATTCTGGATTTATTCTTATTTCAGATTTTATTTCAAGTTTATCAGGGCTTAATAATCGGGCAAAAATAACGCCCTTGGCTTTTCGATAAATTTCAGCAGTACCCGATTCGCCGGGAAGTGTCTTTTCTATAAATGCTATTTTGTTTTCTTTTGAAACACCCTGTCCCAGAGGATCTATGTGTTCAATTTTGAAATTGATGTTTTCCATATAAAAGTATTATAACAGGATTTCATCTATGGGTAAGATCTGTTTCCCATGTCTTATAGTAAGAATAGCTATCCTTACTTTTTCAACCCGATAGATAATACGATAATTCCCATAAATCAACTCTCTAATCTCTTCTCTTTCTATTTCAGGAACCATTCTCCCTGCCTTTGGTGATGATTTTAATATATCAACTTTCTCAATAACATTTTCAACCCATCTCTCAGCTGCAATCTTATTCTCAAGTGATATATATTCAGCAATTTCTTCTGTTCTATCCAAAGATAGAGGAGACCAAATAATTTTCATTTACTTATTCTATTTAAAATAATATTCTTTACTTTGCTGTGGTCTATACCTTTGCCATCTTCAATTTGGTTTATTGATGTCTGCACGTCCTGTAATAATTCAAGTTTTTCCTGCATGGTTTCAAAAACACCAGCATCCAGCAAAACGGCCGCACTCTTTCCATGCTGAGTAATAATAAGAGGTCGTTTAGTAGAATGCACCTGTTTGAGGAATGAAGCAATTCCTGTTCTGAATTCGGACATAGAGCGGATATCCTGATCTATTTTTAATCGCTGCATGTGAATCTCCTAATACCATTCTTTGTGTACGTTATAAGGTATAATATAACGTACTAAAAAACAAGTAAATATCTTGACACTATTCACTGTTTAATTATTATAAGTATATGAAGACAGCCTTATTATCAGGGAAAAAATATAAAACAAAAGGCCGTTCCTTAAAATTGAAGCAAGGTTATGATTTTAATAAATTTGGACAGCTTGATATTGGGATAAATGAAAATATTTATATTAAAGTTGATACCTCTTGTCCTGAAATCAGAGAAGATAGGATTAAAAATGCGAAGAAAAGATAAAGAAATAACAGATAAAAAAGAAATAGAACAGATTCTTAAGGAAGCCCTTGTTTGCCGATTGGGGTTGATAGATGGTAAAACGCCATATATTGTTCCAATGAATTTCGCCTATAGGGATAATACCATCTATTTTCATTCTTCTGCTGCTGGCAGGAAAATTGATATATTAAAACAAAACCCGGAAGTTTGTTTTGAGATTGATATACCGTTTAATGTTGTTACATCAGAAAAAGCCTGTAACTGGACCATGGGGTATCGTTCAGTAATGGGCAGTGGAAAGGCAGTTTTTATAGAAAATACAGATAAAAAAGAGAAAGCTCTTAACATTATTATGGAACACTATTCGGAAAATGATAAATGGAATTTTGATAGCAAAATGGTAGAAAGTATTGCTGTCTTTAAAATAGAAATTGAATATATTTCTGCAAAAAAATCCGGGAATGGTTAATACCCGGCATTTACAATAATGCAGATGCCGGTAACTTAAATTTTATTAAAATCTATGGCAATTTATTTATAAAACTTTCCGCCACAGCTGTATAATCGTCAAACCAGTCAATGCTTCCATTGGAATGTCGGTATTCAATATCCACAGGACTTGCAGGAACCAGCCAGTAAATCTGATTATTATCTGTATAGGAAGAATAGGAAGCTATTGCAATATCATCAGGTATCTCATTGAGTCGTCCAAGACCATCATACTTTGCATGAGTTCCGGAGGGATAGACTGTAATATTATTTCCATCTCCATTTAACTCTATATTCATCTTTGCTGCTTTAAATGTAATAATAACGTTATAATCCGTTTTTGCCGACAGTTCCAGATTTCGGATCCAACCTTCTCCTGGAAGACCATCAATACTGACAAAAACATCATAGACACCAGCTGGAATAGATCCGCCATTGTCCCAGTCTAATTGCATATCCACAGCATTATCCGTTCCGGATAATACAAACTTCTTTGGATAGACATTTCCGGCATTTTCACCCTTTGTCCATTCACTGTCAAACCTTGCCTGGGAAAGCCCATCTGAAAGATTTGAATCACTTTCCTTATCGGTTCCAATGCTGCCAATCCAAACCTGTCCAAAATCTATTGTTGCTGGGTTTATCACCTTTGCAGGTTCAGAAATTTTTTCCGGAGCAGAAGTACATCCTGTCAGGGTAATGGCTATAATCATAAGAATAATAACTGATTTTTTCATAATATCCTCCTGGATGATTTGATAATACCACCATTTTAATGCGATTAAAAGTAGAAATTGGATAGATCAACCTATTTTAAATTTTCTTATGTTTGTCAAATCCTTCATTCTCATATAAAATATTCCCATTATGATACTACTAATATTTTTAATACTCCTTATTGGAGTTCTTGTTTTTCGAACAGTTGCCTACAGAGACGTTCCTCAGTTAAAATCAAAAGAAACTTTCACTCCATCAACTATTTCAAATGAAGCAATTAATCGCTTGTCAAAATTTATTCAACTAAAAACAGTTACCTATAACGACTTTTCTCAAATAGATATGGTGGAGCATAGAAAGGTAGAAGGGTTTTTTAAAAAGAATTTTCCTCTTTGCAGTAAAAGTCTAAATCTTACTAAAATTAATGACTTTGGATATATTTTTCGATGGGAAGGAAAAGATAAAGGTAAAAAACCCGTCCTATTTATGGCCCATTTTGATGTAGTCCCGGTTCAGGATGAAGGGTGGGGTTTCCCTCCATTTAGTGGAGAAGTTAAAGAAGGTCATATTCTTGGCCGTGGAACACTGGATACAAAAAATACCCTTTTAGGAATACTGGAATCTACAGAAAAACTAATTTCAGAAGGCTTTGTTCCTGAATCTACAATTTACTTTGCATTTGGCGGTGATGAAGAAGTTATGGGTCTCCAGGGTGCTGTAAAAATAGTGGAATATTTTAAAAACAAGAATATTAACTTTGACTGGGTTATTGATGAAGGTTCAATAATTGCTCAAAATATGCTTTCAATGACTGACAAGCCATTGGCTCTAATTGGAATAGCAGAGAAGGGTTTTGCCAATGTCAGACTTCTTGCTCATGGGGAACCAGGGCATGCTTCAATGCCTCCGGAACATACTGCAGCAGGGTTAATAGCCAGAGCAGTGTATAGACTTGAAAATAATCCTTTTCCTGTAAGTTTAACAAAAACAGTACGGGAATTTTTAAAGTCACTTATTCCACATGTAAGTTTTTCTCTTGCTTTAGTTTTTAGTAATCTTTGGCTTTTTGCTCCTGTGGTTAAACTGATATTTAAGAAAAACCCAAAAACAGCTGCAATGGTTCGTACTACTCAGGCTGCAACAATATTAAAGGGTAGTAATAAGGACAATATTCTTCCTGATAAAGCAGAAGCAATAATTAATGTACGAATATTACCTGGGGAAACAAAATCAGAAGTATTAAATAGAATGAGATCTGTTGTAAAAGATATCCAGGTTTCTGTGGGATTTACAAACGAAGATGATGCCAGTAATCCTATGGGTGAATCCAGCAGTACAGCAGATGGATATATTAAAATCAAAAATACAGTAAATAAAGTCTACCCTGAAGGGATTGTCTCCCCTTTTCTGGTTACGGCAACAACAGATTCCCGTCACTATAAAGATATAACAGATAATATCTACCGTTTTGTTCCTATGGTATTAACCAATGAAGATCTAAAGAAAATCCATGGTTTAAATGAATCAATATCAATAGAGAATTATACTTTGATAATCAACTTTTTTACTGAACTGATGAAAACTATCTAAAGATTTACGAATTGTAGAATAGAAATATATGTATTGACATTGTAACAACAAATATTTATATTTAAAAAAGGTGGCAAAGATGATGAGATATGAATGGGATCAGAATAAAAACTTTGCAAACCAAAAAAAGCATGGAATAAGTTTTGATGAAGCAATAGAAGTATTTGATGATCCATTGCATGTATCTGTGCTTGATGAAAAATATTCATATTTTGAGGAACGATGGATAACAGTAGGATCTACAAAAAATATAAGTATTGTTGTAGTGGTAAATCTTTTTTTTAGTGATGAAGGAGAAGAAGTAATAAGGGTAATTTCGGCAAGGGAGGCTACAAGTAATGAAAGAAAAAACTATGAAGCAACATGAAGAAGCTTTTGAGATGAAACAGGAATATGATTTCTCCAATGGTATTCGTGGTCGGTTTTATACTCCTAAAAAGAAATCAACAACTATACGTCTTGATGATGATATAATTCTCTATTTTAAGAAAATTGCAAGTGAGCAAAAAATAGGCTATCAAACATTACTAAATTCAGCTCTTAGAGAATACATCAATCAGCATATTCCTTTATAATTTATTTTACTCAATCCCAACCATTTTTTTGTTTACCAGTTTTCTAACAACCCTGGTGTCCAAAATCCCTACAGGAACCGGGTTTTCTTCTGATTCAATTACAGGGAGCTGTTCCCGTCCTAATTGTTTGAGTGTGACCAGTGCATCCTCAAGGGACTTTGATTTTGTTAATAAATCATAACTGGGGTCTATAATATCTTTGGCTAAAATCCAGTCCCAGGTATCCTGGGATACAATTAACTGTTTTAGATCATTCATTGTGATCATACCTGTGGTTTTATTATTTTTATCAACTACAGGGAGGCAGAAGTATTCACTTTCCGTAAAATGGGATACAAGTTTTGTTATTGAATCTGTTTCATTTATAATAGGTGTATCTTTTTGAAGAACCTCTTCAAGGGAAAGCTTTGCAATAATATCCTCTTCCGTAATATTTTTGCCGGATTCTTTTGCAAGTTTTATAGCAATTTTTACCATTGATGGTCCAATAATCTGCACTATAAAAGTTGTTGCTGTTACACCAGTAATAATAATGTCTCCCAGATTAATTCCATCTGCAAGAACAAGATCATTCAGATGCTGACTGGCCATAATTGACAACCCAATTGCTACTCCACCCTGGGCAAATAAGCCCATTCCTGTATATTTTTGAACTACAGGTTCTGCCTTTGTAATTTTTGCACCAAACCAGGCGCCCAGCATTTTACCTGCGCTCCTGAAGAAAACATATAGTCCTACTATAATCCAGAGAAATCCAGGCATATTATTCAGGGTTAATCTGGCACCCACAAGTACAAAAAAGAGAACGTAAATTGGGGAGGCAAAACTCTTGATAAGAGCAAATAATTCTTTGCTTCTTTTGGGTGCTAAGTTTGTAATGACAATTCCCAGGGTCATGGCTGCAAGGATTACATCCAGATTAAGCATTAATGAAAGAGCAATAACAATTAACAAAGTTCCAATTGTAAAAACCATTGTTCGTGTTTTATCACTGCTGTAACGGACAATGAAATTCATAAAAACTCCAGCAGCCCCACCCAGTATAACAGCACCAAATAGTTCAATGCTTATGTCTATAATTTGTTCAAGGACAGATGTGTCTCCGCCTATTATCATTTGCGCTGCTCCTGTTCCCAAACCGTAAAGAGCCATAGCAAGGGCGTCATCCAGGGCAACAATAGCTATTATTGTGGTAGTTAAAACTCCCTTGGATCTATATTCCCAAAGTACATCCATAGTTGATGCAGGGTCTGTTGCAGAAGCAATAGCACCAAAAACAATACCCCCCGCCAAAGAAGCGGCAAAATTTTTAGTAAATATATAAAGAATCAGACTGATTGAAATTGTTACGAGTGTAAATGCAAGTACACCTTCTCCCAGTAGTATTGCAGAAAACTGTTTTCCATACTTTTTCATTGTACTTCCATGAAGTTCTCCGCCTACAAGGAATCCAATTATTCCAAGAGCAAAAAAATTGAAATTTTCAAGAGAGAGAATAACATCACTGTTAATAAATTTTAGTCCGCTTTTACCAATTACTAATCCAATTACGAGATATCCCAGAACCTGGGGAATTTTCATTTTCTGGAAAAGCCATGCTCCGGCAATTCCCCCAAAAACACCAAGTCCCAATATAAGCAGAATACTGGATTGTATATTTAACATATTCTATTCCCCCGCAGTAAGATAGTTAAAGATTTTCATTGAATCCTCTTCCAGAAGCAGCTTGTTTCGGAAGACTTCGTCTTTTAACAGTTTACTTATGGATGCCAAAAGTTTTAAATATTCCGCATGCTGATTTTGAGCTGCAGCAACCATGAAAACTATTTTCACTGATATATCATCCAATGACTGATAATCAATAATATCAGTTTTATTTATTGCAACAGAAACTGTAATATCCCTAACAGAGTTAATACGTATATGTGGGATTCCAATTCCAAGCCCAATTCCTGTACTCATCAGTTTTTCCCGTTCCCAGATGGCTTCTTCGAGTTTTTTTCTATTTTTAACCTGTGGTGCCTCTGAAATATTATCAATAAGAGCTGTGAGAATGTCCCTTTTTGTTGAAAAATTGGTTATAAGAACTCTTTCGGGAGAAAGAAGACTACTAAGGTTACTTATGTTTGTTTCTTTATTTTTATTATTCTTTAATTTCTCATTGACCCATTGATCAATTTCACTTTTTTTAAATCTCCAGACATTTCCCAGTTTTCCAGATGGTATGTCCCCTTTTTGAGCCCAGTCATAGATTGTTCGCTCTGAAATTTTTAAGTACTTTGCTACTTCTTCAATGGTTAGGATGCTGTCTTCCATTTATTTTGCCTCCATATGTCACTATAATATGTTAAATGGTGTAAAATGTCAATAAATGTCAAAAGAAAGTAATAGAAGATTCTAATAAGAACTTATTTCTATTGAGATCCCTTTTAGAGAAGTTGAAGTATTAAACATTACAAAAATGTAATATATCAGTAAGGTTATTGTAATTTACCTAATATAATATCTGAACAAGAATTGAAGGAGATTTATTATGACTGAAGATGCATCAGGTTCAGTACTGGATATTGCCGGTACTGGGAAAAAGGTAGACCAGGTATCAGGTCTTATTACCAGTCTTAGGCTGGAAATACAAAAGATTATTGTTGGGCAGGATTATCTGATTGATCGTTTAATAATTGGGCTTTTATGTAATAATCATGTACTCATTGAAGGAGTACCGGGGCTGGCAAAAACTTTGTCAATTACAACTTTGGCCAAAACTTTAAATCTGGGGTTTCATAGAATCCAGTTTACTCCGGATTTACTTCCTGCAGATTTAATTGGTACTTTAATTTACAATCCCAAAACAGGAGAATTTACTCCAAAAAAAGGACCTGTTTTCTCTAATATTATACTTGCAGATGAAATAAACCGTGCTCCGGCAAAGGTTCAGAGTGCTTTGCTGGAAGCAATGCAGGAACGACAGGTAACTATTGGAGATGAAACCCATAAACTGGATACACCATTCATGGTTCTTGCTACTCAGAACCCTATTGAGCAGGGAGGAACATATCCTTTGCCTGAAGCACAGGTGGACAGGTTTATGCTTAAGTTAAAAATTACCTATCCCTGTAAGGCGGATGAGCTTCTTATTTTAAAACGAATGGCAAAGTCAAATCCTAATATGGAAGTGCTTCCTGTTATTGGTCCTAAAGAAATTCTGATGCTGAGAGACCTTACAGATGAGATCTATATTGATGATAAGATTGAGGAATATATTGTAAATATTATAGATGCCACCAGACACCCTGAAGATTACGGTCTGGAGCTTGGTAACTATATTCAGTATGGAGCTTCTCCAAGGGCTACAATTTACTTGACCATGGCTGCCAGGGCCTATGCTCTGCTTCAGGGAAGGGGCTATGTAACTCCACAGGATGTTAAGTCCATTGGAATGGATGTTCTCCGGCATAGAGTTATTATAAGTTATGAAGCAGAAGCAGATGAGAAAACACCTGAAGATATTCTCCAGTCAATTTTCAGTGTGGTGGAAGTACCATGATTTCCCGGGATCTGGCAAAAAAGATCCGCTATATTCAGATCACTACCAGCAGAGCTGCAAACAGCACCTTTGCCGGAGAGTATGAAAGTGTTTTCAAAGGACAGGGAATTGAGTTCGATGAAGTACGGGAATATCAGGCTGGAGATGATACAAGAGCAATAGACTGGAACGTAACAGCCAGAACGGGTGTACCATTTATTAAACGTTTTGTTGAAGAGCGGGAATTGGTTGTAATGTTTTTGGTTGATATGAGTGGTTCCGGTGTTTTTGGAAGTATTGATAAAACAAAAAATGAAATAGCTGCGGAAATTTGCTCTTTACTTGCGTTTTCTGCTATTAAGAATAATGATAAGGTTGGTCTTATAGTATTTACAGATACGGTTGAGTTTTTTCTTCCACCGGAAAAGGGAACCCGGCATGTTTTAAGACTTATAGAGGAAATCCTTAACTTCAAACCAACCGGTGTAAAAACAGATATTTCTGCTGCTCTGGATTATCTGGGTAGAGTAAGCAGTAAGAAAACTGTTGCTTTTTTAATTTCTGATTATTTAGACAGTAATTATGAACAAAAACTAAGAGTAATGAATAAACGTCATGATCTAATAGCTGTAACAATTAGTGATCCCAGGGAAGTTAATTTACCAAAGGTTGGTATTGTAAGACTTCTGGATGCAGAAACAGGGGAAAATATTGTAATTGATACCAATAGTGAAAAAGTTCGAATTTGGTACAGAGCTAAATCTTTAGAAAGAAAAAATAAACTTAAAAGAGTTTTTTTCACCTCCGGTATAGATTTGATTGATATTCAAACGGATCAGGATTATTTAAAAAGTATAACTACATTTTTTCTAAACAGGGAAAGGCGGCTAAAAAGGTGAAAGGGTTTGTTAACAATTTATTTCTACTATTTATTTCACTTTTTATATTGTCTTCCTGCAGTGAAGAGCTTAAGAGTTTCAATTCTGATACAGAAGCGTATACTAATAGCTTTTCCAAAGGGCCAATTTCTTTAGATTTAATTGTAGATAAAACAGAAATAAGTACTAATCAGAATATTAAAGTGTTATTGGAAGGAAAGGCTTCTGAGGGATGGAAACCTTCTTTTCCTGAACTGCCGAAAAATCTGGATAAATTTACCGTGATAAGTGTTTCTGATACACCTTCACATTTAGAGGATGATGGATCTTTATGTATTGGCAGAACTATTCTATTAAAACCATTTCTTTCCGGAGATTATGAGGTTCCTCCACTATCAATGGATTATATTGATCAGGATAATAATAAGGGAGTTCTTTTAAGTACTCCTGTATCAGTTAGTGTTACCAGTCTATTACCGGAAAATACGGAAAATCTTCAGCTGAAAGAAATTCGTGAACCTAATACCTTTAATTATTGGAAGATGATAATAATTGTCTCAATAGCATTATTTATTCTTGGGGGATTTTTTCTTGTATTTTTATTAATTCGTAAAGGTCAAAAAGAGACTCCTGAAATACCCCCTTATGAAGAGGCTTTTAATAAACTTACTCTTCTTCTTGATAAAAAACTTCCCGAGGAAGGCAGATTTAAAGAGTTCTATTTCCAATTAAATTTAATTGTAAGGGTATATATAGAAAAACAATTCTCTATAAGAGCTCCTGAACAGACAACTGAGGAATTCCTTCAGGATCTGGCTATATCCAATAATATTGCAGATGAATTTAAGCAGAGTTTAAAGGAATTTTTAATTCATTCAGATCTTGTTAAATTTGCCAGACATAAACCTGAAAATGATGAACTTTCAGATTCAGTAGAGTCTTGTAAAAACTTTATTAAAGTGACAGGAGAAATACTATGATATTTAAGGATCCTCTGGCATTTCTACTTCTTTTAGGAATCCCTTTTATTTATTTTATCCGCTACAAAAAGAAAAAAAGAAACAGTTCTGGAATTCCTTTTCCTTCTGTTTCTTTTATATCAGATATACCCATATCAATTCGCCAGAGGTTTGAATTTATTAAACCCTCTTTACTGATATTTGCAATGGTATTCCTGGTTACAGCTCTTGCAAGACCTCAGTATGGAATGGAGGAAGTAAAGACAGTTAATAAGGGGATTGCTATTGAGATGGTTGTGGACCGATCTGGGAGTATGGGTGCAGGTATTCGCTATGAAGGGAAGAATATTAGCAGACTGGATGCAGTTAAACTGGTTTTTACAAATTTTGTTCTTGGTAATGGAAAGGAATTGAAGGGAAGATCAAATGATTTAATTGGTCTGGTCAGCTTTGCCAGGTATTCAGATACTGTTTATCCTTTATCATTGTCCCATACAACAATAACAGAGTTTTTAAAAAATGTATCTTTAGTGAGTAATCGAAATGAAGATGGAACTGCGATTGGTGATGCACTTGCTTTAGGCTCTGCAAGACTTAAAACTGTCGAGGATGAGTTGGATAATTTGGAAAATAAAGAAGGATATATTATTAAAAGCAAAATTATTATTCTATTAACTGATGGTCAGAATAATTGGGGAAAATATTCTCCAGTTCAGGCTGCAGAACTTGCCAGGGATTGGGGTGTAAAGATTTATGCAATAGGCATTGGTGGAGAAGATGTTGAAACCCTGACTCAGGTTGCTGGTATTACAGGGGGGAAGTATTTCTCTGCAGATACTGTTAAGGGTCTTACAAAAGTATATGAGGAAATAGACAGCCTTGAAAAAAGCGAAATAGAATCAGTTAAATATATGGATTATAAAGAGGCATTTTTTCCATTTGCAATAGCAGCTTTCATTTTCATTTCTTTATATATTATTCTCTCAGCAACATTATTAAGAAGGATCCCTTAATCATGATATTTCAATTTATTTCATTGTCAAATATTAATTACCTTTGGCTTATACCATTTTTGATTTTAATCTATGTGTATGACCATTATAAAAGAAAAACCTCTCTTTTAAATTTTGTTCATGATAATTATCTTCAAAAAATATCGAGCCTTGTTAATATAAAAAGAAGAAGAACAGAACAGGTTCTTCTTCTTTTAACTCTACTTTTCATTGTCCTTGCCATTGCCAGACCAGGTTGGAATCCAAAACCTGTGACTGTTGAAAGAAAGGGAAGAGATGTAGTTTTTATTATAGATATTTCCAGGAGTATGCTTGCAGAGGATTTACAGCCTAATAGACTTGAGCGGGCAAAAACAGAGATTATAGACACTGTCTCCAGACTTTCCGGCAGCAGGGTAGCTCTGCTTGAGTTTGCAGGTTCCACAGTTGTTAAGTCTCCTCTTACTACAGATTATGCTTTTTTCAGATCAGCTACTGAAAGTCTTTCGGTAGATGATGTTTCCAGAGGAGGTACAATGCTTGGAGATGCTTTACGTGAAGCTATGACCCGGATTTTGAATCCAAAAGAGAAGAATTTTAAAGATATAATTCTTATTACAGATGGAGAAGATCATGAAAGTTTTCCTGTTGAGGCTGCCAAAGCAGCTGGAGAACAAGGGGTGAGGTTAATTGTGATAGGCCTTGGGGATGAAAATCAGGGGACAAGAATACCTGTAGTAGATTCTGATGGGAAGAAAACATTTCTTACATATAATGGAGAGGAAGTCTGGACAAAACTGGATGCAGGTACACTTAGAGAGATGGCGGCAGTTAGTCCTGGAGGTAAATATTTAAATGTGGGAACCGGTGCTTTTGATCTGGGTGAGATTTATCTTCGTTTAATAGCAAGTGCGGAGAAAAAAGAACTCCAGGGAGATACTATTATGAAATACCAGGAGTTGTTTCAATTTTTTATTTTTCTTGCTTTAATTTTATTGTTATTTGGATATTTGAAGCAGGAGGATAATTCCTGATATGATAAATAAGTTTGTTTTAAGATTCATATTTTTTACTTTGTTAATATTACTTCCTTCCCTCTTTCTTTTTCCTATGGGATATAGGGATAATGAAATAAATGGAAATAACCTTTACAAAGAAGGTGACTTTGAGGGAGCTTCTGCAGAATATTCTGAAGGGCTTGCTAAAAAAGCTGATTTTGACCTTTATTATAACAGAGGAGTTTCTTACTATAAATTAGGACAGTATGATAAGTCTTTTTCTGATTTTGAAGATGCAGCAACATATGCAAATTCCGGGAAAGATCAGATTGAAGCTGTTTATAATGCAGGTAATAGTAATTATATGTTAGCAGAAACAGAAAAAACTGAAAATCCAGGACAGGCTCTGGAACACTATGGGAAGGCGGTAAATCATTTTGAAAGAGTTCTGCAACTGGATGCTGATAATCCGGATGCTTCCTATAATCTTGAATTGTCAAGAATTAGAATGGATGAATTAAAACAGCAGCAGAATGAAGATCAAGAAGATCAAAAGGGCGGGGATAAACAACCTGATGATCAGCACGATAACAATCAAAAAAATGATAATGAAGAGGACGGGGATAAGCAGAACCAGAATCAACAGGATAGTGAGCAGCAAAATAGTGGACAACAGGATAGTGAGCAGCAAAATAGTGGACAACAGGATAGTGAGCAGCAAAATAGTGGACAACAGGATGCTGAACATCATCAGGAAGAACAGGGTAGTTCCGAGAACCCGGAACAATCATATCTGTCTGAAGAAATCTCTCCTAAAGATATTCTGAATGAAGAGGCCAGAAGGCAGGAAGCCCGGCAATTACTTATAACAAATGGGTCAGGAGAGATAGTTGATAAGGACTGGTAAATGAAAAGAGTATTTTTATTCCTTGTGTTGATTTGTGTTTTAATTATTTTTTCCTCGCCTCTATTTGGTGCAGATATTGAGATTGCTGCCGTTGTGGAAAAAAATACTCTAAGTGTTGGAGAATCTTTTATTTATCAGATACAGATACAGGGAAGTGACAGTGCATCAGACTTTCCAAAAGAAGAATGGGGAAATTCAAATTTTGCAGATAATTTTAATGTAGAATTTCTTGGAGGTCAAAATAACAGTAGTCGTCAGATAAGTATTATAAATGGACGTAGAAAAGAGATTATAAATACTGCTTATATAATATCCTGGTCATTAACACCATTAAAACCCGGTACCCTCACTATCCCTTCCATTCCAGTCTCTGTTGATGGGAAAAAATATACTACCAGATCAATTAAAATTGAATCAAAAGAGGCAGAAGAGAGTGAAAATCTAAAGCTGCTAGTTACCCTGGATAAAGATACAGCTTATGTAGGAGAACCCCTGTTAATTACATTTACCTGGTATATTGGAATGAATATTAATGAATTTGTATATTCTGTTCCTTTTTTTCAGGATAATAATTTCAGTTTTCATGATAAGCCTGGATCAGATCCTGACCCTTCTTCTCTTGTGAGGTTTCCTGTTGATGGAACGTCTGTAACTGCAGTTCAGGGGAAAGGAACCCTTAAAGGAAATACTTATACTACAATAACATTCAGCAAGCTGTTTACTCCCAAAAAAGCCGGAATTTATACTATTCCCAAATCTGTAATATCTGTAAGTGCAGAAATTTCAAATAGAGGAAGAGGTAATGATTTGTTTAGCTCATTTTTCTCCTCTTTCCAGTCCGAATATGGGCACTTTACTGTACCTTCAAATGATTTGTCATTAAAAGTTCTGGCCCTTCCTTCTGATGGTAAACCTGAGAATTTTAATGGATATATAGGTGAACTAAATATTGAAACAAGTGCGGTTCCTTTGAAAGTGAGAGTAGGGGATCCTATTACTTTTTCAGTGAGGATTAGCGGACCAAAGAATATTGCAGACTGGGATCCTCCTGATTTAACTAAGCAATATGAGCTGGCGGCAAATTTTAAAATGCCTTCTGAAATATCGGCAGGAAAAATTGAAAATAGCAGTATAGTTTTTACTCAAACTATTAGATCTTTAAATGATACTATTACTAAAATTCCGGCCATTGAAATTCCTTATTTTGATACTGTAAAAGGAGAATATAGTTTTGCAAGGTCTGAAATAATTCCAATAACCGTCGAAAAAGGTTCTGCAGTACAAGTAGAAGGATCAGAAATTTCAAATTCCGGAGATATGCAGCAGGAGATTGTCCGTGCTTCCAATAATGGGATTAATTTTAATTATAATGATATCAGGATTCTTGATAACCAAAGTTTTGGTCTTAAAGTGCTTGGACATTTTCCTTTTATTCTTCTTTTAATTATATCTCCTCTGATTTTTTTTGGAGGTTTAATTTATATGATTTCTAAAAATAGAAAAATTTTTACTACTAAAAATAATAGTAAAAATTCTCTGCGCGAAGTAACAAGGGAATTGAAAAATATTAAATCAGAATTAGAGACTTCTCCTGAAGATCCTGGTAGAAAAATAAAAACAACTTTTCAAAATTATATGGCAAAAAAAATATCAGGAACCAGTGGCTCCATTACAGAGAAAGATATAAAGAGCTGGATTGTAAGTAATAATATGGAAATTGATGATTTTTCTCTGATTTTTGAAATTTTTTCTCTTCTTGACGAATTCCAATATGCAGGATCACTTCTTAATAGTAAGGACCGGGAAATAGAAATTGGGAACTTAATAGATAAGGTTCTTCTTGCCGTAGAAGATCTCGAGAGGAGAAGCCTTAAATGAAAAAAGCAGGAATTATATTTTTTATATTTTTCATACAATTTCAAGTATTTTCAATAGATAATAATCTTTATATTGATTTATATAATCAGGGAAATGAATTTTTCGGACAGGCAGTAGATAGTCAAAATTCGAATCCTAAAGAAGCTGAATCTCTTTATGAAGATGCTTTACTAAGATTTCTTCAGATTGCAGAAGGTGTTCAGAATGGTAAACTGTTCTACAATATAGGGAATACTTATTTTCAGTTAGGTGATATGGGAAGAGCTATTCTTTATTATAGAAAAGCTGCCTTACTTATACCAGGAGACAAAAATTTAAAAGAAAATCTTGCAGCTGCCAGAGCCGGACGGGTTGATA
>Ga0209633_10002925_pt1 | contig 16088 bp, 15 predicted proteins | sample Cruoilmetagenom1_FD_187290 | JGI IMG/M metagenome (GOLD analysis project Ga0209633, IMG submission 187290) | Oil polluted marine microbial communities from Coal Oil Point, Santa Barbara, California, USA - Sample 1 (SPAdes) (version 2) | ecosystem: Environmental > Aquatic > Marine > Oil seeps ... | reverse complement strand
ATTTGAAGACTCTAAATCAAAACCTAACGGCTTAAGCAATTCTTCAAATGTCTTGGGGTTCATATAAGTAAATATAATATTTTAAGATTAGAATTGAATGATATTTTAACAAATTTATTAACTACTTATTCTGCTCGGGATGAATGGATTTAATTACTGGCAATTCCTTTCAGTCTCGGATAAGCTTTTGTAATTGTGGGCGGCATTTTAACTTTACTTCTTTCTTGTAACAGGTGAAGAAGTTCAAATGCATTTGCTACTGCATCTCCGTTGGGATGGTTATTCATTACGACAAAAACTTTTTTTACTTTGTCGTAAATCTCTTTTAGCTTTTGGTCAATTTCCGTTAACTCTCCTGGTGAGTAAAGATATTTATATCTTGCACTTTGCTCTTCGTAGGTTTGTTTCTTCCCAAAATTACTTAGTGAATTTCTCCACGCTTCTTCGTTCCTTCCGTGAAAGCGAATATAAGCAGCATTGTTACCTACTGTTGGATTAAACTCAATTGCTTCACCAATTTGTGGTTGGTCAATTGTGCAGAATGTAATTGTCTTTGCATTTTTATTATTCCACGATTTATGCCGGACTTCCACAAACTTTTCATAACCATCAAATTTACGAATAAGTTTACCCAAGTAATCTACATTTGCATCGTTAAAATCAAATGAGTACGGAAACTGGATAAGCAATCCACCAAGTCGTTCTGATTGTTTTAGCATATCTAAGTTAGATTGTACAGCTTTTGTTTGTTCATTAGTAAATTGTCTTTTGTGTGTAAAGTCTTGGTGCAGTTTAATTGTAAACTGAAAATCATCAACTTCTTCAGTTTTACGTAGCCATGCTTCAACAACTCTTGGATTGAGATAAGTATAGTAGGAAGCATTAACCTCAACCATATTAAAATACTGAGCATAAAATTCCAGCCAGTCAAAATTACTAGATTGGGTTTTAGGATAAAAATTCAGTACCCAATCCTTATAAGACCAACCGGCCGTACCAATGTAGAGTTTTGGGGTTTTCATTTTAATAGGAATGCAGATTATTATGATGTTTATGATTTACACAGATTTTCTTATTTATAATCTTTTTCTAATTGTTTTATCGTTGCAATTATTTCATCAACTGTTTCTTTTAATTCCGGACCCATTTTTTTAGCTTCGTCTTCGTAGCTTTTATCCATAAAACTAAGTAGTGCATAATAAATTGGCTTTAATCTCTCTTTAATACCAAATTTGTTTTCTTGAAAAAGATTATAAACAAAATTGTATTGTTTTTTAGCGATAAAAAAATTAAGAATATCTGATATATACATAGTCCTTTTTTCAATATTTTCTTTTTTTAATAATTCAGTTTCCCATATTTTAACAGCTTCTTCTATTTCGTCATTCCACAATAGAACAAATAATAATACACCTAAATGGCGAAAATCTTTATCTACTACGGCTTTTTTTGCATAATTCAATGCTTTTTCTTTTTTCTCTTTTCTTTCAAATAACATATATGCAAGGTTATTCATCGCCTCAGAACTACCTTTCTCAATTGCTTTTAAATAATATTCTTCTGCTTTTTTGTAATCTTTATATTCATTCTGATACAATAACGCAAGGTTATGCATTGCCTTAAAACTGCCCTTCTCAATTTCTTTTAAGTAATACTCTTCTGCTTTTTTGTAATCTTTATATTCTACCTCATACAATAGTGCAAGGTTATACATTGCACCAGAATATCCCTTCTCAATTGCTTTTAAGTAATATTCTTCTGCTTTTTTGTAATCTTTATATTCTACCCCATACAATAACGCAAGGTTATACATTGCAGCAGAATCTCCCTTCTCAATTGCTTTTAAATAATATTCTTCTGCTTTTTTATAATCTTTATATTTAGTCTTATACAATAACGCAAGATTAAACATTGCATCAGAATTTCTCTTCTCAATTGCTTTTAAATAATACTCTTCTGCTTTTTTGTAATCTTTATATTTAGTCTGATACAATAGCGCAAGATTAAACATTGCATCAGAATTTCCCTTCGAAATTGCTTTTAAATAATATTTTTTTGCTTTTTCATAATCTTTGATATCTATATTGTATATATATCCAAGCCAAATATTTGCTTCAGCAGAATTACTTTTAATTTTTATTAAAGTTTTTACAGCTTTTTCTTTTTCTCCATTTTTACTTAATACTTTTGCCTCTTCAAAAAGTTCAATATCCGATTGTGGTAATTCTTTAACTAACTCACTATCTTCTTCGCCTAAATATTTTCTGGCTCCTTTTATAAGTTTATCTTGCTCACTTAATGGAATAGATGTATGTGCTAAGGCTTCTGTAACATACAATGCACATTTATCATATATTCCTCCTTTTGCTAAAGCTTTAATATGAACATTAGTTCTATTTTTTAATTCATCTGCGGAACACCATATTTCAAAAAAACGAGTTAGAAACTTAACTCTATTTTGTGCTTTTCTATTTCCGTAACGCATTAAGTACCAAATATTAAAAAACCGTTCGCTTAAAAGATAGAGATGATTTTTAGTGCTGGTTCTTTCCTTGGTAACAACATTATTTTTTTCTAATAACCGTAATTGTGCCGAAACTGCTTTCGATTCCATTCCGGTTTTTTCAACAATTTCTTTAACAGTAACTGCATCCCAGTTAAGAGCTATTATATTTATTATTTCTTGTTGCTGTGGTGGTAGTTCATCCATTCTGTGTTTGTATAATGGGCTTACACGGTCAAGAATAATTTCTAAATCTTTAAATGAATCTCCATTTAGGTTATCCAAAAATATTTCAAAAAGCAGGGCAATTGTTCGTGGTACACCATTTGTTAATCTACGTAGTGCTTCAATTCTACCTATTTCATTTTTAATAATATCTTTTACTTCTTTAGAACCATATAGCTCGCCTAACTGAAGTAATAATTTAATTGTTTCATCTTTTGTTAATCCCTTTAGATGAAACACTTTTAGAAACTCATAAAATGGATGGGAGTAATCGTAAGAAAATTCCAGCACAACTGCCGAACCAGCAATAATTCTTATTTCGGATGAGGTTAACAAAACTTCTCTAAATCTTTGTATCTCTTTTGTCTTAAACTTTTTAACCATATCGCCAAAATTATCTACAAACAAGATTAGTTTTTTCTTTTTGGCTTTAAGATTATTTATTAAAATTTCAAAAGCCTCCTCCTCGTAATTATTGCTACTCTCAGCTTTTTCCATTTCATCAATTACACCTAAAAATGAATCATTAGCATCTTCAAGATACTTTGCAATGTGTTCCCATAATTTAGATAGAGTTCTAATGCCATATTCTTCTTCATTAAATATTATTGGAATTAGATTTTTATTTAATTTATTATCTTCCTTTATTGCATAATAAAGTCGCCATAAAAGCATTGTTTTTCCCATCCCTCGCTGCCCTTGTACAATAATATGCTGAGGTGGATTTTTCATTTTGTCAGTTTTAATTAACCTAAAAATTTCATCAAACTCTTTAAGTCTAACAATAAAATTATTAATTAACTCAGCTTTAGATAGTTGGTCGGGGTTATATAAAAGAATCTGATTTCGTTTATTAGTTTGCAACATTTTTGCTCCACCATTCTTTAAGTAAAGGAGAGTTAAAATAATATTCTTGGAAATTTTCGTTATTGTTTATGTACCCATCATAGGTAAGCGTATTTATTAGGGTTTTGTATGTTTCGGTAATTTTATACTTAGTAGCCAAATCATAAATTTCAGGAGATGTGATTACTCCATTATTAGAAGTATTATTAAGAAGAGTTTTTACAAAATTAAAATCATCTTTTTTATATGATTTTCTTAATCTTTCGAGCCAAGGATCAAAATAATTACGATGCTCTATTGAATTGTTAAATGCTCTATCAATAACAGAGTTTGTTATTTTACTTTCTTCTTCAAATAATATGAGTTTATAAATCTCGTCTAAAAGTAGTTGAATATAAAAAGGAATCAACCAATCAATTCTTTTTAAAATATATTCAAATTGTTCCTCTAATAATTCTATTTTCGAATCTTTTAAAATTTGATTATAAACTAATTCTTTCGCCTCAGTTCTATTAAATGCTGGTAGTTTAAATGTATAAAGGTCGTTTATTCTGCTGGAAGAATTTATTTTGCTTACAATATTTTCTAATCCTATTGAACCAGCATAAACAAACTGTATTTTTCCTTTTAAAATGGATGAATGCCGTAATTCTCTATTTAACTGTAAGAATTTTTTCGCCGAGGTTTCATCTTCATCTTTAATAATATTTTCAACAGTTTCAGCAAATTCATCAATCATTATTATCAATTTCTCTCCTCCCAAATCGAGAATTTCAAATAATTTTATCAGACCTTCGTAATAGTCTAATTCCACTCCCTCTAGCTTAATACCGTTTTTAGTAATTTCTTTTACTTTGTTTTTACTAATCAGATTTTTTATCCCTCGCGAAAATTTATCGATTCCATCTAATAATTGGAAAATATGTGAATACAATTTTCTAAAGAATTCTTTTTCACTATTTATAGATTCAGTAATAATATAGAGTAATCTAAACCCATCTTTAGGATTATCTTCAAAGTGTGCTAACAACGAAGTTTTTCCAACTCTTCTTGGTGCAGTTATAAGAATGCTACTTCCTGATTCTATTTGCCTCCATAGCTCCGAAATAATTATAGGTCTTTCAAAAAAGTCATCCCCTCTGGCAACCTGACCAACTACTGTATTAATTGATATATTACTTGACATTTAATTCTCCTAATTGTTAGGGACAATATATATAACAAAATATATTTTGTCAATATATTTAACAAATTATTTTTTGTCAACTTGCTTGGGCATTGATTTGTTACGTTATCCCTTCAAGTTTCTTTAGTTAAGTGAATTTAAACTAACTGGTGAATAATACACAAGCCCGCTGTACCTGTACCTATGTAGAGTTTTGGGGTTTTCATAAAAGAAATAGAAGGTAGATCTATTATGATTATTTATAATTTACACAAATAAGAAACTACATCTCGCCATAAGGCATTTGTGGTTTCTTGCCCAACAACCTTGCGTAAACAGATAGTGCTCCTCTGTGGTGTGCAGTATGATCAACAATAGCTCCAACAACTGACATTTTTGGTGCACCAGTCATTATCTCAGCTGTAATTGGAGTCATCAATTCAGCATCTGAAGCAGCTTGTATTATTTTAATTCCTTTTGCAGTAGCCTCTTTTAGATATGTTACACTTGCATCAAATGAGGTATGTTTTTTCATTCTTTCATCATAGTTTTCAAAACTCATATCAAATCCTTTTTCTCCAAAAGCCCCTTCAAAAAACCAATCTACGGTTTCTGCTGTGTGTCCTACATGTTGAGCAACAGTGTACATTTCTTCGTTAGGTCTGAAGTTAGAATTATCTTCCGTTAAACAACTAATAGTGTTAAGAAAAAATTTCTCTTGCATTTTTAATTGCTCTATTATTCCTTCTTTCATCATGAGTTTCCCCCTTTTTATAAAATGATTATTTGAGTTAAATTAAATGAGTATGTAGATAATATTTCAAGAACTATTTGCCCATCAATGTTACAACAATTTTTCTTGAACCACCGTAATCTCTATGTTCACAAAGATAAATACCTTGCCACGTACCCAAATTTAAGTTCCCATCTTTAATAGGAATTGTAAGTGATGGTCCAAGCAGTGATGACTTTATATGTGCGGGCATATCATCTGCTCCTTCATAAATGTGTGTGTAGTATGGCATATTTTCAGGGACCATTTTATTAAAGTGTGCTTCCATATCACCAAGTACATCGGATGAAACATTCTCGTTTATTGTAAGTGATGCAGATGTATGTTTAATAAAAATATTGGCTATCCCGACTTTTATTTCACTCAATTCAGGTATTTGTTTTGTAATTTCATGTGTAATTACATGGAAGCCACGACTTCTTGGCTTTAAGGTTATTTCGGTTTGGTATGTCATATGTAACTCAAATAGCTAATTAAACATTATAGAATACAAATATAGTAATTCCCCAAAAACTTAATGACATTCAACTTGTGGAATAAATGACAGCTTTAGCAAAATGACTTTTTTGTTTTTAGAACATTTCCATCTGTCTTTCTTCATTGGAATATTTACCTTCGTGGTTGAGCAGCCATTTCTTTCGCCACAATCCACCAGCATAACCAGTTAAACTTCCATCACTACCAATTACTCTATGACAAGGAACAATAATTGAAATTTGATTTTTCCCATTTGAGTTTCCGACAACTCTAACAGATTTTTTATCTCCCAAAGCTATTGCAATATGATTATACGAAACCGTTTTGCCGTATGATATTTTTACTAATTCCGACCAAACTCTTTGTTGAAACTCCGTTCCTGCTTGCCGTATAGGTACATCAAAAGTTTTTCTCTTTCCAGCAAAATATTCAGAGAGTTCTTTTTTACATTGGGATAATATAGAATTAATATTCTCTTCTTCTATTTCTGTATCATTAAAAACAAAAAAGATTGAATTAACGGCATTATCATCAGCGGTTAGTTTTACTTGTCCTATTGGGGTTTTAAGGTATGTTATATATTTATTTGACATTCATTTTTCTCTTTGTTTCACGCAAAAAATCGCAAAGTTTATTCGCAAAGCTCGCAAAAGTTTATAATTTGTTTACGATTCTATGAAGACCATCTTTTAATAATTTCGTATTAAAATTAATTAGCAAGCCTAATTTTAAATCAGCTAATTTTAGATATGTCAACAATTGTGCATAATGAACCGGAGCTAATATTTCTATTGATTTGATTTCAATTATCAATTTATTTTCTATTAACAAATCTAATCTATATCCGACATCTAATTTTACATCTTTATATTTAAATGGCATTGAAACTTGTTGAAGAACTTTAAAACCAGCTTCTTTTAGATCATATGCCAAAGCATTTTCATAAACAGATTCTAATAATCCAGGTCCTAATTTTTTATGTAACTCAATTGCAATTCCAATAACTTTATTAGATATTTCATTCTCTGTCATTTTAATATCCTTTCTTGTTTTTCTTTGCGTTAAAATCTTGGCGTGCTTTGCGTGAAACGCTCTTCCCTTAAAGGTTCGCAAAGTTTATTTTCACCCAACCATCGTTTCCATGCTTCTATAAATGCCAACAACAATACCAACTAACTTAAAATTCTCATAAGATTTTTTTATTATAATTGGTTCATACTCTGCATTTTCCGAATGTAATTCAATTGATTTTGATTTCTTAAAAAACCTTTTTACTACTGCTGCATCATCTAAAATTGCGACTACTATTTTTCCATTTGCCGGTTCTAAATTTGGATTAACAATCACAACATCACCGCTAAAAATATAGGCATCTTTTAAGCTGTCTCCTTTTACACGAAGAAGAAACGAATCTCGTGGCATACGAGCAATAGTAGGCAGTTCAATAGAATCAATTGCATCAGGATAAATAGTTAATGGATTGCCCGCAGCAACTTCGCCAAGTATTGGTCGTGGAATGAAAAATTTATCTTCCAGCAATAGTTCTATTCCTCTTGATAATTTTGAGTTGCGTTTTATGTAACCTTTTTTCTCAATTGCCTGCAAATGTTGCTGAGCCGTTGAACGATTCTTGTAGCCAAACTGTTTTGCAATTTCTGCTAATGTTGGCATAATGCTATTCGATTTACACTCTGCTAAAAAATCTAATATTTTCTGCTGTGTTTTTGTTAGTTCTTTTGACATAGACACACCTTCGGTTAGTAAGTCACAGTATATAAAGTAGCATAATCATTATAAATAATAAGGAATGGTAGCTTAATCTTGAGTCTACTTTTACTCTGTTATTCTTTTTCATTTAATACCATACAAATGTATGGTAAAATTAAATAATACAAAGTTGTTTGTCAAGATTAAAATTTTGTGATTTGAAATTGTTTTGGGGAATGATTGCAAAGATCATGGAATGAGAGTCTGTCCAAGAACTCATTTATTGTCATGCTGAATTTATTTTAGCATCTATTTTTTTGCTAATATCAAAGGATACGGATTCCGAGACAAGTTCGGAATGACAATGCTCCTAGTTCTAGGAAAAGCTCATGGTCAGTAAAAATCATGTAAAAAAATAGTTGTTATAAATTATTTTATAGGATTGGCGTATTAAAATAATTTGTCTACTGAACCAAGTAATTGTTCTCTTAAGAGTGGTTTTACAAAGTAGTCATCAAATCCAGCAACCATAAAATTTTCTTTGTCACCTTCAAATGGATATGAAGTTACTGCAATTATTGGGGTGGTTTTATAATTTTCAAATTGACGAATAATTTTTAGTGCATCCAAACCATTGTATTGACCTTCCAGATTTATATCAACATAAATTAGATCAAAATTATATTTTTTAACTAATGGTATAGCTTCCGTTAAGCTAGAAGCCATTTTTAATAACTTAAAATCTTTCATCTGAGTTTTGAAAAGTAATTGTGAATCGACAGAATCTTCAATCAACAAACAAGAAAGTTTAGATAGTTCGCCGGCATCTGTTGCTTGTTGTGGAATGGTTTTTCCATCCGAGTGAACTTTTTCTACAGTTGCTATTTCTTCTGTATCAATTTCTTTTTCTTCGTCAATATCTTCAATAATTTTTTCTTCAATCTTCGTTTCAATAGTTTCTACTTTCTCGTTAATTGCTTCTTCAATTTGCTCATTCTTTTTTTCTTTTTGAACAATAATGTCTTCATCAATTTGTTCATTAACATCAACCACAATATTTTCAACTGATTTTGGGAATGTTAAAGCAATCGCATTTTCTTTCTTTGAGCTAAATTCGTTTATTTTTCCAAAAGTAATTTCGTTTAGTTTTCGTGCAAGTCTTATTGCAATTGGTGAAATTTTGAAATTATTTTTTTCTAAATTATTATCTGTTCTGTAAAGTTCAATTATTTCAGAAGCTAATTTTTCAGTAACATCTCCGTCTTCATCGTTAATTAGAATTCTAAATTCATCACTATCTTTATCAAAAGAAACATTTATTTTTTTGGAGCTAGTTAGTTTTATTGCAAACTTTAAGAAATAACTTATTGATGCTAGTAGTTTTTTCCTATCATTTTTGAGGGTTAATTTATCAGAAAAATCTTCAAAAATTATTTCTACGTTTTCTTTCTCAGATATTTTTGCAACACTATCTTTAAGATCAATTAAATAATTACCTAAACTAAATTCTTCAACATTCTGCTTTATAAAACCTTCGTTTACATGTGCATACTGTACTGCAGTATTCATTGTTTGCAAAAGTAGTTGTTGGTTATCTTTTATTATTTGAGCAGATTCTGCTTGTTCTTCAGTAGGCTTATCAATACTATCAACAATTTCTTGGACAAACCCAAGAATTACATTTACTGGAGTTAATAACTCATGAAATAGAGACGACAAAAATGGTGCAACAGATGCTGTTTCTTTATTTATTATCTTACTAACTTTTTTCTCATCAACTTTTTCAGGTTGATCATTTTTTTCAACAATTATTTCGGTAACGTCTTTAGAAATTATATTGTCCGAAACTTTTTCTTCTTCTCGTTCTACTTTAATATCCGCAACTTTTTCTTTTAATGAAATTAAACTCAATCTTGTTTCAATATTATTCCAGTTAAAATCCTCTTGAATAACTTCAACTAAAATATCACTTCCATCGCTTTTGATATGTTTGAAATCTATTTTCTTATTCGCTTCATCAATTGGGTCAAGCAATTTTTGCATATCTTCTGGAGCACAAAGTCCGGTTATATCCATTTTTAATAATTCTTCTGAGGAGTAACCATATAACTCAACAGCACTCTCGTTTACTTCAAGAATTTTGAAAGTATTTTTATCATAAATAATTTTTGCATCGTCAGATTTATTATCAAATATTCTGTTGCTACCAATAGATACTACTGTTTCTGCTTCTGTCTTAGTTTCAGTTTTGGTCTCAACTGATTCATCAATTGCTTTAATAATTTTTTCTTCACTTCTTTTCGAATTGATTTCCCCAAAATTAATTGTTGCAATAATATTTTTATTTTCATCAAAAATAGGAGTAGTGGCAATTCTATTTTTTTGCTGAATATCGTCTGTAGAATATTCAGTTGATTCGACAATTATTATATTTCCCGTTTGGTAAATAATTTCTTCAGCTTTATTTAGCTTCTCAGCAAGAGGTAAATCAAATATTTGAATTGGAGTTTTCTCTAAAATCTCATCATTTGGTAATCTAACTATTTTTGTAAAACTATCGTTCACAAACAAGTAATTATTCTTCTCTCTAATGTTTATAGGAGATTTTTCGACATCTAAATCAAATTGAAAGTTTTTCTTCTCAATTAATGTTCGTGGTAAGGACTTATTTAATTGCTGAAGAATTTGCCAATATTTTGATCTAATATTTTTATCATCAATTGTAGGATAAGCTATTAAATTTTCTTCAGCATTATCATTAAAAATTAAAACGTAAAAATATGTTTTATCATTTATAGAAAAGGGAGAAATAATTAATTGTGATTGTTTCGTATTTTCTACAGTCCGGACACTTACTTCTCTTCTTTGAATTTTCTTATAAGCTTTAACATCAATTAAATTATTTTTTACAAGTAAGGCTGTATTTTTATCAAAAATATTATATAAATTTTTTCCAACTTCTACTGAATAAAGTTCCTTCAAGGCAAAGTAATTTGCTCCATGAACATATGCATCTTCATCAACAACAATTGCAGCAGCAAAATCGTTTAGTTTAAGTAACTTATTTATTATTTCAGTTTCAGTCATTTGTTTATACTTTTCACTTATTCATTTATTCTAAAAAATATTTAGAATAATAATTAATTTACACTAAAATTTGATTTTAATACTTGAGTTGTCCTAATTAAAACATCATCTAAATTCTCAATTCTATTGTACTCCAAACGAACTATATTATCCAATTTTGTAAGTACCCTTTTAAGTTTCTTAGTACTTTTATCAGATAGAAGTACAAATACTTTATTCTCTATTGAACCAATTTTATCGCCTCTATCTAATGTTCTTTTCAAGATATCATTTAGTTTTTCAATTTCAATTTTTTCATCTTTTATTTGATAGACAAGTATGTTTACAGGGTTGCCTGTATTTTTTGTGTATGCTTTTTTATTCTCAAGAATAAGTTTAAACTCTTCAATTGGATAAATATTTGAATATGTAAATCTTTCGGTATTTATAACACGCATCATTGCATTTGTATCAACACCTTTATTAATAAGAGTTTCAATATTTATTTTTTCTTCGGTTACAATACCCTTTATAGGCTCAAGTTTATAATTTGTTTCAAACTCTCCTTCTATATGTCCTATATTTGGTCTAATATTAATACTGCCTGAATAATTTTGCTCTGAAGAATTTGAACGAAGTTGAACAATACCAACTGAATTTTTAGCCAATGTTTGGATGATATATTTTATATTGTTAACCTTTGGAAGTGATGAACTAAAAAAACTTGTTATTTCATTGATTTCTAAATATTCAAGAAAGTTTTGATATTTCTGACTAAGGTCTTTTGTATTTGAATAATCTAGTACAGCAGTAATTTCATCAAAAAAAATGAATGATGGTTTAGTTTGCTCAATAATTTCTTTAATTGAATCAAAATTTGAAACTCGTTCATTAAATTTGTTTACGGTTATCAATCCACTTGAAGTATATTCATCAAGATCAAAATAAAGAGAGCTAGCTTGAATTTCTAAATTTTTGTTTCGTTTGGTAGTTAAAAGTAAACAGCTTGAATTTGAGTTTGCCAAGTGCTCTAACATTTTCAGAAGTAATAAAGTTTTCCCTGATCTTTTCGGACCTATAATTAAGTAATTTCCACCGGAATAAACTCCACCCCAGCTGTTATCAAGAAAGTTAAAACCGGTTTTTATTTTAGAAAACTTTTTATTCATCTTAGTCTGTTGTTTGCTGTACTGTTATGATATTATTATTTTATTTACAAACACTAAGAAACTGTATAAGGATGAGTTTGTGTGTGTTATAAATCACAAACTATGTAACAATTTGGGAGAAATAAAAAATAGTGGAACAGTTCAAAGAAACTAATATTCGTTTTGACAAAATATGTCATTGCGAATCTAACTTTTTTTGTTGGATGTGGCAATCTGTTAAATGTTGATCGTTCACTTGCAACAGATTACCACGTCACAAACAACGTTCCTCGTAATGACATGCACTATTATATTAGTCTCTAGTTAGTACTAACTTTCATTCCAATTCCACTATCACTACTAAGTATAATTTTCCCATCTATAATTTTTGTTCCTTCATAAGGATCATTTTTAATTAAAAGATTTCCATCAAGATCTGCCCACTCAACTTGTGGTGCCAATTGTGAGGCAGCTGAAATTGCACACGATGTTTCTGTCATACAACCAATCATAACTTTTAAGTCTAATGATTTTGCAAGATTTAACATTTTATGTGCTTCTCGCATTCCGGTACACTTCATCAGCTTAATATTAATACCTGTGTAAACTCCCTGCAATTTAGAAACATCTGTAAGTCTTTGGACACCTTCATCTGCAAATATTGGGAGTGGACTTTTTTCTGTCAACCAAGCAATATCATCAATTTGTTCTTTTGGCATTGGTTGTTCTATTAGCTTTACATTATTTTCATTCATCCAATTTATCATGTCCAATGCAAAAAGTTTGTCTTTCCAACCTTGGTTTACATCTACAGCAATAACTTTGTCTGTTACCGAACGAATAGTTTGAATTAGCTTTTTATCATCTTCGCTTCCAAGTTTTATTTTTAACAGTTTGTATTCATCAGCTTCTTTTACTTTTTGTTTAATTATTTCTTCAGTATCAATTCCAATTGTAAAAGTTGTAAAAGGAGTTGTCATTTCATTATAGCCCCATATTTTATGCCACGGTTGGTTCATCATTTTGCCAACCAAATCGTGAAGTGCAATATCGACAGAAGCTTTTGCTGCTGTATTGCCAAGCATAAGCGAATCAACATAAGACAAAATATCTTCCATTTGAAATGGATCAGCAAATTGTTCCAAATTAACTTTAGCTAAAAAGTCAGTCACAGTTTTATGTGATTCCCCAAGGTAAGGAGGCATGGAAGCTTCACCGTATCCAATGAGACCTTCATGTTCAATTTCTGTTAGTACAACCGGGGTTGTAGAACGCGAACTTGTTGCTAAAGTAAAAGTATGCTTAAGTTCTAATGTGTATGGTTTGTATGTTAGTTTCATATTAGCAATTATAATTTATTTTTCAGAATATATGTGCATGTCATGCTGAACTCGTTTCAGCATCTCAATATTTTATAGTTTAACATTCCAGTAATTTATTTTTTGAAAATCAAAAAAGATCTTTTGATAAATCTTTCCATTCAGCATTACTTTCTTCAATTAAATTTATTTTCCATTTTCGATGCCAATTCTTTAATTGTTTTTCCCGCTTAATTGCAGAAGTTACATCTACAGTTGATTCATAATAAACTAATTTCGTTAAATTATATTTTTTTGAAAAGCCTTCAATTAGTTTATTCTTATGTTCATAAATTCTTCTCTGCAAATTATTTGTCATTCCTATTTAAAGAATTTTGGATTTGTTAGAAAGGATATAAACATAGTAGTTTTTCATTTAAGTGAAATTATGTGCAATATTTTAACTATTGTAGAAGCCTTTACCTAACTTCTCTAGAACTGTCATCCCGTGATGTTTTTACACGGGATCTATACTTTATAAAAAGATTCCAGATAAAAGCATAGCGGAATGAAAGCAATTTTAAGTTTCTACAACCATTGTTTATTTTAGATGCTGAAACAAGTTCAGCATGGCAAACAGAAAATAGTATAATCATTACTTCTGTCATTCCGAACTTGTTTCGGAATCTGTTATTCCGAGATGCTAATTTCAAAACCTTCGGGACAACAAAACAACACTATAAAAACCATCTAATTATAAAAAGAATTATTGACCACTAAATTTTCACCTTTATTGTAATTGCCAATCATTCTTTTTGCTCTTATAAATGTATTTAATCTATATTGATTAAAAATCTCACTCTTTTTTTCTAAACTATTTATTCTTACTCTTCCGGCTGCATGAATATATTCATTGTTTCCTAAATAAATTGCAACGTGAGTAACTCTTTCCGTATCTGTCTCTGTTTTTTTTCTTCCAAAGAATAACAAATCCCCTTTTTGAAGTTCATCAAAATTTTGATCAGTATTTACTAATTCCCCTACCAATACTTGCTGAGAAGCATCTCGCGGTAAAATTACTCCATGTTGAAAGTAAACAGTTTTTGTAAATCCACTACAATCAAATCCTTTAGACGATGTTCCGCCCCAAAGATATGGCAACCCTAAATATTCGCTTGCTGAAGAAATAATTGATTCACCGGTTACAACAGAATCATTTGCCCATTGAGTATAATCTAAACAATTTTCTTTTTCAACAAATCCTTCTCGTCCATCAGGATATTCCACTTTTAAATACTTGCCTTCTTCGGAAATGTTTTTTAGTAAATCTCCAACTAGAATATCAGAAACTTTTTCTGATTGTGAATTCGCCTTACTAAAAACATGTCCATAAGTTTTAGTATAAACAATCTTCTTAGCATCTTTCCAAGATTGCAATTCATTTTTATCAACAATAGCCAAAGCATCATCATCAACCCAAGAGATATATTTGTCCGGAGTCTGAATTTGATACCAACCATCATCTTTTTTCAACACATTTACACTGGTACCCAACAGACTTTGTGTAGCCAGTTCTGCTGGATGTGATGGTTTTGAACGAATATTTGCAACCGATAAATTTATTATTCCAAAATGTTTATCGCCAAGATTTTCATCCGGTAACATTTTTATATCATTTTCTATTTGCATTCCAAGTTCTGCCAAACTTTTATTTAGCTTCACTAAAGCTTCTGGTTCAGTAGTTTCTCCACTTAGTTTCAATTTATTGTTTTCAACCGAATAATGGACATCAAAAATAGCTGTTCTTTTATCAGGAGCAACTTCTTGTTTTACATTTTTAATTATTGATTTAATATTCTCCATATTATTTTCTCCCTTACAAGCAAACAGTAAAAACGCCAGAACAAATACTGTAAAAAAAAGTTTATTTAACACTTATCACCTCATTTTTCTAAAGAATTAAATTTAGCTATTTTTTTATTTTTTTTTGATTAAATTTTGAGTTTAATTTAAAAACGGTTTGTGAAACTTTTTGAAAATTTCTTCATCATACACTATTAACATAATCAATTTGATGGAGTAATAATGAACGAGAAAAGACAACCTACTGTAATAATGTTTTCTACACCTACATGTAGTTTTTGTGTAACGGCTAAAAGATATTTTAAAGAGCACAAAATAAAATTTAAAGATATTGATGTATCAAGAGATCAAAGAGCTGCAATGGATATGAAAAGAAGAGCTGGTACCACTGGGGTTCCGGTAATTTTAATTAATAACAGACCAATTGTTGGCTTTGATAAACCAAAAATAAATAAATTATTAAACATAAAATAAAAGGAAAAACCCATGAAAATTAAACCTATGGACGACAGAGTTCTTGTTTCATTAATTGAAGAAGAAACAAAAACAGCTAGTGGACTTATTATTCCAGATTCAGCAAAAGAAAAACCTACTATGGGTAAAGTTGTTGCTGTTGGAACTGACGAAGATATGCAAGAACACATAAAAGTTGGCAACCAAGTATTATTTGGTAAATACGGTGGTGAAGATATTGCTTTTGATGGTAAAGAATATAAAATTATTCAAAGAAGTGATATTTTAGCTATTGTTGGATAGAACTTTTTCTTAGTATTGAAAAATTAAAGGCTGCAGCTTTGCAGCCTTTTTTGTTATTAAAATTCTTCTAATTATTTACAATTACGACATTTGTCGCCTGGTAAAAATTACCATTATTTTTGATGTTCAGGATTTAAGTCCTGATACAATTTAATATATTCTCTAACAACTTTTATTGATCTTCCGGTTATTTCTTTTATTCCGGTTTCGTCGATTCCTCTGAGTATCAACTTTTTTATCT